>Ga0307963_1000698_pt1 | contig 23669 bp, 24 predicted proteins | sample OrgLakmetagen594_FD_201829 | JGI IMG/M metagenome (GOLD analysis project Ga0307963, IMG submission 201829) | Saline water microbial communities from Organic Lake, Antarctica - #594 | ecosystem: Environmental > Aquatic > Non-marine Saline and Alkaline > Saline | place: Antarctica: Organic Lake... | reverse complement strand
AGGGCCACACAGCAGCAGGAGCAGGAGCAGGAGGAGGAGGAGGAGGAGGAGGAGGAGGAGAATCAGGAGCAGGGGGGGGGGGAGCGAGTCAAGGGGGAGCAGGAGGTGCTCGTAAGAGGGGGGAGGCAGGGGCGGGTGTGAGTGGGGGGGATAGTAAAGATGGGAGTGAGTCCTCGGAGGATGTGGTGGGTGCGATGATCCGTGCGCTGTACGCGGATTTGCTCGGAGGGGCAAAAGCAGCGGCACCGCCGCCGGGGGGGTTCGATATGGGAAAGGGAGGAGGGGAGGGCATGCAGAAGGGCCAGCAGCAGCAGGCTCCAGGCAGCGGGGCCACTGACGCGGTGGGTGCTGTGTCTATTATTGGGGAGTGTGGGTGTGAGTGTGGTTTGTCTATTGAACGGGTAACGGCACAGAAAGTAATTTGCACCTTGCGGTAAGCCATGAAGTATATAGCTGTCGTTTTTGAGAGCGACGCTGAAGATGTCATAAAGCGGGAAGTTTGAGTGCAGCATCTGCAGAGCACAGGAATTCCTGCACATTGTTTTGCGTGCACTACGGCATGCCCCCCTTTGGCTTAACCCCACCCCCACGCTTCTTTTACAAGATAAATATACCTTTCTTCTTTGACGGTGTGCTGACCCAAACAGCACATGACTCCCTACACAGAATGGTGCGTGCGCTGCGGCAAGGTTCCGTTCGGCTGAGCCCCATCCTGAAATCTAAAGTGAAACATCACTTACCAATGATGCTACACTGAAATAACTCACACAGGAGTTTCTACCCAGCGTGATACGTGCGCTGCGGCAGGGCCCGATTCAGTACCCCCACCGCGCACACCATGACATGCGTACTCGTGCAGTGCAGCTGGACATTGAAGTGGGCAGCCACGAGGTGGGAGGGATGCCATGGATGGATGGGTATGCATGATTGGGTTTGGCCGGCCATTATAAATGTGCACTGTAAATGACCGCACGTAAGGTGATTCCCTTGCCAACAACGCGTTGTATACAATATACACGGTATATACATGTACCTATATTTGTATGGTTTTGGCCTACCTACAAATGATGGCATGATGCATTTGTTTGTGAAGACTATGTGATGCAGCTGGACAACGAAGATAGACACATTGCTGCTGTTTTTTGGAAAGGTTGGACAATGGAAGTATAGAAATGGACAATGGGAGTATAAAAATGGGATAGAAGTGGAGGGAGGTTTTCCTGTTCAAGACCTCAGAAATTGTCCCGTGCCCGTATTTGAACGATGAAATAATGAATAAAGTTCAAACTGTTTTGACTTACAGGCAACCCTAAATACACCTTTCCTAAAATGGTGATGGTCGATCATCGTACAAAACTAATCGTAATATTGATTTTGTTCTCAACCGGAAGATTATATTGTGACGTCCCTGCTTGATGCTACTCTGCTCCCTTTTTTTTAACCCAGAACCGACCGTCTCATTTTCAGAAACCATTCCAATCACGATGTTTGATTATCCAGGAGGCTCTATCTGAGCTTGATGCCCTCAGGGAGTCCATCGTGGAGAGGCAGCAGGGCCTGGCCTTGAGATGCTCACAGGCCATGCAGCTGCAGCGCAACCTGGAGCAACGCACAGGTGTGGTTTTATGCTTGAGTGTGTCTGTTACACATCCATGGCATTTGTTTACGTAAGGGACAAGGAGAGCAGGCCATGCAGCTGCGACGACACCACAGTCTGATTTGTCAGGTCTTGGATTGTTTGTGCGCTCCTGCGTGCAGCATGTTTTGCTGTGTGAGTTGTGCTGCTCTTGTGTGTGCTCGCGTGCCTTGTGTGGTCTGCTGGCTATGTACGTATAAACTTGCACATACTGGTAGGTTGCACATGCATGCCTAACACATACATCAAGGTGTCGACTTGTTGCACACATGCTTTTTGGGCGTTCCTGTTTTGGTGAGAAGGTATTTTGAAGTCGTCAAATTGTAAGCAGCCGGTAAACCCCAGATTCAAGGCGGGCAGGCTTTTCCAGTCTTGAAGAAAGCAGGCCGATCTCCTGCAACTCTTCCTAACAACACTACATCATTATTATGTTAGGTTCATTATTATGTTAGGTTTAGTCGTGCATGATGTTGTGTATGGTGGTGCAGTTGCCTGCAGCCGGAGCTGCATGTGTTTAAAAGGCTGTTTTGGGTTAGCCTGCTTACAAGTTCTTCACAAAACGTGCACTCAGGCGTAGCCATCACAAGTCACAATTTATTAGGCTAACATTCAGGTTCATGCATACAGTCACTTGATCAATTTACATGCACACATACGCACACATCCATATCCATATATGAATGTGCGCTGAAACATGCACTCACATGCACGCATACTAACGTATGAATGCACGCTCGAACACACATGCGCAGAAATGCATTAACACATTCAGTTGTACAAACTAAACATGCATCCTTGCATCCACTCGCACGAGTGCACGCTCAAACTTGCACGCACATATACATAAACACACTTACACATGGAAGCACGCTGAAATACACGTACACTAACACATACGCACACACACCACACTCACACACACACATGCGTAGCCCTCTTAACGGAGCTTCATTGGAGTGTTCCTCGCCCGCTGAGCACGGCAGAGCAGCAGCTGCGCGCTGACCTAGAAGTAGCTGACACGGCACGGCATGTCACTGCGTCAAAATGGACAGCACTCAGGTTTGTATGTGTCTTATTTCTGTGCGTGTTTGTGTGTTTGAGCAACTTTTGGTTTCTGCTAGCGCAGAGGCCTCCACAGCCATGGGTGTCTGAGTGTACTCTTTTTTCGATTTCTAGGTAGCAAGCTTAATGCGGCAAGGGCACCGTTGTGTGGGGTGGGATTACCTGCTGAAATCATGTATGTCTGCATATGCCGCGTGTATGCGTCTGCATATGCAGGTCCTACATCTAGTGTGCTTGCAAATAACACAGTCACAGATGATACTGTTTTGTAGAGGATGTTGTAGCGCTGACGTGGCGTCTCAATTCTAGTAAGCATGGTCCACAATGCTTTTCGCATGCGTAGGCACGCGCATTCTTCAGTATCCATGTACTAGCTAGCTGGTGTTGCTCACAGGCACATATGTATACATATGGAACAATGCAACAAAAACACGCACATGCAAAATCATATACACACACAAACTCACACATACACACGCTCACTTAAACAAACTTGCACATACACATACTCACATAAACAAAGTCACACATACGCACACTTACGTACATGCGTGCGCACACGCACACACACACACGCACATATAAACACATACATACATCACCACCATGCATGCACAGGCGGCGCACAGACCAAGCCCTAAAGTCACTTCCCGCCCCCCCTTCCTCCCACACTCCATCCTCTTTAACTTTAGAAGTGAGTCACAGCGTAAACAGTCCAGCCCCACCTCTCCCTCGCCTGACTGGACCAAACACTCCTCAAGCCTTGGGCAGCAGCAGCGTTGCCAGAGAGGACATCAGCAGTGGCGCTGCCCCTGCCTCTCCCTTCTCCCCCTGGGGTGTACCCTCTACCACACTAGCAACAGCGAGCACAGCAGGTACAGGTGCACACACACACGCATGCACACATGCCCACACATACGCATGCACACATGCCCACACACACGCATGTGCACATATAGATAGTTTGAAACACATGCACACACATCACTCATAGCACACTCATATGCTCGCACACACATGTATGTGCAACATATGCGTGTATACACACACAGACGCACACACACACTCACACAAACACACACACACACACACACACACACACACACACACACACACACACACACACACACACACACAAACAACGCGTGCACACAGCGGGTCGAGATGCGGCCACCCCGCCTCCTGTTCCACCTCCTAGCTTGGCACGGACTGGGGCTGCAGGTGCTGTATCAAGTGGGTGCTAAAGGTTGTTTGTGCTCTCCCTGCATTAGTAGTTGTCGTGTTTTAATGCTTCGTGCAAAGTTTACAAGCCTGGATTATTTGTATATCGGTGCCAATTGAGTTATGGTAGCTGGCACTGTATGGAATATGAGCAGCTGGTTTATTATGGACAAGAAAGAGCGTATTGTCATGCACCTCATGCACCCACACACATGCACACAAACACACACACGTATTTACAAAAACAGGTCATGGCCCACCTCCCACCCCCGGCTCCCTAGGCGCCCTCCGCCACCACCCCCAGCACTCCCAGTTCCGCCGCCCCTCCTCCTCCCACACATCCTATCTCCCTTCCCCCTCACGGCACCAGCAACAACGCTGGGGTGTTCAGCCACCCCTGCGTGCTGCCTCGCCCTCTTCGAAAGCTGTGCAACAGCAGCTGAGCAACATGCAGCTGTCGCGCTCTGTCGCTGGCAGGGGTGCGACAGCTGGTAGGGCTCGGACCTCATTTTCAGCGTTGAGCGTGAGCTCTCCATCATCTGCTGCGGTCTCAGGCGGGGGAGGGCTGCCACCTGCCCAGGAGGCGCTCGTGCAGGCCCGAATCATGCAGGTATGTCTGGGGTGGGGGGGTGGGGGGGTGTTTAGGAGTGGGGGCGCATATATGTGTGTGAGTGCATGTAAGTGTGAGAGTGTGTGCGTGCGTGCTTGTGTGCATGTGTGTGCGCATGTGTGATTGTGTCTAATGTGAGAGCGTGTGTGTATGCAGAGCTCCAATGTGTGGATTGGGAAAAGGGGAGGAATACGTTCTTCTAAATTATTCGTGGATCAGTGGTCCATCGGTAAGGACTTCAATACAATACAGTCTTGAGCCAACAATTAAAGCAGCCTTGCATCTTGCTGGCATTAGAATGCGATGTGATTACACAAAGAAAGCGCTTGTTGCTTATCCTGGTGCCTACACATTTGCGGTTCCAGTGTGTACATTATGTGAGCACTCGCCCCACAACATGTGTATGTTACTTTTCCTAATCCCACACCCTTTGCCCTGCAGCAATACAAGCTTATCAGCATGTGTGGCGAGCAGCTTCAACAAATGGAAGCTGCTGTGCATCAAGCCCAAAACGAGCATTTGGAGATGGAGGCCAGGGGCAGTACCAGCACCTCTTGACAACCTACTCTTGCATCTCATCTAAGCTTCCTTAGCGCTCCAAAACTGCATGTGTAGCTAGACCCTTGCGTGCTTTGTGTGTGCTGCTTCTTGTGTGGACTATGTAGGTAGTGTGTACAGGATTTTTAATCAATTGTCTATGAGCTTCGGTCAATTATCACCAGTAAGCCTGGAAGAGCCTCCTTGAAATGATGAGTGTCGCAAATTGCAAGTACCTTTGCCTGCCGCCCTTGTTTAACAAAGGAACGAAGGCACTGAAAGACTCACCACATATGTAATAAATTAGTTCGAGTAGTCAATGAAAAAGAGCCACGAATTACAGAACGAGCAGATTGAAAGCCCTCGACCACGGAAAAAGACAACTGGAGAGAAGGATTGCAGGCTTGACTTTGACACTGGATAGGGCGCATTTGGCAGTATGGATAAGTTGACAGAGTGCATGTACAGCTTCTTGGCTACCTGATATGAGATCTGCCAGCAGCCGATCAGCCAAACAACCTGCTGGCTGAAGGTCACCCCCTTGTAACCATTAATATGATATCTCGGAGATATAAAAGACAAGAAGGCCTTCTCCTTTAAAACCTTTAAAGTCCAGTTCCATGAAACCAGGCACCAGAGTGTCACATCCACAAGAGTGTGACACCCTGCCCTTCCAAGGAACCCACCCTACTTCTAGCACTAAGTACGCTCGTTTGTTTTCGTGCATACTTAGCGGTGAGGTGAAAGCAGAGGTGCAAGCAACCAGCATAGCGCCTGGGCGGCTGAAAGCATTAAATGACTGAGAATCGAGGTGGAAAGAGCCATTTCAAAACTACCTAGTATCAGCTGGGGAAAAAAGGGGTCTGCCAGGCTGCTGCATATCCGTAGAGACAAGACGAGTACCAAGCTATTGATTGCTAATTTGTTGTGCTGAGTCTATTACTTTGCAGTGACAGTGATTTGCTACGACACTCCTATTGTCGTATGATTTAGTACCCTTGCACCATCACACAGGAATCTAAAAAACCAATGGTATTATCGCCTAGGTGTTTGCCTGCTGCTCAAACATCTGCCAGTACAGTCGCTACTAGGTTGCCATGGACGACAATAAGCCCACTGCATAAAATGTAGCGTGCAGGCTTGAATCTGCTCAACGCGTGGCTCTGCACCCTAACTCAAACCTGCAAGAAGTCAAAGGAGCAATCAGCCAGTTGGTTTCAAACAATTGAACAAGCTTCTTGCTTTGTGCAGGGTCAGCTAAAATCACAAGCTGATATACACAAAGATAGCCTGTAAGCATTGTTTTTTTTTACTGTTGGCTAAATAGCGCAGGCGGCACGGCCAAAAGGAGAAAACAGCATGGCCTAGTCCGCACCAAAAATAAAGGCAGCAGCAGGGCACATTTATTACTTGTGAAAGCTTTACCCAGTACCAAAGTATCTTTTTTTCCTTCATTAGTGTGGGGAGTGGTATTCACAGCCTGTGTAGTTTCCCCTTTCTTTTTGTAGGATTGTCCGATGTGTACGGCGTATATATACGGTTCTGGCCAAACCTACGGCAATTATAAAACAAGTTTCCAACGCCACTACGCTCACCAAATAAATAAATCGACGCGTTGGTACGGGTCTTTTAATTTTGTGGTTCAAATGTGACAACTGAGGCCGCAAGGACTCCTTTTCGCACAAACTTTGTCTGCCTACGAGTCTGTATTTCGTCACAATTAAGGTTCTACAAGGTTTTAACTCGGGTGCTAGCACCACGACCGTCCTCATGGTGTCTGCATGCAGCTACTGCTTCATACACATGCATGTGTGAAAGTGCCTGGCCATTCGTAGGACAAATTAATGCACGCACCTTCGTGTGTCCATTTCCAGCGTAGGATTTTCACACGTACGGACCACGTCGCTGGAGCTCAGGAGGGCCCCCTCAAATCGTGTATTCTTTAAAACAGCCCACCTGTTTTTACGGACGACGTAAGAGGGTATGAGAGGGTTCATACCCTTTGTCCGGCAAAACATTGTACGCCAGCTCATGCTTCAAGTTTAATGTTATTAAAAAACCGTCTCAGGGTGTGCCGAGCTTCCCTCAGCCAAAGGAGCATTACCACCTCATAACATTTGTATGCTTTCTACATTGATTAGATATTACATTGATTAGACTATTGAGCAAGCGTGCCTGTCACGATACAAAGCAAAGAAAGCAACGCAAACAAAGGCGCTACTCACTTTCCCTCAAACTTCCCAAACGAAGCGTTTGAGAGGATTGCGTTGTCAAGCGTCACATTTTCAAGGTTGGCACCTGTGAAGGACCAAAGTCGGCAAAAGGTGAACAGGGGGCCTTCGTGCATTGATTCGGTCATCACCTGAAGACAAGCACATGCGTTGTGACATTGAGACCCTTTGAAACAGACGCTTTCTGCGCTGCAACGTTCACGGAGTGATTGAGCATGCGTGCCACCATTGCAAATTCAGCACTCACCGTCAAACTGACTCTCATAGCCGTTCAGGTCCTCCATGTTTGCATTTGAAAAGTCTGTACCTGAGAGGTTAGGAGGGAAAGGTAGGGGAGTTGAGCACAGCATACAAACTGAAAAAGAACAAAAAAAGGCAGCTGTTGATTGTAACATTGTAACGCACCTCGAGCATCGGCTCTGCTCATTTCAACCCCTGTAATGTTGGCTCCTGAGCTGCGAGCATATTAGTTAGTAAATGTGTGCATGTGGTGTGTGTTGTGCGCATATGTGCTAAGGAATGTCAAGAAAAAGGTTTGCCAGGAGGGATAATGCGAATATAGGCAAGCAGACAGTTCCTGCTCGCAGAATGAAGGCGAGAAAATGAATTGCACACGCTCTGCACTGAGGTACAATTAGAGGCAGAATTCCGTCTGCTGCTTCCCTGTTCATGCTTTGTGGCTTTTTTTGGTGTGTACTTGCAGCCACGCTGCTATCAAGCCTCCCTCCCGTTCATCAATTTACTCAACAAGAGAATTAATCATCTGTACTCGAGCTCAGGAGTTCCATGTGTATTTACTGGCACTTCAACACATACGGACAAAAGGCCATGACACTCTGGCCGTAGGGCGTGCTACTTCCACACAAAGTGCATGCACCATTATGCACAAGCTGCAAGCAGTGCGATCCAGATCAAAGCCTGCACACGTGTGTCGCTTAGCAGCACCCACACTTACAAGTCCGCATTTTGCATCAGCACCCCCGATAAAACTTTGCCCCGTAAATCCGCGCCGTGGAAGTCGCAGCCTCGCACATCTACAAGTGCCTGTCATCAAAACAGGCGCGTGTTGACAGGATATGACAGCTAGTATTAGCTGATTAGTGCAGCAGCAGGTGCGTATTGTCCTTGATGCCCAGATTACCGTCTTGACTTGCAGAAGTCACACACCTCCTCCATTCCTCCCCCACTGGCCTGTGTGTGTGTGTGTGTGTGTGTGTGTGTGTGTGTGCGTGTGTGTTTGTGCGTTATTGTATGTGAGTGTCCTTGCATGTGTGTGTGAGTTTGTGTGTGTAATTGTATTCACATTTGGCTAATATCTACAGCTCATATAATCTTCAGTTGCACGCATGCGCAAGGCCTGTATGCCAAAAATGACGGTGATAAGATTTCCCTAACTTCTAATCGCTCCTCACAAGCCAGTAACCAGAGGCGAAAACAAAAGCTAAGGTACTGCGCAAGACAAATTGCATGAACAAGGGATAATATGGACTCCTTCCTCACTAACCTCCATAGAGAACCTAGCTCGTGTATCAGCAAACCTGAAGGTTGGGAGGGAGCGAAATGTAAAAGGGATGGCTTGAGGTGTACTACTAGAGTGTAATACTTTTCAGGTTAATGCGCACGCAAATTGTTAAAGCAAGCACTGAGGCGCTGTAATGAGAGTGACAGTGGGAGAGTGACAGTGGAGAATTGCTGGAAGCTGAAAGGCACTACTAGGAAGGATGCTTGTCGAGATGGGTGAGCAAATATGATTGGCAATGATGCTGAGACAAACAACGCACTTGTCTAGCGCTTCCATCGTGCATCTCTCTGAAGGGAACAAAACGTGGTGAAAATAGTGTGAGATGCCAGGGTGCATAAGACACAAGCTTGCATGGATTCCCAGCGGTTTAATCTTACTTTCGGCACTTTCACGCGGAGGAGGCTTTGCAAGGGCTGGCTCTGCACCATGCCCCACGTATTGAGCAACCAAAACAGAGGCAATGCTGACACAGACACGAGGCCATGCAGGGGGGGGGGAAGCCCTTAAATAAACTTCTGGGTGCAGCCCTTGATTCCGGGTTGAGCTGCAGCACTTCCTCTGACCAGCATTTTGGGCTTGCTTTAAGCCAAGCATTGGTGCAATGGAGCTTTTGTCACACAGCTCAATGTGTAACAGGAAAATTTAATATTGCTTCAGGTACCTCCTGTTTTGAGTTCAGTGCAAACTACTTTTAAAATAAAATACAAAAGACTGTATTACAAAAGTTAGATCAGCGGAGGAGGCAAGTTTGTCGCTCAATTGAGCATCTTCAGTCGGTAATTCAGTGATATCGACAATATTTGAGTCGACCATAGTGTCGATTAAAAAGTAGGTAGACAAATTCCTTTCTGAACGAAAACATTACGCGGACACATGGAACAATAAGGGTGATTAACAAATCAGAAAAAAGGATCGGGAAAGGAGTGGCTGGAAAAAGTGAGCACGTCAGTGGCCACTCTGTGTCCATGGTTGAAAACAGGTATGCGTACGAAACCAGCTCCCTGATGGAAATAAATAAAGTTGGTAATGGACAAACAAAGTAAGTAGCACAGCTAGTCGAAGGGTGCACCTAGATATTGGCGAGCTTCTTATTCTAACAACATTGGCCAGATTTCAGGCCCTTTTCCCTGAAACGCTCCAGAGTGTGAGTGTTGTAGATAGTGCCACTCATCCATACTTCAGAGAAGGTTGGTATGGAGAGTGCGGTAGCAAGCGGTTTTGCCTGCTCGAAGGGGCTTATCTCAACTTGTTCGCCTCTATATACATTTGCTCACTTGCCCCACTCTGGGAATTGCAAAGTGCTTAACTAAGCATAAATCCTCTCTGATCGCACTGTAATAAACCTAATAACTGCAAATTGCAATTAAGCAACCCTCTTCTGGCGCACTGTAATAAACCTAAAACCTGCAAATTGCAATTAAGCAACCCCTTCTGGCGCACTGTAATAAACCTAAAAACAGCAAATTGCAATTAAGCATCCCTCTTCTGGCAAATTCCTCCCTTGGAGGGTTAGGCCTAACCCTGAGCAGACAATCATTGTTTGTTTGTAAGAAATCCACAGGGATCACATCAATTTCTCAAGTCAAGGCCCCTTGTAAACTTGCACACACCGTCATATAGCCTGGCACTCAGGCATTCTGCAACCTCCCGGTGCTTGATCATGCCAATCTTCAGCGAGTCACATAGAAACTGTGCGTTCAAGTTTGTTTCAATTCCCCTTCCCATACCTTCCAAGATCACAAAATCCACGTCAGGACAAGCATGCATCACAAATTCTGCGGATAGGCTGCTCCCTTGCAGGTCAATGACAGGCATGTCACTACCCGTAGACACGGCAGCCAGGGTCCCATTCGCCAGGGCTACCCTACACCATCATGAGCGAAATGTGTCACACTTGATCAAATGCAGGCACAGCTTGCTGCTTTCAAATAGTGCAAGCCGCTAGAAGGGGCCTGTAGGGCGACACCAGCAGTGATCGCTACCATTACCGCCCTCTTCGAGAGCTCCATGTAGCTTCATAGCTATGTTATGAGCTAAAGGGTGCATAACAAGCACAAGAATTCCGTGGATCATCGAGCCTGGTTGTTTGCTTACAACATTTTAACAACCACAATTATAAATTATAAGTGAACATAGGTGGTAGGGACAGTGGGGATTCTACCCGCGGTAGGATTCCACCCAGCGATAAGCCACTCATACGCACCCAATCACATCAGGGTCCAAGCCTGCAGCCTTCCCTAGCACGATCTTGAGCTCCTTGGCAGTGATATCATTTATACTGGGCTGTTCGTTTGCTGCTAGAACCACCTGCACACCACAATGACATGGTGACAAAATAGTACAATCTCCGCTGCAATAAAGCCGGCAATTGCCTTTGCTTTGATGCCAGCAGATGAACATTTGTATTATTAGTTCGTAAGTACAAAGCTAAAGATAAACAACTCATCAAGGTTCAGCAATAGGTTCCTTCCATATACTTCATTTCTTACATGCAGACAGCAGCATCGCTGATGAGAAACACAACAAACAGCACCTTGCAACCGAGCTTGAGCAGTTCTCGTGCCAGTGGCACCATCCCCAAGCACACATCGCTGCCCGCATTATCGACGAACATGAGCGCTTTTTTGTAGCCAGCCTGAGAAGTCATAACATGTGAAAAATCGAAAATGTAACAATGTAACCCTGCCATGCAGACGTACACTTGGCTCTGGTTTGCACCAAGTTGAAACTGCAATATATGTTTCTAAAAGTGAAACTAGCTGCTATAGTTCAGTGTTGGATTGTAAAGGTGCAGAGGTTGATGTGTTTGATTTAAATTTACGGGCTTTTATAAGTAAAGGTTAGATGGCATAGGCGGGGGAAAGCGAAACCAAATATGAGAAAAGCAGGCTGGAGGATGCACAAAGAGAGCAAAAGAAAACCAGGTCACACTCTCTCTCTCTCTCTCTCTCTCTCTCTCTCTCTCTCTCCCCCCCTCCCTCCCTCCCTCCCTCTCTCACATACACACACAGATTGTACCTGAGGCAAGCGCTGAAGCAGGGCATCGAGATCGTCCACTGCCCAAGGACGGGCCAAAAGTGAGTTGCGCGTGCCCGTAAAAGAGGCTGCTGCTCCTTGCTGATCAAACAGTTCTGCAGAAGCTGCTGCGCCTAGGTCAAAGATGTTGCCCGCTAAAACCCCCCTGATCGCAAGCTCAAGCCTAAAAATCAGAATTGTGTGCTTCAGCGTGAGCACACCACCCAAATCGGTTTCAGAAGGTCCATCGCACATGAATAGAAACTTGGTATGGCATATTTTTATTTAGAAAGGTGGTTTGAGATTCGTGAACACACAAGTAGTAATTATTAAGCACACAAGTCTGTGACACACCTTTGGCGTACGTCCAGCACCCTGTCAAGTTCGGCCAGGAGGATTGGGAGCACAGCAAGCGCTGCGGCATTCTCGGTTTGCTTCACCTTGACAAAAATGTCACCAAAGCCAGCATTGACCAGGCATTGCTCCCTGACCATTGTAGTCACAAGACCACGCCAGCACAGAGTAGGAACACCGATTTAGTGTTCCATGACAATCTATTTTCCTTGCTCCTCAAGTACATAAAGCTGTTAAGTGGGTGGGAGGGTAGCGCAATTAAAAAGGCACTGTGCTTCCTGGCCCTGGGTGACATCTGACACACGTAAAAATGAACAAGAAATGGATACAAAGCCTAGCTATTGCCGATCCATGTTCAGACAGCTGTTCATAATATTAGACGCTTAGATTACTGGCATTAAATGACTCAAATTGAAATGGCTGGGCACGGTTAGCTTTGCGAGCATGTCACACCTGATCCGGCAGAGCACGATACAATTCAGATCCTCCTCAACTTTTCCTGTGCTTGGTTGGCCGCTCTGACAGTCAGCATACTTAGCAGCTAGGACGTCCAGAGTATGGTAGAATGCATGCTCAAAAGCTGTAGCTTGAGCCTGTGTGTGCATGTGTGCATGTGTGTGCGATGATGAGTGCAGTTCATTTCAAGTCACAAGTGTCCCTACACGCACGTGACCAGCTAAGCATGTCTGCACCAAATTGTATGGGTGGTATCTTGCATAGAGTCACAGCAAAGCAAAGCTTGCTACCTGGCGCGTTGCAGCAGGAACATTCTCATCTTCAAGGGCAAACTTTGTGAATGTCGGGGTGCTGGAGCGGAAGACCTGAAAGCATGCAAATGAATGTGTTTGTTTACTGGTGGGGGTGAGGTGCGTGTTGTGTGTGTGTGTGTTTGTGGGTGTGAGTGTGTGTGTGCGTGTGTGTGTATGTGTGTGTGTTTGTGTGTGTTTGTGTGTGTGTGTGCTTGTGTGTGTGTGTGTGTGTGTGTGTGTGCTTGTGTGTGTGTATGTGTGTGCGCACTTGTGTGTGTGTGTGTGTGTGTGTGTGTGTGTGTGTGTGTGAGAGAGTGTCTATGTGTCTGCGTGTGTGTATGTGTGTGTGCGTGCGTGCTTGCAATGCGTAAAACTGCAATAGCACCTCAATCCATTGCAAAGCGTTTACAGTTGCATTCGGGCCAACATAGGGAAAAGTGCAAGGTTTGTAGCCATCACAGAGGAGGGGAAAGGCAGGCATTGTCTTAATATAAATAAAACCTTTTTATGCAGCAACCTGTCCCTTGCAAAACCTGTTGACTTTTGTTTGACCAGTGGTGAAAATGGAAACTGTACGCGAGGGGTTGCCGTGCAATGCCAAGACTCCTCCTCCTCATGCAAAAATGATGTATGCTCTAGTTCTTTGCAAAGGAGGAGAGGTTGTGACTTTGTCTCAATGCCCCCTTCCTAATTTGACGAGTAGCCAAGCTGGACTCTCTGAAAAGGTGAGTGTATGGTGGAACACACACATACACACACACACACACACGATACACGCACGCACAAGAGCGCGCGCGCACACACACACACACACACTCACACACACACGATACACGCACACACACACGATACACGCACGCACAAGAGCGCACACACACAACACACACACACAGAGACAGACAGACACACACACAGACAACACACACACAAAACACACAATATCTCTGTCATTCGTCGTGTTCACTTATTAGGCCATGGCTGAGCTCAAGCAGCTTTTCTGTTGCTTGCTGATTGTAGGAGGGAGCACTTGGAGTATTCTCAACTGTTATTGACGCCGTGCTTAAGCATGACAAACAGCTGATGAAGCGCGCACAGAAAGAAGAGGGCATGGACGTTAAGGTCGCCAGAGTACTTGCATGGTAATGATATCAGCTTGTTGTTTCTAAACAGGCAGACTGACTCGTAGGTTGTTTGCATCCTTGCATCTTCATGGACGTCTAGCCTTTTGTTTTACGACTGGCATGTGACGGTGCCCAAACCCATCACGCTCTTTCACCAGGAATGCTGGGTACCTTGACCAACCACGAAGATCTCCGTCTTCAGCAGCACGATTGTATTCCTTTTACCAAATCCGGGAGATACAAGACCTGCCTCAATCAGCAATCCATAGTATTTCATGTGGTATAAAGAAGCACCCACCACTTTCCATAAAACACACGGATACGGACAATGCCGGGGTTCATGGTTGTTTAGAACATGTGCTGGATCACGCACGGTTGGCAGCAAGCTACAGCAAACGTAGCCTTCCCCCTGGACCTGGGAAGCTTTCTCAGGCCTCGCTCAGCAGGTGCGCGCGTCATAGATTATACGAGGGGGGCTTTGAGCCCTTCTGAAGCACCTGCCTAAAAAGCGTTTGCAAAGGAAAGGGAATTTACATCTTACATGGGGGGACCTTCGCCAGACTGTTCGGCTGATCAGCCTGTGCCTGGTCCTCGCCAGTCAACAATATATTCATAAGCTGCAAGGGAAAGGGGAAGAGTGGTCATAAGTGCGTTAAGGTTTGATAGTGGCTTGATCATTGACAGGCAGAACGCTGCTTGTTTCAGCTGTTCGGTCTGTCACAATAGACCAGCAACACGAAACCGCTCCTGACGTCCCATAGCTTTTATCCTCAACCTTTCTTCCCCGTACAAACACACGCAGGGCCAGGTGTAATACCCACAAAGTGACAGAGGAGTGTGAGCAGCTAGAGCAGCAGCTGCAAAGCAGACTCAGTGTGCCTGCATTTGAAGGGAGGAAGGGCAGCTGGAAAGGATAGTTGGTGTGTAAGAGGCGTCATCCTTCACAATCACATGATGACATGGCGCCCTGTGCCTGTTGAAGAAGTGGTGTTCTACGACAGTACGTCCCTACGTATACGTGGCAGATGAGGCAGCAAGCTGTGGCAATTTGTTTTGCACATACAGGTCTGTGCAAGCACCTCTAAAGGGTTGTTTCTTTTAATGAGTTACGCAGACACTCTTAATGGTGGACCCTAACATGCACAGCAACAAACTGGCCACCTATCATTCGTGATTGCCATCCATTCACTTACTGAGTTGTACGTTGTGCGGCAACTAGCTGCTGGATTGTCTCTGCCAGCAGCCACACACGTATTTACCATAAAAAAAACTACCTGTTACTGCTGATAAGAGCTCTTGTTATGAGCCGGTTTCAGGCCCTTGGGCTGGGCCAGCTCGCAACCCTCTCTCTTGGTAAGGTAAGGTAAGGTTACATCGCTATATATGCCTCTGGTGGGCATCTGAGCGGAAGCTTGAAAAAAAGCCTGTAACCAAACCCAAAAACGCTAGAAAAATCAAGGGAACTTAGCTACAAAAGAGGCAACACCAAAAATATCAGGTTGGTTCATAAAGGTCCTCAAACGAGCTGGGCCATCCTCAAACTGAGGTGGGAAGATAAGGTAAGGTCTCTCTTGACGTTTCTCATGGATTTGTCTGTCCAGAAGGTGAAGGAATTCATGATGTTCTATTGTTCATTGTTAAGCATCATTTCAAGGCATACTTAGTTAACAAGAAGGAACAATTTTGCATGGTTGATGCGCAATGTGATTACATTGCCTATACTTTCCCTGCCGCCCTGCATACACTCGCTCATGCACCCTCCTCTCCATAGAATTGGAAATGCCAATACAGTAAACCTCAGTAATTTCGTTACAGCCAGACCTTAAAATAAAAAAGGCACTGCCAACAGAGCCGCTAGCAACGATAATTGAACAACAGTTATCTCCCAATTAAAGTTAAATGCATTATTATGATGGAGATTTCTTAACAGGAAGCTTATAGTACAACCAAAAACATGCAGGTATGGTCCAAGCGCTCAACGAGTCTGACCTGCCCCTTTCGCCACAGCTAGACACATTCTCTAAATGCCAACACACACAAACAAGGAATATGGTTGTTGAGAGGCATATTTGGCATGCAGCATGACCATTTGCACCCCAAATGTCTGTACATCTCACGTTCATTTTGTTGCTGGCCAAGATCAGCAAAAAAAAATGCCAGGCAGCCTAGCTAAAATACTTGGTCCATGCCAAATGTGACTTCTAAGGAGCAGGAACAAGTCCCTAAGTACAGGACGGACACGATACACACAGACAAGCACACCAAACGGTTTAGCCATACGACAGGGCCTGCCACATACCCTTTGTGCAGAGGACCAGACAGTGCTCCACACATACTTCATAGGTGCAATAACCATACTCTGAAAAGAATGCACATAAATTGACACCACCACGCAATTAGCCTTTGTGGTGCGTGAAGAGATCAGTAAAGGCAAGCTGGGCTCAGCAATTGTTACAATGGATGCTTGTAACAGTGAAAAGTTATCTGACCTTAACATTAAACCACCCGATGACATGAAAAGAAACATTCCTGACGACTGGGTTTTCCCAACACAACAAAACCTTCCAATTAGGTTTCAAAGCCGTCCAGATGGCGTGTTAGTTGTGCCCATTGAGGGAAGAGGCAGGCACTTGGATCCCAAACAGATTCCCACCAGGGACAGAGACATGCATATTGTAGAATTTAAATTCTGCTCAGACATAAACTCTCAACAGACATTAGAAAAAGCGCACAACCAACATCAACCTCTTATCCAGCGTCTACAAACAAGGAGCCTCCGAGGCATCTCTCGAAACAACAAAGTCACACTTCATGTTATAATTCTTGGAGTCGGGGGCACAATCTACAATCAGTACACCATAATAACATCTCTACTAAACCTGGGCATCCCCGCGCACAAAGTGCACCAACTAGCTACTAAACTACACTGCCATGCAATAAAAAGCTCGAACAAGATTACGAAAACAAGACACAAAATACACCTTAACAACAATAGTGATAATGGGGAATCTGATGGGGGGGTTACTGGTAGAGCGGCTGGCTTCAGGAGGGCTAGGCGCAGGCCGGATCGCATGGCTGACAACCTGCCGGATCCTCATTAGTCTCTGTTGTTTCTCGTTTTTCTCGTTTTTGGTGGGACTCTGGCTAGTGTGAGCACTAGTTGAGACCTTTCCTTAGGGTTTAGGCACGCTGGTGACTTCCAGCGTAGGGTTTAGGCACGCTGGTGACTTCCAGCGTAGGGTTTAGGCACGCTGGTGACTTCCAACGTAGGGTTTAGGCACGCTGGTGACTTCCAGCGTAGATTTTTACTTTATTTTACTTTTAAATACTTGGCTGTTGGTTATTCTCTCTTTATTGCTGTAGCTAAGCATGATTAAAAGATTGTACAATTGTACAATGTTTTACATACGCAGCCTAGCAGTCGCACTTTTTGACTGATGGCTTAATCTGTAACCCTTTGTAATCCAAACTAAACTAAACTAAACTAACCCCTGTAAAAGATTGTTCAGGGTCACCCTAAGACGGTCTGCATCTACCCAAGCCTAAATACCTGTGCACGCATCTGTTTGACTGGATATTTGTGCTGATTAGGTACATGGTACATATCATGACAAATATCATGACAATATACCTGACGCAACCTTTCTTCCTCTAAATACCCCCACCCTTTTTGATGAGGAATGTGGTGGTGCTAGTATTCACATTCAGGCTTTTTCCAAACTTCCGCTGAGATGCCCTTTGAGGCATATATAGTGATGTAACCTTACCCTTACCCTTTAGTATTCACATTCCATGTATCTTTGAGAAGGCTTCTTGACCAGTACAAAAAGAGGTGATTGGTGTGTGCAAAACCTCCCACATTGCCCAATACTCACGCAAATTATTAATAAAGGCTGCTTTAAGGATCAGTTTACAAGACAAGTTTCCAAAAGTCGATCGTCACATTTACTCAAGCTCGACTCCATTTACATGTCAGCCATTCTTGGAACCACCCATTTTCAATGACAGATCCAGCAAAGTTACTTTGCTCAACGACCAGTCGACAGCCCTTCCCTGTTGGAAGGCCTCAGCCTTGTCACCATCGATCTTGATGTTCAACTGAGACTCTGTGTTCATCATATGTTGAAACACATGTAAAGTTTCAAAGTTTCACAAAAGGATGGAAAGGAAGACCCACAATTGCGGGTTGACCCACGACACAAAACACTCAAAGTATTACGAGCTAAACGCAAGAGCAAGGGAAAAGAACTACAACCCCCCTTGAGGACAACGCCCCTCATCACATAAAAACAGGCTGAGGATTTGTCTACATAAATGATAAAAGCGTTGAACCTGACAGACATAAATGTCACGCCTACTTATGTATAAGGCTCACTCTCGTATTTCCTTTCTGGCCACATTTTTTGCAGAAGACCCCCATTTTTATAAGGACAACAGGCACCATAACTCGAGCACGTTCGTGCTCTCAAGGGCGTATCATGTCCAGGCACTTACTCAGTGCGAGAAGATAACAGATACACACAAATCTGTAAGCAGGGGCAAAAAAAAGTTTCCGTCTCTCTCTCTCTCTCTCTCTCTCTCATTACACTTGTTCCCCAAACCCATTCCCTCAAACTGTACGGATTCACACTGAGAGCTTTGGACAGCAGCGTTTTCTCACAACCAGTACAACAGCTCTGATGGTGCACAACCTTGTGCAAGCCATTTGACACACACAAAACAAGACCACCAGGCTGCCTCAACCTTTGAAAGAGGCCGGATTGAGTCCTGCAGGACCACTGCAACAGTTAAACTGCCCCAGCCAGCTGCTGCTCCTTCTTCTCCAGCTGCAGCACCTGTTGAAATAAGAAAGGTAGTTCCAGGTTTGCATGTGTGTATTCATGTGTATTCATGTGTGTGTGTGTGTGTGTGTGTGTGTGCGTGTGTGTGTGTGTGTGTGTGCGACCAAGCGACCAGGAGAGTGACCCACACGAGGCTACCACACCAAAGGACCGAAAGGTACCACCCCAAAAGTTGCAAGAAAAAACGGTGGTAGTATGATCGGATGTAAATTAAAAGCAAGGTAAGGAGTAATATAACTCTGAACCTATATGTACACCTTGCTCTTCTGCAGCCATTCCTATTCTTGCCCACTATTCCATCCTTCATTCCTTATCCTGATATCAATTTTCTGCATGCAGCCTTATACATACTGTACATCTACAACAGCTAGCCTACATGCTCCATACATAATGTACACCCAACAGCTGGCATACACTTACACCTAGCTTTGCCACGCAACCAGGCAGTCGCAGACACGTTGTTGGGCGTTGTTAAAGAGTGATACACAGAAGGTGCAAAGGTGAAGAGAGCCAGGCGCCCTAGTCGTACCTGGATGTAGCCGCGCACGACTTGCACACCGAAGAAGGCAGCTCCGATGAAACTCGTGGTGGCACCCACGGACATTGCACTCACGCTCAGCACGGTGCCCACATTGACCAAACAGGAGGCCAGCAGCGCGGCCCCAATGACACGCTGCCAAGTCTGCAAAGGGTGTGTGTTAATGGGGGGGGGGAGTGTGTGCGTGTGCGTGCGTGCACATGTGCGTGTATTTACAATAACATAACCTACAAAAACATGACACTTACATCGGCACAGCACTAACATTGGCATAGCACTAACGCTGACTTGACACTTACACAACATGATGCCAACAGGTCACGTCAGCAGCACATGTATAACGTATGTGAGTTACCATTCAGTGCTGGAAATTAATGCTGAAATGGTGATCCTCGTGGGGTGCAGCCAGCCTACAACGGAGGTTGAGGCTGCATCTACTGTCTGCAACCCTGGGAGACAGCACCGCCTCCTCATTTACTCAGACATGTTCATACGAAAAGAACGTACGGATGGGTCTTCAGCTTGGTGTTGAACGACAGATTCTTTTCAGCATGGAGAGGACGCAGGCGGGAGGGAGCAGGTTCATACCCAGCCATCAATTTTGAGGTTTGTTGTGACAAATGTAGGGCTAGCGAGAGCCGTAGGCGCACAACACGTGCGGCCATATATTTAAAAGTTTCCCTGCTGAAACTTTCCACGGACGCACACCATACACACGTGCATACATTTGTACGTACATGGACTTTGCCGACCTAAACTGCAATCATGAACTTTTCCAGCAGCCCGACAAACCGCACACTTGAGGAATGTGCTGGTCATTGGCTTTAGACAGTGTCGCATTCAATTTTTTGAAACAGTGCAGAGAGTGTACGGTTGTGCAGGACGTGCAAACCCAGGTCTTTGCATGTGCTGTGTCATCCATACACAAGCAGGGAAACAATGCATCGTGCACTGCAAAACACGCAATGCAACGTGTGTGCACAACGCGCTTAAAAGTTTTCAGGATGGATGACCCACCCAAGGTCTAGCAGCTAATGCCGCCTTGCTCAAGCAGTCTCATGTCACAGCCCGAAACTGCTCTTATGTGTCTAACACCAAAGGAATCCATTCCCCCACCTCTCCTGCAACCTGCCAGGGTTGCGGAGGCAAGACGGGCACAGAATTACGACACCTGTGTCTCATGAAAGCGATTATAAACCATACATGACCACGCCCAGCGCATAATCATGACAAACAACAACACCATGACGCACGCACCTGCACGCGTGTGAGTGCCCGCTCTGAATGATTCCCTCACCTCTTCTGCAGCCTGCATACTCATGGAGGCAAAACAACACGTGACTATGACGCACGCACCTGCACGCGTGTGAGTGCCCGCTCCGTCTCCAAGGCTCGCACTCGTAGCTTCAAGTCACCACGCTCCAGTTTCTGCAGGCAGAGAATTGAGATGGTGCAGGTGTTAGACGTGATGGGGTGCTTTATGGCGGTAAAGGTGCTAAAAGATGGTGCATGCTATGAGATGGCGCAGGTTTTAGACGTGATGGGGTGCTTCATGACAGTGAAGGTGCTACAAGATGGTGCATGCTATGAGATGACGCAGGTGTTAGACGTGATGGGGTGCTTCATGGCGGTAAAGGTGCTAAAAGATGGTGCATGCTATGAGATGGCGCAGGTTTTAGACGTGATGGGGTGCTTCATGACGGTTAAGGTGCTACAAGATGGTGCATGCTATGAGATGGCGCAGGTTTTAGACGTGATGGGGTGCTTCATGACAGTGAAGGTGCTAAAAGATGGTGCATGCTCAGAAGTGAGAGACGCCTCATGACAGTTGGGGTGTTTTTAAATGGTGCAGTGTGTAGGAGTGAAGCGGCGCCTCATGAAGGTCAAGGACATTTGAGATGGTGCAATCATAGGTAAATAGGTACCCCTTATTGGTCGAGGTGCTTTGAGACTGAGCATTGTATTATATCAAAAGGAGTGAAGCGGCATTTCACGGATGTAAGGCACGATAATGATATGCATGATGCCATGATGATGCAACAGCTGTAGCACAACACCACGCAAAAAACACCGACGCATGAAAGCGGCTTCAAAGCACAACCTTTTAATCTGTGGAGCTCATTCACAGGGAAAGCAGGCTCAAAAAGCGAAGGTAGATGTGGGAAGAAACAGAAGAAAAAACGACGTCTTCTCTTATTTATTAAGTAGCAGGGGAGGAATAGTGCCTTGGCTGTTAAATGTACGCACCATTGTGGGCATGCACACATGGGCAGTGGTAATGAGACGACACCAACACTTACACACGCATAGACAAAAACACACATATCACACACATGCGCGCGCGCACACACACACACACACACACACACACACACACAAGTTCCTTACCTGCAAGGTAGAGGCCACCTCCTCGATCTTGTTGGGGTTCTTGAACAGGTTGGCCACTGCACGGTTCTGGTTTTGCAGGCCCTTCCCTAAAGCCTTCTGGAATCTTGAGACCTGCATACGCATGTGTGTCATGTGAACGTGAGCGTTTGCTGTAAAGAAAGAAGGCTAAGTAGGCACCGGTATTGACTCCCCACATGAATAAGAATAAGGAAGCCGATTAGGTGCCTGGTTCTGTGGAATGTGCACGTGTTAAAAAACTGGTATGGTGTATGGATTGTGCGCGTGTTGTGAACAGGTATGGTGTATGGATTGTGCGCGTGTTGTAAACAGGTATGGTGTATGGATTGTGCACGTGTTGTAAACATGCATGGTGCATGGATTGTGCGCGTGTTGTGAACTGGTATGGTGTATGGATTGTGCGCGTGTTGTGAACAGGTATGGTGTATGGATTGTGCGCGTATTGTAAACTGGTATGGTGCATGGATTGTGCGTGTATTCTAAACAGGTGTGGTGTATGGAATGTGCGCGTGATGTAAACAGGTATGGTGTACGGAATGTGCGCGTATTGTAAACTGGTATGGTGTATGGATTGTGCGCGTGTTGTGAACAGGTATGGTGGTAAGCAAGCGTAAACAGGCATGCCTGTGAACATGTATGTGCACATTCTCAGGGTTTTGATTTTTGGGGTTAGGGTTTAGATTCTAGAGTTTAACTAACCTCACTTCTAAACCCTATTCCTATACCGTAACCTTAAGAATGTGCAATTCATGTCCACGACCATACTTGGTATTAGGGTTTAACCTAAACCTTAAACTGCAACCTACATCGTTCTCTGGTGTTGCTATAAGCAACCGGTGCCTTCCAGGTAGCAAGGCACAAACACACATAGCAAAGCAGTCTGATGAGGGTTATAGGGCAAAGATAAAAATAATTTACTTTGCCACACACACACACACACACACACTTGTGGGGAGCCTTCCAGCAGCAAGTCGCGTGCATAGGGCGCAGCGATTTCACTGATGTCAAACCGGGCATCCAGACTTTTGCCGATGCCATCCAGCACAGTGAAGGAGCGCACGACAAAGGTGAAGGTGGCAGGAAACCTGTGCGTAGGCATGCGTGCGTGTGCGTGTATGTGTCGTGTTTTTGTTGCAAAATTAGGGTACAAAGCATTGAGGCACGAATCTGGAGGGACGTCTGCAAAGTCAACAAATGTGTGTGACGAATATGGATGAGCTAGGGAAGTGTTAGGGCATGTTTGTAGGTTCACGTGCATATTATTAAAGTCAGAAGCTAATGAGGTCAACAGGTGCGCGGCGGATGAGCCTGATCAGTGTTTGTGCATGTGGCAGGTCAGTGTGAGAAAGGGGGCAAGGACGACACAACGAGGGACGAAGGCAGCAAGTGTCGGGAGAAGTCACCTATCTGTAGGGTTGGCCAGAGCCATACATGGGTATGTGTGTAGGTATACATGGATATGTTTGTAGGTGAACTTGGATATGTATGTAGGTGCACATGGATATGTGTGTAGGTGTACATGCGGGATTTTAGAAGGGAAGTTACCATATTTTTGGGTCATACACAAGTGTAGGTACGGTTCTGGCCAGCCAAACTTATTTGAAGCACGCTCTGCTGCACATCTGCAGCAGGCTGAGATTGACACAAAGAGAAGCAGCGGGGAAGGGGCGTGGCCTTTGCCCAAAATACAGTTTGCTGCCTGCAGCAGGCTGAGATTGACACAAAGAGAAGCAGCGGGGAAGGGGCGTGGCCTTTGCCCAAAATACAGTTTGCTGCCTGCAGCAGGCTGAGATTGACACAAAGAGAAGCAGCGGGGAAGGGGCGTG
>Ga0307963_1000697_pt1 | contig 23675 bp, 27 predicted proteins | sample OrgLakmetagen594_FD_201829 | JGI IMG/M metagenome (GOLD analysis project Ga0307963, IMG submission 201829) | Saline water microbial communities from Organic Lake, Antarctica - #594 | ecosystem: Environmental > Aquatic > Non-marine Saline and Alkaline > Saline | place: Antarctica: Organic Lake... | reverse complement strand
ATACCGTCAGGCTCTCGAGGGTATCGATCACTGTAGATCAGATATTGTCAGGTGAGATGGGTGTGGTCATCAGCCGGTTGGTGCACAGTATGTGTGTGTGTAATTGTGTGTGTTTGTGGATGTGCGCGTGTTTATAATACCGTCAGGCTCTCGAGGGTATCGATCACTGTAGATCAGATATTGTCAGGTGAGATGGGTGTGGTCATCAGCCGGTCAGGGCACTTTGCATTTGAGCATGCAGAAGTTGTACGCAATTTTAAGCGCACGCACACACGGTCAGGGCACTTTGCATTTGACCATGCAGAAGTTGTAAGCAATCTTAAGCGCGCGCACAAAGGTAGCAGCAAACGTTTATGTAGCATGCATGTAAAAAGCCCGTACATGAAGAAATACATACGTAGAAAGCACACGAAGAAATATATTTGTAGAAAGGACATGAATGTAAGGGACAAATATGTATTTAATAGTGGCGCTGCGCTTGGGGACCCTAGGTCAATACTTCCATATTACTATATAGCCCATACTTGCAATCCATCATAGCCTATACTTGCAATCCATGCTTAAGCTGGTACGATACCATAACCTCGTCGTGACAGCCAAAGGTCTGTGATGAGCAAGGATTTCTTGCCCTTCATAGAATTATTCCCAAATGGCACAGTCTCCTATGCCTATACTACCTGGCAATTCTGCCCTAAGCAGAATTGTGTGCACTCTCCTGGTTCCCTGCTCACCCCAGCTAGCCTTGCGTGTGCAAATGTATGAGCTGCGCATGTGCCCAATGCTGGTGCTCAAATGGGCAATGTATACCTGCATCCTCAAAATCCTGAGTTTGACCTGATGTGTGTGCCCACTGTCATGCATGCAAATAAGTGCAAAGCAAGTAAGATGGCTGGTGCAGGCCTGTTGCAACTCGCCCTGTGCCTGTAGTGGAGGAGGCTCTACGGGGCTGAGACTTTGCAACTCTGAGTCTCTCTGACGTTCTCCAACCCGGGTAGTGCCCTCTCCGCGCGACACGTCATCACAACAGCAAGTGGCCGGAATGCAAATGTGCTCCAGCGATATTAAGTTTAACTTCCTGCTCGTCGCGAACATGCAAAATCATGACTACGCTCGAGAAACGGATTTGCATCTCCCGGCATCGCCATTTGAGATGGTAGCCCAGTATGTCTTAAAATTAAGTCTTCTTTCCATCTGTATAAATTTTAGATCGAGGAGCTCAAATAAATTTGGGCACTTTTTCGACCAGGGCACTGTTCAACAATCGGAAAGCACCATCCTTCTTGGCATGAGGTTCTTACTCGATTTGGCTGTCAAATGTTTTAGAGAAAGGTCACAAATTCTTAGCTATTGTGACCTGCCCCCTCATTTTCTCTAGCAATCCATAAGCCTAGGACAAAGTCCTAGGGTCCAATAAGCGCGTCCTTGACTGTAAGGGGCAGAAATATATCAACTAACAGCACGTAAAGGAGAGAAATACATTCGTGAGCACGGTAACAAGCAAGTCCAGTGCTGTGTGGAACGTAAATGTACGTATGTTTATGGATGGCTCAGGCTTGAATTTCTTAACCATTCCATTTATGCACATGCTAAGTGCATCCACTGTTTATTGTGCAAAAAGTCTGAAGCGTGTCTTTCAGTCCCAAATGCTTTGAAGCGGCAAGTGGCTCACACTTTTGACGCATGCAAGTTGCGCACAAATGATGCACAGCTATGCACGCGGAAACGACGCAGGTGTGCACGTTCAAAAGAAACGACTTAGGCGTGTATGCACAACTAAGGTGTGTATGCACGACCAAGGTGTGTATGCACGCGGAAACGACTCAGGTGCGCATGCTCAACAGTGTGAGAACGATTACGTGAAATGCAAGCTCTGACAGAGCAGCAGTACAGCACTGACTCAGCACTGATGGTGATAAAAGCCGCAAGCAAAGATCCTGCAGGCCCTGCCACTTCAAACAACAACAACAACAACCTCATACACTGCGCGTTCAGCACACAGATGAGCACGATCCAGGCACGCACGCACACACGCTTGACAGTGGGAGTACTGGTTGTACGGACCACAAGCACACAGACGACAGGCAACGATGACACCAATGCCAGCAGCAGCCAAGACGTGCGTAACGTGCCTGCAGGCCCAGCCACTTCAAGATGACCAGGGGCTCGTTCTTCCACTTCTCAAAAAACTCTGCCAGTGCGATCTTGCGCGCCTCCCCAGGGATCTCCACTAAAGCCCCTAACGCGCCAACCTGTGTGTGTGCGTGTGTGCGTGTGTGTGTGTGTGCGTGTGTGTGTGTGTGTGCAGGTGGCAATGTGGAGGTGGGGGAGGTGGCAGTCATTGCACTGTCAGAGCCAAAAGGCTCTCCACACGCTGACCTTTGTTTTGTGGTGTGGTGGCAGCCGAAGCTCCCACCGCGTGCCAACCTCTGTGCATAGGTGCCACTCAGCGTGGTGGCGTGGGAGGTAGCAATCATTGCACTGTCAGAGGCAACCAAACCTCAAAGGTGGCGTTGCATAACATTGCACCATAGGACGGAGTCATTTAGGTTGCTTGGAGGTGAGCCTACAAGTAGTGCCAGCTCATTTGACATCATGACACACACACACACACGCCAACACACACCAGGTAATCGCACACTATGAGCCTCAGGTCACACAGCTTTCACACACAGCAGAGACCTTCAAGACGTGTGCAGCAAGGCTTGGACACACTCTCCTGTATAGATCTACAATCTGGACAATCACTGTACAGATAGAGACGCACAAGAACAACCGTTGCAGCACATGCGCGCGTTCACACATGCACACAACATGTGCGCACACACACACACAAACATATGCACACGCCCACACGTATACACAAACAGAACAGCGCACGCACATACAAGAACACACACGCGCGCACGCGCACATCACACGCGCTCTCACACACATGCCCACATATAGACACACCCTAGCCTCACCTGGTCTGTCATGTTTGTGGCTTCTCTGAAGCGCTGCAAAATCATGTCCTCGACCACAGGCTCCTCCAATGTGCTCAGCATACCCAGAGCCTTCTGCTTCAGCGTGCGGCGTGCACACTCAGCAGCATTGAACACGTACGGGTCACCTGCATGAGCGTGTGTGTGTGTTTGCGTGTGCGTGTGTGTGTGTACAACGCATCCACAAACACAGGCATGTATATGTTGCATGCCTTCTGCACAAAACACAGTTTGTGAAAGAGGGTGAGAAGCGTACAACGCGCAAAGCAGCGTTCAACTAAAAGATACACACAAGTCACCTGCATAATGCATTTTGTTTGCAAAAGGCGGCGAGAAGAATAAGCTTGTCACTGTGATTGAGAGAGGAAAGTGGCAAGGCATGCTTTGCACGCAACACCTGGAACCACCAACACATTTCACACGAACACACACACACACACACACAAGTAAACGCACACAAACGAACCTGGAGCTGAGTCGCTCTGCTTCAAGATTATCTCCAAGTCTGGGCGTAATCGAGCTGCTAGCTCGTGCACCACGTAGTTGCGTACCTGTGTGCATTTTTTGAGTTTATGTACGTGTGTGCATGCATGTATGTGATTGTGTGTGTGTGTTTCTGTGCGTGTGTGTGTGCATGTGTGTCTGTGTGTCTGTGTATGAGTGGTGCGTGTTTTGTGTGTCCGCAGCTGTAACCAGTGGTCGACCTATGCAGTACACAGTTGCACAGCACAAACCACGCACGCAATACTCAGGTGGCCACGGCACAACTCCTGGCACACAGCCAAATAGCACTCCTTTGCTTAGGGTGCATAATATCTTCACTGTGCACAGCATAATGCACTTTCTTACAGCGCATGTCTACCCCTGCACACTGCACTCAAACAAGCCCCCCCCCTTTCTACTACACACAGCACATGCACACCCAGATGTTGGTCCCAGATGATGGGGTGTACCACACACACACACACACACACACTCACACACACACACACACACCTCAAACAGAAGGGTTGGGTCTGCCTCAGGGATTTCATCTAGCAGCTCCGTGCCGCTTGGAAGGGTCGCAGCCATGGCCTTGAAGGAACCATCCAAGCCCTGCATGAGGATACATGTGTGTGTTACTTTGTGTGGTCGTGCGTGTGTGTATGTGAGCAAGCATGTGTGTGTTTGTTGTGTGACCCAACGTGTGCATTTTCATGATCTCTAGAGCGTGTGTATGTGTATGTGTATATGCATTCAGTTGGGGACAGGGTGGAACCATTTGACAAACACAGCGCGTGAACATCACGTGCGTTCCATGAGACCAAGAACGATTCAGGCACTCTCAGCCTTACCCATATACACAGACACACAAACGTCCCATGTTGTCACATGTCTTGGATTGGCCAAATAATACACACATACACCATATACGGTACGTTAGCAGGGAAATTACCATATATATATATATACGGTCATATACGGTGTACACATACGGTTCTGGCCAGCCCTACACATGTCATACCTGCTCCATACCTAGACCGCCTTTCGAGCTGACACTAAGGGCGCAGGCACCATCACCCTTTTTCCCCAACACACGAATATCTGATCATAACACGTCTCACCTGCTCCATAATGACCGCCTTGAAGGCTGACACCAAGGACTCAGGCACCCCCCCTGCTCCTGCCAAAGTGTTCTGCAGTGCCTTCTTGTCAGTCGAGCTGGCCTTGGCGCTGGTGGCTGCACCATACAGCTGCAGCAGCAGCTTGCGGGACAGGCGCTGGCCGGCCTCCCACCTGCATGTATCATTTATCAATTACAAACGCGTGTGTGAGTATGTGCGTGAGCGTGTTCGCTTGCACACAATAGCAGCAGCTGCTTGCGGGACAAGCGCTGGTTGGCCACCCACCTGCATTGTGGTATTATGTATGCAGTGCGTATGTGTGTGCTTATGTGTGTATACTTTGTGTGTATGTGCATGTGTAAATGCAGGTTTTGCAGCAGCACTTCATGGGGAAATCATGTGTATGAGAGCACAACCAGTGTGCTTCATATTGCTGTATTAGTGCCGCCCAGCAGGACCAGCAGATATAATGCACAAAGCACACATGCAAGCCTTTGTGAACATGTCTGCATAATTAAGTATTACACACATATGTAGGGTTGGCCAGAACCGTATATATATACACACCGTATATGACCATACCTTTGGTGTTTTCCCTGCCAAAAATACCGTATATACACCGTATATAAATGGCTCTGGCCAACCCTCCACATATGTGCACACACAGGCGCGCGCAAATACGCGTGCACACGCAAACACACAGACACAGACACACACACACACCTGTTAAATTCATCACTGTCGTTTGCCAGCAGGAACAGCAGCTGCTCGTCATTCTGGCCCTCCACGGAGAGGCGCACGGGCGCAGAGAAGCCACGCAAGATGGAGGGGACCTAAGAAAAGGAGGTCAGGTGGGGAGTGTGTGAATGCGCGCGTGTATATGTGCGTGTGTGTAAGTGTGCGTGTTTGTAGGAGTGTGTGTGACTGTGTGTGCATGTGTTTGTGTGAAGAGGGGGAAAGGAGATGGCAAGGAAGTGGTGAAGGAGCAGAGAAGCTGGGCAGGATGAAGGAAAGAAGCAAAGGGGGGGGGGATGTAGAAAAAATGGTAATGCCATTTGAAGTCAAGCATAGAAATCTACTTTCTGACACCTACATGCAAGCACGTGCCCACGCAAGCATGTACATACATACATACAAGCACGCACGGAAACACACAATACACACACACATGCACACGCGGAAACACACATGCACACGCGCACACACACGCATTCACGCACGTACACACAAGCACACACGTACCGGCTCTGCAGGCACGTGCTCAAACACAAACTCCTGCTCAGCCTCAGTCATACGCAGCACCACGGTGGTAGGGGGAGTGGCCGTGCCATTTGCAGTTGCACCCTCAGACCCGCGCACGTGCAGGGGCAGGTCCTTGCCTGAGGGTATGACAGTGGGTATGAGGGTGGGTATGAGTGTGAATATGAGAATATGAATGAGGGAGTATGGGAAATGATGGATTTTTGTAAGCATTTTATTTCGCAACCTGGGCATGAAGAGGCAAGCAGCTCAGACACATTTTTCTAAGGTGCGAGTTTACGAGTGAGAGGGGCGAGGGCTGTATCTTGAAAGGGTAACAATAACGGAATTGCAGACGTGAAAGAGGAGAAATGCAACAGAATCTTCACCTGTGAGTGAGGGCAGCAGGTTCTTGGTTTTAGTAGGACACCTTGGTGAACAATTTCAAAAGGCAACAACGACGGAGTATTGGAGTGCAGCAGAGCCAAACAAAGTGTGGTTGCTTCTGTTAAAAAGAGGCCAGAGAGTACATCCCAAGTTGCATCTGCCTTCTCTTTCCGTGTATATAAGGCCAGGCAGCGGTTGCCTTTCATACGACGTGTGACGACTTGACAACACTGCTGACGTGAATGCACAGTGCTTGGGACCTTCATATGATGTGTGCCTACTTTTACACCACTGACATTAGTGCACAATGCTTTGGGGAATGGTCAAGGATAGCAGCTTGTTCATGGCTATACTCTTTGCAAATAACACACACACACACACACACATACACACACACACATACACACACACATACACACACACACACACACCGTCAGGTCCCAGCAGGCCCACAGCCAGAGGGATCAGCAGAGGCATCTTGTTAGATTGGCCAGGGGTAGGAGGCGTATGCTGCTTGACACGCAGGGTGTAGCGCTGGGAAGCTGCAGCAAAAAGCAAAAAGGGGAAAAAGGTCACTTTCTTGGCGTGTGAAAAGGGGAGATTTGTAAGGTTGGCCAGAACTGTATGTATACACTGCATATGACCGTATATCAAGTGATTTCCCTGCCAAAATTACCGTATCTACACCGTATATATGTGTGGTTTTGCTGACCAACTCTAGAAATCTGACATAGATTTGACACGAAGCACAGCGTTGGAAAAGCCGCATACATAAATGGTTAGATGTGATTGGACTCTGACGTCCAAAAAGCAAGCAGCTTTTGTACAGGGCAGCTTCTGAAAGCTGCTTCTTGTGCAGGGTGAAAAGCTGTGGCATGACATTAGGGCCTCAACAAAATGCTAGTCAGCAAGGTAAGACACACACACACATGCACCTATCTATATCAATCAAACCTTGTGTCACGCACTCTCAGACTGCCAGCGTGCAAAGAACAGAAACATGAATTCAGCACAACAAGCACGTCGGTAGCTCAACCAACAAGTTGGTAGCTCAACCAAACGACAGCAAGCTGCAGGCAGGTCAGTTGTGTGGCATGCATAAGCACATTCCTGGTCATGTGTTGCAAGTTCAATTTGCCGTGCAGGTTCTTTGTGATACAAAAGGGTCGTGGTCGCCAGCTTTCTTAAACCTAGCCCCGCTTGTGGCCCTTTACTTTTCAAGATGCACACACAGTCAGCAGCTTTCTTTTTATGGAGGTGACCTCGCCAGTGCGGGCTGGTAGCGTTGATAGGAAGCGTTAACGCACAGGACAAGCGCGCATCAAGCTCACCGTTCTGTGCGAGTGAGTAGGCACAGATGATGAAGCATGAACGCACAGGGCGACGGCTTTTGTCATGTCTGTGTACGCTTTATCATTGCTATCCGCTCGCACAGGTTCGATCACCTTTAAGCAGGTAGAACAGACGTGATGGGCGGTTATGTTAGCCTCACATTAGCCCTCACACAACACTGGAGCACGCTCACACACCCGACATTCACAAATGCATACGCACATTAAAACACTTCTTCACGCTAAATCATACCAAATCGTACCAACCTCACGCTAAATCATACCAAATCATACCAACCTCACGCCAAATCATACCAAATCATACCAACCTCAAGCTAAATCATACCAAGTTATACCAACCTCACGCTAAATCATACCAAATCCTACCAACCTCACGCTAAATCATACCAGTCGTACTGTGTGGTCAGATGTACCTGAGGAGCGCTGGGCTGTTTGCATCTGAGTAGCACGCTCAATCGTTAGCAGACACACACATGCACGCAGGCGTACCTGCATCATACTGCGTGGTCACATTAACACGAGGAGTGCCGGCCTGCTCATACCACCTGGACAGCTGGCTGAGGTCAGCACCGTTAGCATCAGCCATGGCTGACAGGAAGTCGTCGCAAGTCACAGCTTGGCCGTCGTGGCGCTGGAAGTAAAGGTCCATGCCTGTGTATGTGCGTGTGCACGTATGCATATGTACACGTGTGTGTGTGTGTGTGTGTGTGTTTGTGTGTGTGTTTGTGTGTGTGTGTGCGCACGCATGTGTGCGTGTGAACATGTGTGTGTGTGTGCGCACGCGCGTGCACGTGTGTATGAACATATGTGTGTGTGTGTGTGTGTGTGTGTGTGCAAGTGTGCTTGGCGTGTGTGTGTATATCTAGGCGCATAAGCGTAAGCACGTGCATATGCATGCGCTAGCGGATTCAAATGGTGCTTGGTCGATCAAGGGAGTCTGCCCTGCAGGAACACAAGCACCTACCTTAAATAAGAGCATCCCAATTCATTGCAGGCATCTAACCAGTAGCGGCACAAACACAAAAAGAGCACGACGAAGGTGCGCAGCGCATATACAAATAAAAGGCAGGCAAGCACGAAGACAAGCACGTACTGAAGTTACTGAAATCCATGACATAAATGCACAGCGCACTTAAAGATGGAAAAAAGGTAAGCAGGGGACTAGCATTACAATCTGCTCTCTCTAGGTCTTTACCATAGAAACCCACCCTTCCTGAAGCCTTCCTTGCCCAGGAGTGAGTTATTCAGTCGAACAATCTCAGCGCCCTTCATGTAAACTGTCATCTGCACACAGGCACACATGCACACACACAGGTAAACAAAACAATGTACTAGTTCAACACACCCACCCTTCCTGAAGCCCTCCTTGCCCAGGAGTGTGCTGTAGAGGCGCACAACCTCGGCACCTTTCTCGTACACGGTCATCTGTGCACAGCAAACACGGGGCGCGGTCATTAGGCAGACAGTCAAGCCACTCATCACAGAGGTTACCCCCATGACGTCGCGCACCGTTGGCTAGCCAAACCCATGCAACAGCAAGGCCATTACTTCTTGCAGTATTCTGCACGACATTTAGGGACGTATGCAACACCAGGGCCGTATTCCTCACATTATTCTGCACTGTAAATGACAGCAACCTTCTATGCACGTCCTTCTGCAACATCGAGGCGGTTGTATCTGTTTAGGTTCAGCGCTGCGGAATTGCACACCCTTTTGCAGCACCAAAGCCAATATTTCTAATGGCCTGCAACCTTCTGCAACGTATCTGGGAAGAACATAGGATAGGGGGCAGGCATGCAGCAGTAGAAGAAAACGCTCTGTTTGTCACAAGGATGGTTTTGTCAAGCAATGCACAAACATGACAGCAGAGTGTGACAGAAGAAGTACAGTGACATCCTGGCCAAACATAGGAAGACGCAGTTCAGTATGTTTGTGCGCGTGTGTGTGTGAGTATGTGTGCGCGTCTGTGCATGAGAGGAAGGACCAAGTGTATGTGAATGTGTGTGAGAAATGGGATGGGGTGTTATTTGTTATTGTAACAGTGAGTGTGCGTGATTGAGAGAGGAAATGAAAGGCACTATGATGTGCGGCACCCCTTCACTTGCGGTGCTACGGCTCTCAGCACCCCAAGCGCGTCAGGGTGCCACGGTAGTTTGGGTATAATGTTCGCCAATTTTGATTACCTATCTCCGATTACCACCCCACCTCTTTGCTCTGGAGGATTGGGCCTCGGCCATCTGGCGTTGTGTAATAATTCCTTATGCACCTTCTGTGCAATGATGATATGCGTGTGTGCTTGCTTGTGAATGCATACATGCATATATTCTGGATGCATACATATAATTTGTTTATGGAAGCCAACTCTACGTGGAGGAGGGCATGTTTGGCACCCAAAGGGGAAGCTGGCATGGCAGCTTTGTCAACAAGATGTACTACCATCAGATGGGATGCACACGTGGGGGATAAAGTGCGTGCAGCCCTTGCAACAGGCTTAAGATTGCTGTAGCATGCATTTTGACAGATGGCCAGCACCAAATCAGTCCGACCACTGTTCAGTACATGCGTCACCTATTGAACGCGCTGCGCTTGCTGCTGCAGCAGCGTGCTTTCTTTGCGTGTTGTAGTGTTAAATAAGCTATGTACCAAAAGAAACGTAGGGCCAAGTCAGAGGCAACACCTAACATGCGATGTGTTCGGTCGTAGTAGCGTGACTTCCTAACGCACAATACAGTCACTCACGACTTGATGGCGAAAAGGGGCCCTGTGACAGGCATTTTTTGAGAGCGCACATTTGCCACTGTAGTATTGCGCTTTCCCTATCTGTGGAGTGATGAGGGTTCATGTGGAGTGATGAGGGAGCTTGCGGAGGTTTGTGAGTAAGGTCAAATTTGATGCCCCAGCACAGAATGGTCCAGTACAACGACAAATTGTGGATTTAGAGTTAATCTGTAAACACGTATGGTCCAGTAAAACGACAGATTGTGGAGTGAGTTGATTTATATACAACGTATGGTCCAGTAAAACGACAAATTGTGTTAAAAGTTAATCTGTATACAACGAACGTGAAGGAAATTGAGCAAGAACCGTGTAAACGTCGCCCATCTTTGTATAGAACGTGAAAGAAATTGATCAAGTACCGTGTAGAAGTTGTCCATCTTGATGTAGCTGTCAGGACGGATGGGGTGGGCCATGGGTCCTGCATCTTCTGTGAACTGGGCAATACGCAGGCCCATCACATCTTCAATACGCTTCACGGGGCGGCTGTTCAAGTCAGACGTGAACTCCTGCACACACACAACGTGATTGTGTATGCGTGCGTTTTAACGTTGTGTGGTGTTATTGTTTGCGCTCAGTGGCGTGATTGTGTGTACGTGTGTGTAGGTGTGTGTGTGTGGCAAAGACTGCTACGCGCGATTGAAGAAGTAGCATTTTCTAAGGTGATTGGAGTATGCGTTCGTGTGTGCAAGTGTATATGTGTGTATCTGTACATTACATTACAGTCTGTACGTCGTGTACAAGTGTGTGTGCGTGCTCTTATGAACGCTCAGGTGTGAAAGCGACGATGAGCGTCACCCTCACCTGGTCACGGAAAACAGTAAGGCCTTCCTTGAGGGTCAACTGGAACCAGTCCCTGCACGTCACTCTGTTGCCGGTGTAGTTGCTGCAAGCACGATTGTACGCGCGAGTGTGTGTGTGTGTGTGGTGTCTGTGTGTCTGTGCACGCGTGTGCTTACACTCGTGTGTTTACGCACTTGGACGAGTCTTACAAGGGGCACTTGATCTTTGGTTTGAGAGATTTTTTCATGTCTTTTTGACCTTTGGTGTAGATCAAACAAAGCCTGCGTTTATATATAACAACACCCAGCAGAATTTTCAGGCGTAAGTGGTTGTTTACATACAACCAGAAAGCACACAGATGCGTTTAACCTATTATGACAGACATCTTGTGTGATGCCATCAAGCAAAGCGTGCTGCTGTTCATCATACGTCTAGCAGGAACAAGTAGCAAATTGTGATCTTGTGTAATGCCATCAAGCAAAGCGTGCTGCTGTTCATCACATGTTTAGCAGGGAAAGGATGCAAATTGCGATTGTCTCTCCTTCTTAGGTGCTTGTTGAGACAGTCTCAGCCCTGGCAGGGACATTAGCGTCTAAACAAGTACCCAAATTGAAAAAGGACAAATACTTATGCCGTGGACAGTGATCCAGGACAATCAGCAACCACGAGCATTCAGGGTTTGAGCAACTTTTTCCATTCAATGCACTTGCTGACAAGTGCAGAATGTTCTGCACTAAGAGCTAAATGCCTTAACTTCCTGGACACTCAATGAGGTCGACCAACAACAAGAGCCCTGAGAGCAAAGAGACAGCTACTGGACAATGATGGGAATTTCCCTTGGACACAGACAAGACAAAATGTAATGTAATACAATAAATGGGCCCAAGGTTAAGCTCCCACTGCTCCTCCCATGCAATTGCCCGCATCTCAAACATCTGCTCTAAAAGCACCACCAAACGCACACCTCCGGAATAGACATGTATATACTCATTGATAGCAAAGCAACGTGCCATGATCGAGATGGCAGCACATCTTGTGTATATGGTGGCGCATACCTCTACATGAACAAACTATACTGCATCACACATAATGTATGATGTATGAGCTTAGTAGCAAACACAAACAGGGGCAAAATTACAAGCACTGGAAGTACTTGTGCCCAACCACACCCTTAACACACTTGGACACACGTACTTTACATGAGACCGGTATCAATCACAAGCAGGGGCAATTGTACGTCACTGGAAGGTCTTGTGCCCCATCACACCCACGGCACAAGCGGACACCTGTATGAATTTGGTGGCAACATTACGAGACACGTGCAGAGACGCTCGTGCACTCACTGGAAGTACTCGTGCCCCACCACGCCCTCAATGCGGCTATAATCCAGATCAGTGGCAGTCTCGGGGCTAGCAAGCACAAGCCTGCAGGAAAATGAGGGCATGGTTGTTGATAAATTCAAGAAAACGGCATTTACTTTAGGGCATACGATGAGCAAGTTGTAGACTTGGGGTGGGCCTTCACTCCTTCCTTCAAGAATGAAGAGACGCATGGTGGGGCTAGGGATGAGATCAGGAACAATGCACTTACTGATCTCAGAGGCTGGATGCTCACAGAGATGGCTAGCGATGGCCTTAGCGATAGAGGACACAGGCGCGTGTTGAAATAAGGAAAAATGAGTAGACACAATAAACAAAATCACACAGGAATGACATAAACACGATCCTTTTGTGAGGAGGTACACAACCTAAAGTAGAGAAAGATAACCGTCGTTATGGGGTGTGTGCCCTGGCGGTTTTTTTAACACGAGTCCCATACTCCAAGGGCAAAGGCACACTAAGGCAGCAAACGAGGATGGGGACGGGATTGGGAAGGGAGGCTGAGAGACGCATCAGTGCATTGTGCCAGCATTGCAGCTCTCACGAAACCCAAGCCTGCACCACGAAACCAAGCCTCACCCATTACTCAACTCACGAAACCCAAGCCTGCACCCAATACTCAACTCACGAAACCCTGGCCTGCACCACGAAACCAAGCCTGCACCCATTGCTCAGCTCACGAAACCCAAGCCTGCACACATTACTCAACTCACGAAACCCAAGCCTGCACCCATTACTCAACTTACGAAACCCAAGCCTGCACCCATTACTCAACTCACAAAATCCAAGCCTGCACCCATTACTCAACTCACAAAACCAAGCCTGCACCCATCACTCAACTCACGAAACCAAGCCTGCACCACAAAACCAAGCCTGCACCCAGTCCTCAACCGAAGTGAACGTGCGAATTGATGCGAGGACCCATACTGCGTCAAACCATAAAATACACATGGCCCTGGTTTATTGTAAACACCCACACCCAGGCAGCCACCCACACACCCATACCCGTACCCACACCCATACCCGTACCCACACACCCATACCCGTACCCACACCCGTACCCACACACTCACCCAGCCACACTCACAGCCCAGTAGAATGGCACAAAACCATTACCTTGAGTTGAACACGTTGAGTGACTTGTTCTCCATTGCACCCATGTTAAAGTCATCCACAGCCACGATGTTGAACAGGTTCAAGTCGTACTCCAGGCCAAAGGTCTGCGTGCATGCCGGTGTATGTGTGTTTAAATAAATTATGCATATGCATAAAAGCCACATTCGTCCGGATTTGAGAACCTTGCCCGGGCGTTATTCCATCCAACCATCATTGGGCAGCACGTAAATTAACGTGCTTCACTTGTATATCCTCCAAAACTAGCATGTATGTTGCGATTGAGATGGCTTTCATATTGCAACCTTAAAGGGCCTTCAAATTGCGCCCTTGACACACACACCTCTTCATCCCACTTCATAGCCTTCACAAGGGACTCCAGCGCATGGTCCACCTGTGTGTGTGTGTGTGTTTGTGTGTGCACGCACGCATGTGTATGTGTATGTGTGCATGCATGTTTTTAGTGCAAATTTTGTGCAGTCGCATGTTTGTCTGTACATTTTTTGTGCACGTGTGTGTACATTTGAGCGGACGTGTGGATGTGCATCGTGCCACCAGAGTGTGACGCGTCAGCGTGCAGGGGTCAAGCTTTTGTGTGCAAAATTTATGTGGTCACAGTACATAGAGAGGACATAATGGTTTGGACAGAGAGAACGATATAGAGCTCTCCAAGGTAATTACCCCATACTCAGTGCTGTTGTTTTCACTGTGCCCCCCGAACTAAAAAGTGCAGGTGTTCGTAACACGCTGTAAGGCACCAGGCATACAAGAAGCACAACTAACCTTGCCGAGGTTGTTCTCCTGTACAAAGATGCGGAGGGCCACATCCTTGCCTGTCATGGTTTTGAACATGCGTTCCTTCATGGACAGCTTGCCGGCCACCTGCACACGTTTTGTGCGTGTGTGCATATGTAACAGCACAAAACGCCTTGCCTAGAAAGCTGGATGTGTGTACATGTGCGCTTGTGATTGCGTGTGCATTGTATCAACACACAATGCCCTACAATGGAAATGTGGATGTATGCAAATGTCTGGATGTGTGTGCAACACCCTTTGCACGTCACGTGAACCAAGGCCATTTGGCAATGAGTGATACTTCCAAGAAGACCTGAACAAACTGCCCCACTCACCAAAGCAAAGAGGTAGCAGGGTTTGGGGAAAGGATCCTCCCACAGCGCGTAGTGCCTGCCCCCCTCCATATCCCCTTGTGACTTTAGGTTGCCATTGCTCAGCAGCACGGGGTAACTGCACAAGCAGGGCAAGTGAGAAGCAGCAGAATGAGTGCGCCGTTTTGCGTCCTTGGAATGCTTAGTGGTCACGAGCCACAGACAAACTAATTACGAGCTATCATGATCTGCTTCTTAGCTCACCACCTGAGCACACCAATTAAGATTTCCAGCCATTTCTTTGGCAACCTGATATGTTAGGACAAACACACACATACAAACACCGTACACACAATTTTGAAACTCACATCACGCACGCACGCAAACACGCACACATACATACACCATACACACATACTTTTGAATTCACACCACGCACGCACGAACACAAACACGCACACACAAACCACGCATGATAAAGGCATTTTTACTCACTTTGCCTTGTCTGCCTCCACACGGACCTCATACTTGGCCATCACGTCAGGGCGGTCTAAGAAGTAAGTGATGCCACGGAAGCCCTCTGCCTCGCACTGCAAAATCAAAGAGGGACGTCGTTAACAATTCAGTGCCCGTGCACATATGTATATGTTTGCCTTGATGTGAATGAGTGCCGCAGAAGCCCTGTGCCTCTCCTCAAGCCCTCATCTTCCAACACTTACCTCTGCGATCATTAAGAATATTACAAGTTATGAGCACAAAAGCAAGAGCACCCTTGCTTTCCAATTCTTGCAATGGAAGACGAAAACTTTAATTTCAATGAGTTAAACCACACCTACGACCTGGAGTTGCTGCAGGAAATATGCAGACAGCTTTATTGAAAGAGACCAAGTTGTTACCTGTATCCAAATACACAGCAGCTAGCAATTGCGGTCATTAGAATGAAGCACACCTGCATGCAGACGTCCTTGCTAAACTCGTACAAGCCCTCATGTTCTCCTGTTTTTGGGGCGGAGCCCCCCGGGGCGTAGTCCCCTTATGTTCATGTCAAGTTTGACTGAAGAATAGAGCTTTGAGCCTCCCAGGCCACCTCAGAGTGTATGAAATATAAGCTAATTTTGCGCTGATTCCGGAACACCCCGGTCAAACCCCCCTCCACTCGTGACTCCAAGGGGTCGCGTGTCACTGTTCCCCCCAGAATTTAATTGGGTGTTTGTATCATATATTAAAATGTTTCCCATTATATTTTTAGCAATTGTGTCGTAAATTGTAGTAGGTCTACCCGACCGATGCCAACACGCTAGCGGCGCTTGCAGCAGCAGAGCAGAGACGGCAGCAGCTTCACAGCACTCAGAAGGACAGGCGAGCGAGGGCCCGGGAGAGGACCCGCGTCCAGCACTTGGCACAGCACTTGGAGCAACAGTCTCAGCCTGGCAATGCCACTCAGCAGGCACAGGAAGTAGCAGCCCAGTCAGAGGTGTTGGCTCAGAACAACCGTATGGAGCTCAGGCGTTCAGAGGAGCAGTTCAGAAGGATCGCAGCCCCCCTAAATTGCTCGCTCACATGATACACAGCTGTTGAGGTGTATGTTGGAGGTCTGACACACCATTGGCAAGCAAACAGCTACAGACACGGTATGGTATGACAGGGACTGTGCAAATGCAAGAGCCAGGGGGTGCGGGGGGGCGCAGCCCCCCCTGAATTGTCTAACATTAGAATGCCGCTCTTCATTGCAAAGATCAGGCTGCCATCTCAGAAATGGTTGAACAGGAGCAGTGGGGTGCAGAGGGAGTGCAGCCCCCCCTGAATCACTCTCACTACATCAGGTACAACTTCAATGCAGGTTGCAGCGTAGGCTCCGCCCCACTTTTTGTGATCCGCAAAATCACACCCTACTTGTTTTCATACTCATGTGCTGAATCAGGCACACACACACACACACCTGCGTGCAAAAGTTGCCGCTGGACTTGTACAAGCCCTCCAGAGAGCTGTTCTCCTGGGGCTTAATCTCGGTGACGACGTTGAGGGTGATGGGCCCCGCAGGCAGTTTTGCCAGGGTGAGGTCCTTTTCGGTGATGCTGTATTCGCTGGGGCTCACGTCCTTGCCGTTCACCTGCAACACAGCGACAACCAAGTAATACCTGTGATGCTACTCTCGCTAGAATCCTGCAAAAGCATAGCGTCATAGCAGGTCACAATTGTGGTCAAAGCAAAAGCCACCGTGTTGTCTATGATCATTTCACATGATGTACCATCATCACCATCGACATCCCTTCAACGTGGCTTCATGTATCCTGCAAATACCGTTTTTCCTACAAAGTTCAGCAGTCTCCTCTGCTGTACGAGAGGAGCTCCTGGCTTGCACCATATCACACACAGGTCGCCCTGTCTTGATATTTAAGGTTTTGTAAATTGCCTTTTAGCACACACACAGACACACACACACACACACACACACACACACACACACACACACGACACGCAGCCTCATCAAATGCTACAATACATTGCCTGTCCCATGAAGAAGTAGCCATACCATAACAAAAGATTTGTCCGCTTAACGTCCTCAGGCAAACATTGTTTTCAAACACAACGAGGCAAAAAAGGGCTTGCCTTGAGGGAAATCAGCTTATTGTCCTTGCGGCCATCTAGCTTCAAGGGGGGTGGGGTAGGGCCCTGGTAGTTGGGCTTCAGGCTCAGAACCGAGTGCACGTGGGTGACATCCTCATTCAAAATGAAGTTGAGGTTCACGGACTCGACGCTGAAGGGGGTGGGCTTGTAATCTGCGGATACGAGTGTGGCGGGGGGGCTTGCAATGCTGGTACAGCCAACCACAAGAGAGTTGATCGTGGAAATGAATTTGCATACAGATAAGGCTGCACACTTCAGCGAGTGCAGAAACCTTGCTTGAGGACCGGCTAGTATTTTGCTGAAGGTTCTGAAAACATGATGTCCTCCTGTCTAAAGCATCTCGTCGTGTACTTGTGTAGATACACACTCACGGAGCTACAATCATGCGCATGTGGCACACACGTAAGCACCAATGCATGCACCTACATCTACAGGCAAATGCTTAAGTACACACGCCCGCACGTACCGTACAAACACACACACACATACACATACACACACGCGCGCACGCAAGCGTACACACTCACGCACATGCACACGCACACACAACACTCACATGCGCACTCACACGCAAAAAAAAGAAAGGAAAGCCTCATACGCACCTCTGCGGAACTTTGTAGCGGGGTCGTGGACTGGTAACTTCTGCTCCTCCTGCTGGATCTGTCCGTGCAGCAAAGGCATGGGCATGCACTCTGATTAGTGCGTGTGTCAGAGTAAAGGATGCAGGCACAAGGAGAGGGTTTGCATGATCAAGGACAAGAATTCAGACATGGTTCTTTCCCAGGAGCGTTGCACCGAGGAGTATCCACTTACTTCAGTTACTTTGGCATCGTTCCCGGGAGGTGTCACGTCCACGGTCGAGGACATCGCGTGCAATCTCTTGAGTGAAGTGGGAGGGCCTGCTGTGTGTGTGATGTGTTGGCTGTTATCCTTAGATACTTAAACTTTATTCAATTACTGTGGAGGAATCGCCTCTGACCCCCGCTATGGTCTGAGCACAAATTTGTGGTTGCCAAAGGCAATATGTATGGGCAGCAGGAATGGAGAGGACTGGAGAAGGAATTGCTTGTGTTAAATGGAATGAAGGCTGCATTCATCAACCAATCGGCAGTACCTGCACGCAAGTTTGTGGCAATGAGGCGCCTCTGGCAGATGTGGGCAGACAAGCCTGCCTTCAAACCTCTGAGTAGCATGTTATAATATGAAGTTTGTGCCAGTGGTCTGCGGACAAAAAAGTGTAAACAGATTTTTTGTCAGTTACCAAACATGCTGATGACATGGCGATTTGAACACGCTTGCAACTGCTGTGTAGAAAATGAGAGAGGTGAACAAAAACACTTCAACAGTCCTTTGATTTGGGAAATGCTTCATAAAAGTCGATCAAAACCTTTACGTATAAATTTAATGCCGCCTTTGTTTAATTAGTACCAAGCACCTAGAGCTGTTTTGTAGCAGGCTAATTTGTGGTATGGCTTTTCTAAAGCTTTGCGTATTTGTGTAGGAAGTACCGTACCTTTCCGATATCACCCCGCATAAATATTGGTAAAGGAATACATTAAATTAAACTGCTGTCAAGGATCCACTGGAATCAAATTAGCCACAGCTAATGCCAATGCGACAAGTTCTTTCCAAGATGAGAGAAGGGCATTCAGAGGAGGGCTCTAGCAGAGCCTGCGACCTTGTTAGTAACTGGAATTTTGAAAATGATGCTATGTTGAATGATGTTGCCGGTGTTTCTTTCTGTTTTGCGAAGAGAGTTTCAACTGCTCCCCCTTGTGAAGAGAAAGAATATGCAGAGAAACTAATAAATTTTGGTATAATGCATTATTGGTGAATAGGGTGTATGACTCTACCAGCAAGGCTTGACGAGCCTCGTCGAGGGTGAGGCTCGTCGATATAGGCCCTAGTTGGCGCATTACGGTTAGAAAACCACTTTCTGAAACTTGCGTGGATTTAGCCAAAACTTTTCTGGAGTTTATTCATATGTAATAAATAACTATCTTAAGACCAGACTGAAAATAACTGTAGGAAGTGTTTGGAGCGTCTCTCATGGTGCATTGCCAGGACAGGCATACGCACAGCAAATTGGCCGGAAATAAGTTCCATACATCCTGAGTAATATATGATCATATAAAGAAATTAATGTACACAATTACTGCCCATTTTGGAGCGTTGAGGGGAAAAGTCCAGAGGGGGTTATCTGAGGCCCAAAATGGGTATACTTTTTGCATGCTCCTAGGACAGGTGGCCCTAACTGGCAGGTTTTAAGCTCAGCTGCATTAAAATCTATGTAGCAGAGCTGAGCTTGAAACGTGCTAGGTAGGGCCACCTGCCTCATCAGCCGCGGCGTGAAACTTACTTTTCGAGCAACCATATGCTGTTTCTGACCAGCCAGCGCACCAAACTGAGTGATATTTAGTGTTTTGGAATCTTTAAAAAACATCAAGTGGTTGGCGAGAAATGCAGATTAATGCGCCATTTCCATGCGAAGCACCCATAAAGGGGAACACGTACACGTGTGCATTTAGTCCTGTCATTTCTTACGCGGCGACTTAACTATATCTGAGCACGTGCTCTGGTAGCTTATAAAGTCAGCAACAGTGTGGTGAAGCTAGCTAGGTCTGAATCCAATTTGATGAATTAATGTGTAATTAGCTCCCCCTTCTACAAAATGAGCATGTTTGGACTTTTGCTCAGAAAAAACCCTCTGGAAAAAGTCTCACACTGAACAAGACTGTGAATTCGTACTGTCCATTATTCACGTTTAAGTTACACGAACATGTTTAATATTATTATACAAAAAAGCAAAAAGCTATTTTCCCGACATTTAGCAGCTTACAGGGAATTTCCCCTGATTTCCCCTCAAAATTGGACACCCTAATTGCCGTCTAGGCTTTGATCTTGTCGAGCCTCGACTAGACGCTGGCACCCTTAAATATACATGCCCAGAACGCCACTCATTTCGTTCCCGCAGTCAAATCTCTCCTTTCTTGGCCTCTTTCCCTCTTTTCCTGCTCCTCAACGCTTTGTTGTATGAAAACACACATGCAGGTGCAGGCCAGGAGACTAGACAAAAGAAATTTGGATAGGTACGTATGATTTTTGGGCTGGACCCCCCTGCCACACACACACACCCCTAATAAATCCCCCTTCCGATGTCCCCACCAGGACAGAAAGGGTACCAATCTGCTCCTTTTCCATATAGGCATCCATCTGCATACTCATCAAGACCTGAAATTGAAGTGTTGCAGAGTTGTGGGGCAAAAACTGAGATACGGATGCCCGTGCACAAGTGACCTACCAGGCACCCATAACTGGCTTGCACAGTCTCACATTGCTTCCATTTCTTTAGAATTCCACTGACTATCTCATGCTGGCACAATCCTGTGTGTTTGGGGTTTACTGCTGCTCCATTGGCTTGACTCACCCCACGGCCTGCACCCGAGCGCGTGTGCCTCTGACTTTTGGACATGTCCACAGACCCCCCCCAGATCCCCCCCCCCTCCCCCCCCCCTCCGATAGGTCTTCATATAACAATCGACAGCTCTCGACAAGAGAGTTCCGAATATATGAATTTTAATTGATTTGACACGTGCCGTCCAAAAGTTATGCTTACTGGCGCCTCCTGTGCAGGCAGTGAAAAACCACTCCACACATTAATAAAGGAAGAGGAGCCACTTTGGTACCAAGTACCATAAAACTCCTCCACCAATCGACAAGAAAAAAGATCAATGGGGATCAAGAGGGTTGCGGGCTTGGCCTGAAATCGTCTCCTGATGACAGTTGATAATAGTGCTGGAAAGGGCACGTCTGGTATGGACAAGTTTGGCAGCGTTCGTTCTATGACCTATTTCCTAATAATGACGGATTCCTTTCAACATCGCCCTGTAGCTCTTTGTATTTGGGAAAAGTGCATGAATTCCTGTCACTTCCTCGCTCTCTGCTCTTTGCCCTCGTCGTCCACGCCCTCCCACACGTGTGCGGCGTCTGCTTGAAGTTCCTACTCACGACATCTTTTCATTTCTTTGAGTCTGTGCTCCTGCCTTCCTAACGGTTGGTCGTGTTTCAGGGAACAAAGCACACTACTTCTTTGATCCGGTGCAGTTAGATTTTTGACGCTAGTTGAGCTTGTTTCACCAGAAGCCCATCAGCCAGAGACTCATTCTTGTAAACCGATGTAAACCCTTGTACCAAAACAAAAAAACTCAAGAACCAGACCCGCAAAGGAAGGTTCTGAAAAACAGGATATAGATCCTTGCTAAAGCTGCATCATTGCAGCCGTCTGACAATTTTGTTTCTCGTCTTCTTTTCAGCCACACCTACCCGCTGCTAACCTTGTCCATACCAGACGTGCCCTTTCCAGTACTGTTATCAACTCTTATCAGGAGCCGGTTTCAGGCCAAGCCTGCAACCCTCTTGATCCCCATTGATTTTTCCTTTCCTTTTTGCGGTGGAGGAGCTTCACGGTACTCGGTACCAAAGTGGCTCCTTTTCCTTGATTAATGTGGGGAGTGCCTTTCACTGCCTGCATGGTTTTTTCTTTTTCTTTTTCATCTATCTATGACATAGTGTGAAACAACCGCGTCTACCTGTGACACAGTGTGAAACAAGGATGTCCCTTATCCCCTCTCCTCTTTTCCCTTTTTATCAATGATGTGGATGATGAGTTTGGGAGTGGCTTTGTGGGTGCTGCTACAGGCACTGAGGGCTTGAGAGTATCTCACACGTTTTATGCTGGTGACCTGACCCTGACAGCTAGTGACCCAGTAATTGCAGAAATTCAAGATGCTGCCAGGAAAGGACTCACATCAATGTGCAGAAATCCTACATAGTTAATGAATGCTTACCAGAATTCTGCAGTTCCTATTTTTCGCTTCTTCAATAATCAGGAGCTTGAAGAGGGAGACTCTTTTACTTACCTGAGAATGTTGTTTGACAAGCACATGAACTTACACCGTGCTGTGTCCCGAGCTTTAAAACATTTAATAATGCAGCTGTGCGCAGAGTGAAAGAGTTTGGTTTTGACAAAAAGATTTCTGACAGGCCTCATGCGATGTTGTGGCTTTTCAAGACATGCGTTGTCAACTGGCATGTATGCCAGTCAGGTTTGGTCTACGCAATTTCTGGAGCATGACAATGGTTTCAGCAATCCTTTGCATGTCGCACACCGTGTGACATGGCATTTTTAAAGAGAATTTTAAAAGTTAAATCTAGAAAAGAAAAGAAAAAACTAACGCAGGCAGAAAGCCACTCCCCACATTAATTAAGGATAAGGAGCCACTTTGTACCGAGTACCGTAAAGCTCCTCCACCGTGAAGGAAAGGAAAAATCAATGGGGATCAGGAGGGTTGCAGGCTTGGCCTGAAACCGGCCTCTGATGAGAGTTGATAACAGTACTGAAAAGGGCACGTCTGGTATGGACAATTAGCAGCTAAGTTCACAGAGTGCACATGGAGCTTGGAGGCAAGCTTCTTAACTCTTGAGAATCGAGACCCAGTTCCTTGAAAGGCTTCAGCGTGTGAGTGTTGTAGATGGTGCCACCCACACCCAAAAATATGATGTGGAGAGTAACGGAGACTCCTTGGAGAATATTGCAAAGGGATTTGTGCTGTTCCTTTGCGGCGTTCAGCTGGTTCTGAGGTCTGGTGTCCTCGCAGTACTTGATCTCGACAATTTGGATGTCACGCCGAGGTTTGCTGAGGTCTTTAGGTCGGTGCTGTCTGAGGTTGGTCACTCTACTGGTGGCTGGCGTTAAATCTACTTATGCAAACTGGTGTGTGCTTCGAGAATGTGCACAGGAACCCTTGCAACTTGACTGTTTCAGGTCAGCCGCCAAATTTTTGGAATAGCATGGCTGATTTAAACAGTAACACTTTACGCGATGTGATGAAAGCAGATATTTCCCTTGGGAATTCTGGTGCTTGTAATCGTTGGACTAGACAGGTTCAAATATTTGGGCATGCTGCTTGATAGAAGGATGAATCCGAAGATAGCTGAGGAACATGCGGTGCGGCCTTACATGGCTGCACAGAGCAGGATTTCTGAGTTTGCTAAGAGTCACGAATTTAAAAGCAGGCCTCATGCTATGCTCTGGTTGTCTGTGTATGGTATTCCTGCTGAGATGTATGCGAGTCAGGTGTGGGGCAAAGTGTATCTGAGTGAAGGCAGTGAATTTGGTAGCCAGTTACAGAAGAGGCATCTGTGTTCCTGAGGCGCATTCTTGGAGTGAAGAACAGCACAACAAATTGGGCGGTGCTTAGAGAGTGCGGTCAGGAGCCCTTGCAATTTTTCTGGTTCCGTGCTACCATCAGGTTTTTTAATAGCATGC
>Ga0307963_1000689_pt1 | contig 23750 bp, 21 predicted proteins | sample OrgLakmetagen594_FD_201829 | JGI IMG/M metagenome (GOLD analysis project Ga0307963, IMG submission 201829) | Saline water microbial communities from Organic Lake, Antarctica - #594 | ecosystem: Environmental > Aquatic > Non-marine Saline and Alkaline > Saline | place: Antarctica: Organic Lake... | reverse complement strand
TTAAACACTTCTATAGTTACATTTTTTTCTACCAAGTCTGTAAATTTTCCTTTATACCGCGTGGCTTTCACTAGGTGATTATCAATCCAATGGTAATTTCCCCCTCGTGGTTTACCCATCAAAAGCGAATGGTATTTAAAGTCGTTTTCTGCTAACCATTTTTCGGTTACTTCTCTGTGGTCTTCGGTTCGGGAAGTGAAAAAACAAATGCGATGGCCTTGGTTATACCATCGATTTACCGTAGCTAATGCATCTGGAAAGGCTATACAAGTTGCCATTCTTTCGGGTTCTTCATTCGGCACATCTTCGGTGATGGTGCCATCGATATCAATTAAATAATTTTTAACGTCTTTTGGTAATACAGGACTGATGTTTTCTTCTCCTGCTTTTGCTTTCTTTAATAGTTGGTCACTCATACATGTTTGGTTTATACGCCTTCTTCTGCCCATTTCAATCGGTCTTGTTGATTGTAAGGCCAAGGGGCAGCGTTATTTTCAATATTACTCATTGCATTGTTTAGTTCTGCTGGGGCAGCACTTTGTTCCATCACTAAATATTGTCTCATGTCCATGATGATAGAAAGTGGATCAATTCCAATCGGGCATGCTTCAACACAGGCATTACAAGTAGTACAAGCCCACAATTCTTCACGAGAAATATAATCGTCTAAAAGTTGTTTTCCATCGTCTTTAAATTCACCTTTGTTTTGATTCATGTTGTTCCCAATTTCCTCTAAACGGTCACGGGTATCCATCATGATTTTTCTAGGCGAAAGCTTTTTGCCGGTTTGATTTGCTGGACATTCTGATGTACATCTGCCACATTCTGTACAGGTATAAGCACTTAACAATTGAAACCAAGACAAATCGGTTGCATCAGATGCCCCGAATTTTTCGGGTACTTCTTCTCCATCTGTTTCTGGTTCAGCATAAGGATCTGCTTCTGGATCCATCATCATTTTTACCTCGTTAGTAACAGCGGCTAAGTTTTTAAATTTTCCTTGCTTTTCTATATTTGAAAAATATACGTTTGGAAATGCCAATAAAATATGAAGGTGTTTGGAGTAATATAAGTAATTCAAGAAAATAAAAATGCCTAAAATATGAGCCCACCAAGCACTTCTTTCTAAAATAAGCAATGAAGAATTGGGCATGTTTTCAATAAGTGGAACAATAAATTGACTAATTGGATAGGCTCCTGCTTCAACATATCCTTCATACGCATTTTGTTGTAGTTGGTAATCTGCCGCGTTCATGCTTAGGAAAAGAACCATCAACACTACTTCAAAGTATAAAATGTAATTGGCATCATTTTTCGGCCAGCCCTTCAACTCTTTAGAAAGGAAACGTTTGATATTCATTACATTTCTTCTTATCCAAAATATAATCACAGAAAGTAAAACCAAAAAGGCTAAAATTTCGAAACTACCGATTAAGAAATCATACACTGGTCCTAAAAAGGAGAAAATGCGGTGTGTGCCAGCAATACCGTCGATTATAATTTCAAGTACTTCAATATTAATAATCACGAAGCCCACATACACTATAACATGGAGAATGCCTGCAATGGGACGTGTGACCATTTTGGATTGTCCTAAAGCTACCCGCATCATTTTTTTGAAACGGATATTTTTGTTGTCTTTTCGTTCTACCTCTTTACCCAATAGAATATTTCTACGTAAAAGTTTTACATTTTTTGCAAAAAACAAAACGGCAACTGTAAAAGCTAGTATAAAAAGTATTTGCGGTATAAATTGCATAATTAAATAAGTTTAATCTTCATCTGATTCGTAAGGTTTGCTCTTTTTACCAAAGATAGAAAAATGAACATATCGCTTAGGATTCTCTTTCATGTCTTGGATGAGTTGTTCTAATTCTTTGCTAGAGGCTTCTAAATTATCGTACAGATTTTCATCTTTCAAAAATTTACCCATAGTTCCCTCTCCTTTTTCCAATCCTTGAGCAACCGAATTTAAATTATCTAAGGTCTTCGTAAGATTGGTAATACTTTCTTTGATGTTTGCACTAGCTATCGTATCTGTAATTCGAACTAATGTTTCTGAAGAAGAAGCAAAATTATCTAAAGTTACTGAAAACTTTTCCTTGTTATCTTTCACCAACGTATTGGCTTCTTCTGTGGTATTTCTAAAAGAGACCAAAGCTTGATCTAAATGGACTACAGAACTTTTTAAGGAAGCACGGGTTTCATAATCAAACACTTTGTTGATGTTGGTAATCATCGTATCGATTTGCACCAATGCATTTTCCATTTTCCCTTGGAGAGGAGTCAATTTTTCGTTCACCAACTCTATTAAGCCATCTTCTATTTGTCCAGTTAGAGTATCTCCAGGTTTTGCCATTTCTGAAACGCTGTAATCTGGTACAATGGCCATGGATTTTCCACCAATAAAGTCACCTCCATAGATTTTTACAACTGACTTTTTTGAGAACTGAAAATCACTTTCAATGCTTAGGGTAACTAATATTTTCCCAGAATAATCTATGAATCGAATTCCTGAAACACTTCCTACTTTTAGCCCACTAATGGTGATTTCTGAAGATTGGCTTAATCCTTTAACATCGTCATACACTACATAAAACTCCCTTGTTTCCTCAAAGAGATTGCTGCCTTTGATGTAATTATATCCAAATACAACTAGCACAATGGCTGTTAAACCCAAAATTCCTGCTTTAAATTCGTTTGTTATTTTCAAAATATATGGTTTGAAATGATTTTGCTAATTTATAAATTCTACTTTAGTTTAGCTTTGCTTTAACGGCTTTCCTTACAGATATTTTTTTATCGAGTTGCGTGTCGAATGCAACAATAAATGCAGATGTAAATCCTTTTTCTTTAGCTAGCTCCAAATGTTCCTCTGCTTTCAAATAATCGTGAGTAGAGGTATAGAAATAACGGTAAAACTTACCATCAAATTCTCGTGAAAGAAGATCTAGACCTCGAAAGTTGTATGGTTTAAGCTCTAATTTGTTGGTTCCAGCAGCAATTTGAACTTTAAAAATAATTCCATCATCTATGCCTTCATCTTCAATTTTGTCTTCTTGCTCTTTTTTGATGTTGGCCACTTCTTGGTTTAAATCTACTATGTTAATGTTTTCTTTAAATTCCACAATAGCATTTACAATCTGCTGCGCCATTTCATTCTTCCCTTTCTCAGCTTTCAGGTAATTCGAATCAATTTGATTGGTCAAAAAACCCAATTCAATTAAGATGCTTGGCATATAGGTTTCCCGAAGCACCAAGAAATTATCTTGTTTTACACCTCTATCCTTTTGTTTTAAATTACCTATTACATTGGTTTGAATGTAATTTGACAACAAAAAACTTTGGTCCAAGTATTCTTCTTGTATCAATGTATAAGTCAAAATAGACTCCGGCGAGTTTGGATTGTAATTGCTATAGGTTATTTCGTAATCATCTTCGTAGTAAATGGACTGGTTTTCCCGTCTAGCGGTTTCCAAATTATCTTTTGTACGGGCAATACCAAAAACAAAAGTTTCAAAACCTCTTGGGCTTGGGCTTCCAACACCATTGCAATGTATAGAAACAAACAAATCTGCTTTGCCTTTGTTAGCGATATCTGCACGTTCTTTTAAGCCGATGAACTCGTCTGTTTTTCTGGTGTAAACAACATTTACATCCTTTCGGTTTTCTAACAAAGCACCTACTTTTAAGGTGACATCAAGTACAATGTCTTTCTCCTTTAGTTTATTACCCATTGTACCCGAATCCTTTCCTCCGTGACCAGCATCTAAAACTACTTTAATTTTGTTAGTATAATTTTGAGCCTGTAACGGATTGAAATTCAACAAAAATGAAGTTAATATAAGGAAGAATAGAAAATAATTCAGCTTTTGTTTAGTTATAAAACTAGACATTGAAAATTTACTATTGTATATTATTGGTGTTTTTAGTTTAGACATCTAAAATTATATGTAATTTTGACAATTTAAATTTTGAAACTCTAATTCAAAAAATAGCACTATTTATCTTGCGAACAAATATACTTTATATACTTTATATATTTGGCTTGTTTTTTACTCAATTCACTTTTTCGCAAGAAGGAGGTAAAGTAGATATGAGCAAATTGACGCAAAACGACTCTACTTCTTTAATTCATCCATCTTTACAACCCATGAATCTGATACTACAAGATAGTGTATTATCAGATAGTATTCCGAAAAAGAAAAGTATGATTACAGATATTGTACGTTCTTATGCTAAGGATTACAAACATATGGCAAGGAGAGAGAACAAAATGTATTTGTACAACGAAGGAAAAATTGAATACCAAGACATGGTCATTGAAGCTGGAGAAATCATTTTAGATAATGCTACAAATGAAGTTACAGCTAGGGGTATCAAAGACTCTACCGGTTACACCCAGCTACCTATTTTCACACAAGGAACTCAAAAAATTGAACCTGATTCCATACGCTATAACTTTACTACGGGAAGGGCTATCGTTTATAATTCACTTACCAAACAAGGTGGGTTTACAGTTCGTGGACCAGTAACTAAACGAGAGAACGATTCAGTTTTTTTTATAAAAAACGCCAAGTTTACCACAGAAGACAATGTAGATGAGGCAGATTACTACTTTAAAGCCAACCGCATCAAAGTAGTACCTAACAAAAAAATTGTAACGGGTTTGGTGCAGATGTATATTGTAGATGTGCCTATGCCACTAGCTTTGCCCTTTGGATATTTTCCTATGGTAGACAAAGCTTCTTCTGGTTTTGTATTGCCCTCATTTGGAGATAACCGTCAACGTGGATTTTCCTTAATGAATGGCGGTTACTATTTTGCCATAAGCGACTACTTAGATTTATCTGTTTTAGGCGATTATTACACCAATGGTAGTTGGGCTACCAGAGTAGATTCAGATTATGTTGTGCGGTATAAGTTTAATGGTTCAGTGAGTTTTAGGTACGAAAATCTGCTATTGGAAGAACGTGGCTTTCCTGATTTTTCTGAACAAACCATTTTCAATTTTAGGTGGAATCATCAACAGGATGCAAAAGCCAATCCCAATAGTCGATTTTCTGCTTCAGTAAACATTGGGAGTAGTTCGTTTTTTAGAGAATCTATCAACCAAGCCAATCAAGGAAACTTTTTGAACAATACTTTAAATTCTTCTATCTCCTATAACAAAACCATCAACGCAGGTCCAGGGATGAACCTGAACCTAACTGCAACCCATAGTCAAAATACCAATACTCAGGAAATCAATATGACGTTGCCAACCTTGCAATTCAGTATTAATCGAGTTTTTCCGTTCGAATCTGAAACGGGTTCCAAGAAAGGAGCAATTCAAAATATAAATTTGCAGTACAATTTAAGAGGTGAAAACAGAATAAGAACTACAGATGAATTCTTTTTAACTGGAGCTATGTTTGACGATTTGAACGCCGGTATGCGGCATAGCATTCCATTGAGTACCAATTTTAAGGTTTTTGAACATTTTAGTGTGAGCATGAACGCCAATTATGATGAAACTTGGGTCATGCAAACCTATGACCAACGCTTTGATGAGCAAACACAAGAAGTAGTAAGGGACACCATTACTGGATTTGATTCTTACCGAACCTATAATTTCTCAACCAGTTTAGGAACAACGGTTTACGGGATGTTTGCTTTTGGAGATGACAGCAAAATAAATGCTGTTAGGCATGTCATGCGACCTAGTGTGAGTTATAATATAAATCCAGCTTTTGATCAGTTTTACGATCAATTTACAAGACCTGGTTTAGGAGCTACTGAAGATCAACTGGTAGAATATTCCCGATTTGAAGGAACTTTATTTGGTGCGCCAGGAAATCGATTTTCTAGTAGTATGAGTTTCTCACTAACCAATGATTTTGAAGCAAAAGTTAGAAATGAAGATTCTACTGCTACGGGAGATGATCGCTTCAAAAAAGTGAAACTGCTGAATAATTTTGGTTTGAGCACCAATTATAATTTTGCGGCAGATTCATTAAATCTATCCGCTATTGCGCTGCGTGGGAATATACCAATTGTAACCGATAAATTTAATGTAAACCTAATTGCAGCATTAGATCCGTATGCGCTGAATAACAATAATCAACGGATTGATAAATTGAATATTGACAACGGTGGAAGTTTATTTAGATTAACCAACGCAAATATAAGTTTTAGTTATGCTTTATCTGATAAAACATTTTCTAAAGATGAGGAAGAAGAGGAGGAAGAAGATATTGATTCGGTACGAGACGAAACTTTTAGAAGCGGTGGTAGACCAGATGATTTGTTTGGGCAGGGACAAATGATGAATGACCCGAGGTCTCAGCGACAAGATGAAGAAGATAAAGAAGATGATAACGAATACTACAATTATAAAATTCCTTGGAATTTAAACTTATCCTACACCATGACCTATGCCAACCAAACTAGGCAAAGTGAGATTGCCTCCCACTCCATCATGTTTTCTGGAGATGTTGAACTTTCCCCACAATGGAAAGTTGGTATTTCTTCTGGTTATGACTTAGCAAATCAAGGTTTTACATTTACCCAATTGCGTTTCAATCGGGATTTGGGAAGTTTTAATATGAGTTTAAACTGGACGCCTATTGGGCCTAGAGAATCTTGGTTTTTCTTTATTGGAATTAAAGCCAATATGTTACGTGATTTGAAATATGATAGAAACCGAGAACCAGACCGTAGATTGAACTAAAAAATTAAAACTATGAAAAAAATTATTTTTACTGAAAACGCACCGAAACCAATTGGTCCATATAACCAAGCCATCGTCAACAACAATCTTCTCTATACTTCGGGACAAATTGCAATTGATTTGAACTCTGGTCAACTCGTAAAAGCTTCTATTGAAGAAGAAACAAAACTGGTTATGCTGCATTTATCTGAAATTTTAAAAGCAGCTCATTCTGATTTTTCTGAAGTAATTAAAGTGAGTATTTTCATTAAAAACATGAATGATTTTGCCCAAATCAATGCAGTATATGCTCAGTATTTTGAAGAAGAATTTGCCCCAGCAAGAGAAACAATTGAAGTAGCTAGACTACCAAAAGATGCAAATATTGAAATCAGTTTAATTGCGAATGCTAATCTAGAATAAATGCAACTTACACTCCTAGACTGGTCTTTGATTATTGGGTTTTTTGCCATCAGTCTTGCCATTGGTATTTTTGCTGCAAAACAAAGCGGAAAAAGCAGCGAAAATTTCTTTTTGTCTGGTAGAAATATGCCTTGGTGGTTGCTTGGCGTTTCTATGGTAGCTACCACATTTGCAGCAGATACACCTGGTTTAGTTGCTGGAATAGTTCGTGCTGATGGAGTTGCCGGAAATTGGATTTGGTGGTCTTTTTTACTTACGGGCATGCTCACTGTTTTCTTTTATGCTAAACTTTGGCGAAAGACCAATATTTCAACTGATTTAGAATTTTATGAACTGCGCTACTCTGGTAAAAGTGCTGCTTTTTTACGTGGCTTTAGAGCGATTTACTTGGGTGTGATTTTCAATATTGTCATCATGGCAACGGTATGTTTAGCTGCCATTAAAATTGGTCATGTTATTTTTGGTTTTACAGCAGCTCAATCGCTTTTAATTTCTTGTGGAGTTACTTTAATTTATTCTACTTTAGGTGGATTAAAAGGGGTTTTGTTAACTGATTTTGTTCAGTTTATTATTGCCATGGTTGGCAGCATTTGGGCCACCATATATATAGTAAATCTACCTGAGATTGGTGGAATTCAAAACTTGATTCAACATGAAGCGGTTCAAACTAAAACTTCATTTTTTCCAGATTTTAGCCTACCAGAAGTATATATCCCATTGCTCATTATTCCTTTGGCTGTGCAATGGTGGAGCGTTTGGTATCCTGGAGCGGAACCAGGTGGTGGTGGTTATATCGTACAGCGTATGCTGGCTGCAAAAGATAAAAATCATGCCACCAAAGCAACCTTGTTTTTCACCATTGTACATTATGCCATTCGTCCTTGGCCTTGGATCATTATGGGTTTAGCTTCCTTGATTATTTTTCCAAATTTAGATAGTTTAGCTACCGCTTTTCCGCATTTGGATCCCTCTTTTATTAAAGACGATCTTTCCTATGCGGCGATGCTTAAATTTTTACAACCTGGCTTATTAGGTTTAGTGGTAACATCACTAATTGCTGCATTTATGAGTACCATCTCTACCCATTTGAACTGGGGAAGTAGTTATGTAGTCAATGATTTTTATGTGCGGTTTGTTGCTCCAAAAGCGAGTCCAAAAAAGCAAGTACTCATCGGGAGAATTAGCACAATTATAATGATGGTAGCAGCGGCATTTTTAGCTTTAAAATTAGAAGATGCCAAAAATGCATTCGATTTACTTTTGCAAATTGGAGCGGGAACGGGACTTTTGTTTATCCTGAGATGGTTTTGGCACCGCATCAATCCGTTTAGTGAAATTACAGCCATGTTGGTTTCTTTTGTAATTGCTTTTTTGTTTTTTGCAGATGAAGTATACCAATGGAATGCATTTGATTTATTGGGCTATGAAAAATTAATCTTAGGCGTTTTAATCACCACCATAGCTTGGGTTAGTGTGAGTTTGTTCACTTCTCCTTCTTCCAAAGAAAAACGAGAAGAATTCAACTCAAAGGTATTTGGCTCAGAAAGTAAATTTGAAGGTTTTGGAACCAAAACCCTTGGTTTCTTGGCTGGCGTGTCGGGAGTATATTGTATTCTATTTTCTACTGGATTTTTTATTTATCAAAAATTCAGCTTGGGTGTTCTCTGTGCGGCAATTGGTTTAGCTTGTTTTATTTTTATAGGGGCAAAATGGAAGGTGATTGTGAGGTAAGAAGAGTTTTCTAATAGCTTTATCATTGTTCTTTTGCTCGCTAAGTAAACAAAATAATCCTAGCTTCTAAGCTTGAATGCATACTTTATTTTAGTACATGACAAAATTTGATATCAGCATATTTTCCTAGATTTTCTGCCCCTACCCTAAAGTGTGAAATCGAGGCAAATCACACTCCTTCTTAGGGTTTGAGGCATAACTAATTTTAATACTTTATCGTGCTCTTATTTTTTGTCGTGTTCTAATCCATTTTATAATTAAAGCTAAACGAATTCCAGTTAAACTATTTTTGTTAGCTTTAGCATTCCTATTTTTGCAGCTCAAAATGAAACACTTTACTTGCTTTTTAATCTTGCTACTTTTATCGAGTACACTATGTGCACAAAGTATTTTTCAAGGAAAAGGTAAAGTTGGTTTTGTTTCTGATGCACCTTTAGAACTTATAAAAGCAGAAACAGAAGCTTTAGTTGGCGTTGTTAACCAAGCTACTATGAATTTTGCCTTTAAAGTAAACATTACCACTTTCGATGGTTTTAATAGTGCGCTGCAAAAAGAACACTTTAATGAACATTATTTAGAAACTAAAAAATTTCCTGATGCTACTTTTTTAGGTAAAATTCTACTTGAAGAAGTTTGCGAATCAGGCTGCGAGGTCAAAGCGGTTTGCAAAGGTAAATTCAAAATTCATGGAGTTACACAAATTGTAACTATCCCCATGCTGTATAGTTTTAAAGAGGATACTTTGTTTATTTCAGGAGAATTTGTAATTCTACTTGCAGATTATAACATTAAAATCCCCAGAATTGTGCAAGCTAAAATCTCCCCAGAAATAAAAGTGAATGTTGAAATAGAAATGATGAAGCAATAATGAAATACGTAGTTTCCATATTGTTTTTTATGTGGTTTCATCAATTGTGGACGCAAGAATATACGTATCAACATGACGACCAAATTCAACTTCTAAAACAAGATTCCTTAGGCTACCTTTATTTAATTGGCAATACCTCTGTTTGTAAATTTGATGGCAAAGAATTACACAATTCCTGTTTGTATCTAGAAGAGCGGATTACCGATGTAGCAATCCTAGCCGAAAACAATTATCTTGTGGCTGTAAATGAAACACTGTACCATTACCAAAATCAAACAATAGTAAATGAAGTTGTACTAAAAGAAGTAATTACAAATTTAGAAATAGTAAACAAGCATCTTCTCATCGGCACTTTGGGTTCAGGACTGTTTACTTATTCATTAACTGATAGTAGTCTAAATCATCTTGAAGAAAATAGTTTTATAAACGATATAACTAATTCTTTTGAAAACACGTATGTCCTTACCGACAATGAGCTTATTCAAATTGACTTAGATTTTAAGGTGACCAATAGAGTAAAATTAAACGAATTACTCCCAAAACAAATCAAAAATTATGGGAAAGATAAATTAGCCATTTTATTTGATGATGGTAAAGTTATTTTGATGAATTCCGCTTTACAAATTCAACACATTTATCAATCTAAAGAATTTATACCCAGTGAAATTACGGGTCATAATGACTTTTTATTTGCTATTGATAATTCGCATTTAAAACAATGGAAAGAAGAGCGATTTATAGCTATTCAAAAAGGAAATTTTGAACACCTTACCCAAATGCAGTCTTTGCTGTATACCAGTCATAAAAAAAACCTCAGCTCTCAAAATATCTTATCCAAAACCTATCCTATTGAAAAAACATTTTCAATTTTTACTGAAGCTAATCAATTTTGGCTTGGACGAGAAGGTGAAATATCAATTTTTGAAAACGGAAAACTTACTAAGAATTTTGTTTTTCCTGAACCTTACAAAAACACCTATGTATCTTCTTTAGTAGTTCACCAAGGCAAAATTTATGCTGGCACCATGGGAATGGGAATTTTGATTTTTGATGCTTCCAACGGAAAGTTAATCGATTCTTTTCAAGATGAAAATACGGATTTAAATGAGCAGAATTTAATTCGATTGGAATTGAAAAATGATTTGCTCTGGGTAGGATACCTGAATGGTTTAAAAGTGTTTGATATTCACAGCCGTGAATTAAAATACAACTACACCCATTTACTAAAAAACAACTATTTGTATTCGTTTCACATCAATAATGCTTCTGATTTTTTTCTTGGCACATCAGATGCTGGTCTTGTGCATGTTAAAAATGCACAACCTACAAATTACTTAGAAGGCTTAAGCGTGTATAGCTTGGTTGAAACGCCTTCGGGAATTATATTTTCTGTTGAAGGCGAAGGACTTTATCAATTACAGAATTCGAATCTCAGTAAATTGTCAGATGAATATTTTTTTAGGTCGAAAGACATTTACAACATGGTATATGTAGATGGTAACGTGCTATTTTCACATAATTTAGGCATCGATATATTGAATTTAAATGAAAAAAAAATAAGTTATATTTCAATTGAAAGCTTAAATGAACCCCAGTTAAACGCCAATGCAATCAATACATCTAAAGCTATAATTGGATATGATAATGGTCTTATTGAATTTAATAAGTCCTTACTTGACGAAATTCATCAGGACAAATTGACCATCAATACTCCTTTGCTTTTCAATGAAAAAATACAAGATGAAAAGACCGAATTTTCTTACCAAGAAAATGTATGGACTTTCTCTTTTGAAGCTAAAAACTATTATTCGCCTAGTGAAAAATACTATAAATACAGATTACTCCCTATTGAAGGTGAATGGATTAGCACCACGCAAGAAAAAGTAACCTACTACAACCTTCCCTCTGAAGATTATCGGTTCGAAGTAAGCAGCGGCGGGCAGAGAAGCTTCAAACCAAGACACATACAAAATTTTGAATTTAGCATTTCAAAACCTTATTGGATGGAGGTATGGTTTTGGTTCATATCTTTAGCTTTGCTTATCTTTTTGGTATATCTAATTGTGAAATACCGCGAAAATCAAATTCAAAAGAAAGAAGAGTTAAAAGGCATACAATTGCAATTTGAATACCAAAGGTTGAAAGACCAAATCAACCCTCATTTTTTATTCAATAGTTTTAATTCTTTGATAGGAATAGTAGAAGACAATCCAAAGCAAGCTGCGCAAGTATTAGAAAAGCTCTCCTCCTTGTACAGGACAATTTTGAAGCATGAAAAAACTAAAGTAATCAGTTTATTTGAAGAATTGGAATTGACGAAACAGTATTTCGAAATACATAAAATAAGGTTCCAAGATTTAATACACTTAGAAATTCCAGAAATTGAGGATAGTCAAACTAAATTTGTCATCCCGTTTTCTTTACAATTGTTGATAGAAAATGCATTGAAGCATAATGTCATCAATTCAAAATCTAAATTGGTGATTTCCATTACAGATGAAAAGGGTTTTTTGAAGGTTTCGAACAACTTAAACAAGAAAAACAAAAAATCAACTTCATTGGGATTGGGTTTAGAAAACCTGATGAAACGCCATGAAATGATTTTGAATTTGAAACCAATAATCGAGAAAGATCAGAATTACTTTACTGTAAAAATACCTTACATTCATGAGTAAATTATTAATTTTTGAAGATGAACCTGCTGCTTTACAAAGGTTAACCAGAATGATTTCTGAAATTAGACCGCACTATGAAATTGTAGATACCGCCGATAATATTTCGGATGCATTTTATTTGCTAACTAATGCTGATTTCGATTTGATTTTATCTGACATAGAGCTTTCTGATGGCACCTGTTTTGAAGTCTTTGAAAAAACAAATCTTGAAAAGCCAATCATATTTATAACGGCTTATAATGATTATGCCATAAAAGCATTTGAATTCAACGGCATACATTATTTGCTAAAACCCATTAATTACGAAGCCTTGACCCAAGCCTTTGTGAAATTTGAAAAAAACAAAATAACTTCAGCTAAAATCAATACCCTACAACTAAATGCATCAGCTGAAATCGACTTCCAAAAACGATTTATCAGTAAAATAGGCAACAAATTAAAAGTTGTAGAAACTGAAGCTATACTTTTATTCTATACAGATACGGGTTTGGTCTATGCTAAAACTTTAGACAACAAAAAATACGTATTGGATTTCACTCTTGAAAAAATTTATCAAAAAGTAGATTCAAATATTTTTTTTAGAATCAACAGACAGATGATTGTAAATATCGATTCGATTATTGATATGCAATCCTACACAAGTAATCGATTAAAACTTAAACTGAAAGTAGTACATCATGAAGAAGTTGTAGTTAGTAAGGAAAAGTCCAGCGATTTTAAGACTTGGGTAGCTTCACATTGAGTCGATATTACCGGTATTTTTTCTTTTAAGGATTGATTAGTTAAGTTTTTGACCTGTTCAAGCATTAAATACTCCTATTCACTTAAACAAATTTTATTTTCATTAACTTTTGTAGTAGGTTTACCATGTAAAATAAAACTTAAAAGATGAAAAAAATTGTCGTTTCTATTTTGGTATTACTTTGTATAGGACTTGTATACGGTTTCTATCTTTACAATAAAAAAACACCTAGTTTGGAAAATGAAAAACCAGACTATACACTAACAGCAGATGAACTGTATACGAGTTTTAGTACAGACGAAGCAAGTGCTATGGAAAAATATGAAGGCAAAATACTTCAAGTATCGGGAAAAGTACTAATGTTGACCCAAACCGATTCCATTTCCAACGTGGTATTAAATGCTGAAGATGCCCTATTTGGTGCTGTTAATTGTTCTTTCAGTACCTTAAAAGAAACACTACAAAAAGAAGAAAATATAGTTGTAAAAGGTCAATGTCAAGGCTACTTAACAAATGTGATATTGAATAATTGCGTACTTGTAAAATAATTATAAAAATGAAAAAATTAATCTTTTTAATAATCATGTTATTCACCTTACAATCATGTTACAATGACAATGAAGAAGATTTATACGGCCCAGTTTTGTGTGATACTGCAGATATTACTTACTCAGAAGATGTAGCTCCCATAATTAATTCCTCTTGTGCTACATCCGGGTGTCATGTTGCTGGAGGAACTGGTCCAGGAAATTTTACGGTATTTAGTGAATTGCTAGCTAAAGTAAATAACGGATCGTTTGAAAACAGAGTCCTAGTTCAAAAAACCATGCCTCCAGGTACAGCATTAATAAATTGCGAATTGGATATTTTGCAAACTTGGATAGACAACGGGGCGCCAAATAATTAACTTACTAAACAAAAATAAATTAATAATTCTAAAAACATAAACTAATGAAAAATTTAAAATTCGTATTGATTCTATTTATTATAGGAAACACAGTACAAGCACAAAAATACATGACCCAAAATGGAACAATTTCATTTTTTTCCAGCACACCTGTAGAAGATATTGAAGCAGTTAACAATCAAGTATCCGCCGTATTAAACGCAGAGAGTGGTCAAATAGCTTCTGTTTTACTGCTAAAAGCCTTCAATTTTGAAAAGGCGCTTATGCAAGAACATTTCAATGAAAAGTATGTTGAAAGTGAAAAATTCCCTAAATCAACATTCAAAGGTGAAATTCTTGATTATGAAAACTTAACTGTTGGTGAAAGTCCTACAAATGTTACCATCAAAGGAAAACTGACCATTCATGGAGTTACCCAAGAAATAGAAGTGCAAGGAACTTTATCAAGTAAACAATCAGTAATGAATTTAATTTTCGATTTTGATGTAGATGTGGCTGATTATGATATTGAAATTCCTGGACCAGTAAAAGAGAAAATAGCAAAAACCATAAAGGTGAAGGCTAACTTTACAATGAATAAAGTGTAAACTACCTAATTTTATGAAAAAAATATTTCTACTAGCGCTTGTTTTCTGGCTTATAATTCCTTTACATAGTATCGCTCAAGAAGAGGAAGAGGAAGATTTGTTAGGCATGCTTGAGGACTCTCAAGACCCCGTGACGAATTACACTATTGCAACCTTTAAAAACACCAAATTAGTAAGCGGTAACTCTATTGAAACCAATGGAAAAGGAGTACTACAATTTATGATTCAACATAGATTTGGCACGCTAAATTCTGGATGGAGAGATTTATGGGGACTAGATAATGCAACCATAAGACTAGGTTTAGAATATGGATTAACAGATCATTTAAACATAGGGTTTGGCAGGTCTTCTTTTCAAAAAACCTATGATGGAATGGTGAAATGGCGTTTTTTAAGACAAAAAAGTGGAGCTGAAAATTTTCCATTTACGGCAACAGCGATTAGTAGTATTTATTTAAATTCAAGTGAGTTTGCAGATATGGAAAGAGAAAATTATTTCACTTCAAGACTTTCATATCATCATGCTTTACTGCTTGCTAAAAAGTTTGGTGATAAATTTTCATTACAACTTATGCCCACAATTGTTCATACTAATTTAGTTCCCGAAACCATAGACCAAAATACAATTTTTGCAATGGGCGCAGGAACTTCTATCAAATTAACTGGTTCTGTTAGACTTAACCTTGAATATTATTACTTACTACCAGATCAAGTTTTTAGTCAAGACCTTACCAATTCTTTGTCTATAGGATTTGACATAGAAACTGGAGGACATGTTTTTCAATTGCATGTAACTAACTCAAGAGGAATGACCGAACAATTCTTAGTTGGCAATACAACCGGCTCTTGGGATGATGGAGACATTTTTTTCGGGTTTAATATCAGTCGTGTCTTCAATATTGGAGAGAAATAAGTGGATAAATAAAACTACTAATTATGAAAAAAATATTTTTTACTTTAATGCTCTTGTGTGTTTTCGCCATTTCTTGTGAGCATGATCCATTATACACTCCAGTAGATGGTGAGAACCCACCAATTGATGAACCAGATGAACCGGGGGAAGAATGTGATCCAGATAAAATCTATTTTGTAAATGATGTGCTTCCCATAATCAACTCCAATTGTGCGATTAGTGGATGCCATGGAAATGGAAGCTCTCAAGATGGAGTAAACTTTGAAACCTATGCTGGTATTATGGAAGAAATTGAGGCATTTAATGCAACAGATTCTGAAATTTATGAAGTCATTACCGAAGACGATCCGGACAAAATAATGCCGCCACCTCCCTCTTCTCCGCTCACAAGTGAGCAAATAGCAATATTGAGAGATTGGATAAACCAAGGTGCTACAAATGAAGAATGTACCAATACAGCATGTGATTTAACTAATGTTAATTTTGCTGAATCAGTTTGGCCAATCATTCAAAACAATTGTACAGGTTGCCATAGTGGCGGAAATCCGCAAGGTGGTATTAGCTTAACAAATTATTCCCAAGTGGCAGTAATAGCAGAAAATGGATTGCTAATCAATGTGGTGAACCACGAACCAGGTTTTGTAGCAATGCCTTTTAATGGAAACCAATTAGATCAATGTAGTATTGACACGCTAGAAGATTGGGTGAACCAAGGATATCCAGATAATTAGGGTCTGCTGAAAAAGGCTAATGTCCTTTAAATACTAGTAACAATGCTTTTGTTTATGCCACAAAGTGCAAGAAAATATTAAGAAAACTTCGATTAATCGTGCATCTTTAGCATGATAAGTCTTAATGAAAACAGTCTTTTAAAGTACATTTTTCAATAAGTATTTACTAAATATAAGAAAAGTAGTTTTGAAATTTAGTCCCGTAGGGACTTAATATTGGTAAAAGAGTGAACTTTCCCTAATCTTTTACTGTGCCGTTAGGTACAGCATATCAAAATATTTCTTTTGAGTTTTGAAATTTAGATTTATGTTTAGGGAGTTTTTCAGCAAGCCCTAATTAACCGAACTTAGGTTTTAACAGTACAAAATTATAAAATTGAAAATTGTATCCTAAAAAACCTGCTCTCAACAACGCAAAAACTAATTTTAAATTCGTGCACCTGACTATACTGATCAGGCAAGTTCACACCATCTTATTCGAGACATCCTAAGTTATTGTCTAATAAAGAAGATTGAGCTAATTTTTTATCATTAAACTCAAAAAAGAATGAATTACAATTATAGGCTTGAGCATTGCAATTATAAGACTTAAAAAAGTACATTTGTATTTCAATTTATAAAATTTTGAAAAGCATGAAAAATTCATATTACATACTTATAGGTTTACTTTTTGCTAACTTATCTTTTGCACAAGTTGAAGATACAGAAGAATATACCGAAGTGGAAGAAGAAACACAATATGAGAGAACCGCTTACGATCCTGTTCATGAAGTGAAATTGAATGTAGGACTTATCTTTCTGAGAAATATTAATTTAACTTACGAAAATATTCTAAATGAGGAATCTTCAATAGGTGGATCTATAAGCTTCCCTTACGATGATTTCATTGATTGGGATTTAAACTTTTCGGCTACTGCATTTTATCGTTTTTACTTTGGTGAAGAATATGCCAAAGGGGTTTTTGCAGAAGGATTTGGAATGTTTAATAATTATGAGGAAAATACAAAAGTAACAGTCGACGGAAGAGTCAAGGAAAATTTAAGCGACTTTGCTTTAGGCATTGGTGGTGGTTACAAATTGGTTTCTGATGGTGGTGTATCATTGGAGTTTCATTTAGGAATAGGCAGAAACTTATTCAACTATGGCTTAGATGGAAGAACCTTCAATTTTGTACCGAGAGGTGGTGTCCATGTTGGTTATAGATTCTAAAATACTTGTTTAATCGAATTTGACCTTTATTCTAATTGGAATATAGCGGTTACATATTGTAACTTTACAAATTCAAACTGAATTCCATTTGCCTTTCAATAGAAGCCTTATTTTTCAAAAAGTTATAACAAAAGCTTTTGGATTTAAAGCGATTTAATTTTGCTTTAAATTGTATTTTTGCAGCAGTTTAAACAAAACACTTTTACATGAAATCTTTTGATGTTGCCGTAATTGGCTCTGGACCCGGCGGATATGTTGCTGCTATTCGATGTGCACAACTTGGAATGAAAACTGCTATAATTGAAAAATATGCCACTAAAGGTGGAACCTGCCTAAATGTAGGTTGTATCCCTTCAAAAGCCTTGTTAGATTCGTCTCATCATTATGAAGATTCTGTAAAACATTTCAAAGAACATGGAATTGAAATTTCTGGGGAGATTAAAGTCAACTTGGAAAAAATGATTGCTCGTAAGCAAGATGTTGTAGACCAAACCACAAAGGGCATCGATTTTTTGATGGATAAAAATAAAATTGAAAGCTTTCAAGGCGTAGGTTCCTATAAAGATGAAACCCACATTATTATTACCAACTCAGATGGAGATTCCGAAACTATTGAAGCTAAACACAGCATCATTGCCACAGGAAGTAAACCTAGAACTCTACCCGGAATTGAAATAGATAAAGAACGCATCATCACTTCTACTGAAGCACTTTCATTAAAGGAAATTCCAAAGCATTTAATCTTAATCGGAGGTGGCGTTATAGGCTTAGAATTGGGTCAGGTATACAGCAGATTAGGAGCCGAAGTCACCGTAATAGAATACATGGACAGAATTATCCCTACCATGGATTCTGCTATGAGCAAGGAGATGAAAAAAGTCCTTCGAAAAGCAGGTATTAAATTTGCTCTTTCTCATGAAGTACAAAGTGTAAAACGCGATGGTGATGAAATTACCGTCACTGCAAAAGACAGCAAAAAAAATAAAGAAGTTGAATTTAAAGCAGATTACTGCTTGGTTTCTGTGGGAAGAAAACCGTATACAGATGGACTAAATGCAGATAAAGCAGGAGTGAAATTAAACGAAAAAGGCCAAGTTGAAGTAAACGAAAAACTGCAAACTGCAACCAAAAACATCTACGCCATTGGTGATGTTATTACAGGTGCAATGTTGGCTCACAAGGCTGAAGAAGAAGGAAGTTTTGTAGCTGAAACTATAGCGGGACAAAAACCACACATCAATTACAATTTGATTCCTAATGTAGTATACACCTGGCCTGAAATTGCTTCCGTTGGTCAAACTGAAGAACAGCTTAAAGAAAATGGAATTGAATACAAATCTGGTGAGTTTCCTATGCGTGCTTTAGGACGATCTAGAGCAAGTGGAGATGTAGACGGTTTAGTTAAGATTTTAGCAGATAAAAAAACAGACGAAGTATTAGGCGTACACATGATTGGAGCCAGAACTGCAGACTTAATTGCAGAAGCAGTTACAGCAATGGAGTTTAGAGCAAGTGCAGAAGATATTGCCCGCATGAGTCATGCACACCCAACCTATGCAGAAGCTGTAAAAGAAGCTGCTATGGCAGCAACAGAAGATAGGGCTATACATATCTAAAAAAAATTTTGAGTTTTCAAAATGCCATTCTTTGAAAAGATGGCATTTTTAGTTTAATAGAGTAGCATAAAATAAAAATTTTGCTTCTGCTTTTTCCATTAAAGCAAAGTGAAATCAATCTCTTTGCCTATTTTTGAACAAAATAAATCAACCAAATTTAGAATGAAAGTGAATCAATCAAAATATGTCAGCATTGTACTAAAAGGCATGGCTATGGGTGCTGCAGATGTGGTTCCTGGTGTTTCAGGGGGTACCATTGCATTCATTACAGGAATATATGAAGAATTAATAACCAGCATAAGCAATATCAATTTTAGCCTAATTGCCGTTTTAAAAAATGACGGGTTCTCCGCTTTTTGGAAAAAGCTGAATGGAAATTTTCTACTCAGTTTATTTCTAGGTATTTTGATTAGTATTTTTAGTTTAATGAAACTAACCAGTTATTTAATTGAAAACCACCCTATCTATATCTGGTCATTTTTCTTTGGTTTGGTATTAGCCAGTATTTGGTACGTAGGAAAACAAATCGAAAAATGGAATGCAGTCAATGTAATTGGCTTATTAGTAGCTGCAGTCTTAGCGTATGTAATTACACTGTTGACTCCAGCAAGCGAAGAAGCGGGTCTTCCCTACTTATTTTTGTGTGGAGCGCTTGCCATTTGCGCTATGATTTTACCTGGTATATCTGGTGCGTTTATTTTGGTTTTATTAGGCGTATATGAAAAAATAAGTACCGCAGTAAGTGAATTTGATTTGGTGACAGTTGCCACAGTTGGCGCTGGAGCAATCGTTGGGTTACTGAGTTTTTCAAAATTACTGAAATGGCTTTTCAATAATTACAAGAATTTTGTTTTAGCTGTATTAACTGGTTTCATTGCGGGTTCTTTAAATAAAATATGGCCTTGGAAGGAAGTGACCGAAGTCATGGTAGTAAAAGATAAAGAAATACCAATCAGTGAATTATCAGTTTTACCACAAAATTTTAATGGAGATGCTCATCTTATCCCAGCTATAATTTGTGCATGTGTTGGCTTCTTGTGTATATTAGCATTGGAATACTTTGGAGGAAAAACTCGAAAAGTAGAATAATGAAGTACTAAATGCATGCACAAAACAAGAACCCTTTCCGATAAATCCTTTTTATTCCTAAAAGGTTTAGCTATGGGTGCTGCTAACAAAGTTCCTGGCGTTTCAGGTGGTGTAGTAGCTTTTGTAGCAGGCTTTTATGAGGAATTCATATATTCTTTGCAAAAATTCAATTTAAAAGCATTTAAACTACTTATTGCTGGAAGGGGGAATAGCTTATTCAGATACTTAAACCTGAATTTTATTAACATCCTTATTTTGGGGCTGATAGTTAGCTATTTCAGTATTTCCAAAATATTAGATTTCTTAATTGAGCATTATGAACTCTATGTTTGGTCGGCTTTTTTTGGGATGATTATTGGTTCTATTTATTTCATAGCCAAAGACTTTGAGCTGAAATCAACTAAAAATTTAATTTTTATTGCAATCGGTATTACGGGTGGTATTTTAATCAGTTTATTAGAACCAGCGACAGAAAATGATAATCTTTGGTTTGTGTTTTTCTGTGGTATTATCTCAGTTTCTGGAATGACATTACCAGGCTTATCTGGTTCATTTATTTTAATTCTTTTAGGGAATTACGTTTTGTTGTTAGTTGATTCAGTAAATGCATTATTCGATACACTTTACGATATTTCTAGACTGGATTTTTCATTTACAGAAAATGCAGAAAGAATTAAATTACTCAAGGTAATGGCTTCTTTTACTGGAGGCTCAGTTTTTGGCTTAATTAGCTTTTCACATTTATTGGGTTACGTTTTAAAATATTATAAATCCATAACCTTTGCTATTATTATTGGTTTTATTACAGGAAGCTTAGGTGTAGTTTGGCCTTGGAAAAAACCAATTTTTAGGAAGAATGAAATGGGTGAACTCATTTTAGATTCCAATAACAACAAAATATTAAGCAATTACCAACGATTTTTTCCAGATTTAGGTGATTCTTCAACTTGGATTGCAATTATTTTTGTGTTTATTGGGATATCAATAGTTTTATCCTTAGTTTGGTATGATAAAAAGAAAAGAGAAAAAAATGCGTAAATTTGGCTTATTAGGAAAGGATATTGATTATTCATTTTCAAAAAGATTTTTTAAAGATTATTTTCATCAAAATAACATCCGTGCTGAATACTATAATTTTGATGAAAAAGAAATTCCAGATATTTCCAGTTTAATTTCAAAGCACCCCGGCTTAGAGGGTTTCAATGTGACCACACCTTACAAAGAAGCCATTTTAGTACAGTTAGATGAATTAGATGAAACTGCAAAACGAATAAAAGCAGTGAATACTGTCAAAATTCAAAATGGAAAATCCATTGGATACAATACTGATGCTTTTGGATTTATAAAGTCTATTTTTCCATTGGTAGAAAACCATCACGAACAAGCATTGGTTTTAGGAACAGGAGGTGCTGCTAAAGCGGTTTCTTCAGCCTTAAAATCCATGTCAATCGCTCCTACTTTAGTAAGTAGAGATCCAAAAAATGCTGGTGAAATAGCTTACTCTGATTTAAACGAAGATATTTTACAAAAGCATTATTTAATTGTGAATTGTACCCCCGTTGGAACTTTTCCAAATGAAAAATTATGTCCTGATATTCCTTATAATTACCTAGGGAAAAAACATTTTTTATACGATTTAGTCTATAATCCACCACTTTCTAAATTCTTAGCTTTAGGAAAACAAAAAGGAGCGAAAATAGCTAATGGCTTAAAAATGTTAGAATTTCAAGCACTACGCTCTTGGAGTATTTGGAATGAAGAATAGATAAATAAATTTTAATAATTCACTTGGTTCTACTGCGATTATTGTGGGTAAAGCATGCACTCTATTTGTGACGCCTTTGTTTATCCCAATTTGACCATGAAAAGTCGCTATATAACGCACCCATTTTCCTTTTAATTTCCTTGTTCATAATTTCCATAGACATACTATGCAAATCAATCACAGCGTCATTAAAAGAAAAAGCAATTTTGTTTTCTTAACGACCTTTCAAAATCAAACTGGTATTAAAATTAAAGCTGTGCGAAGTTTGAAACTTCGCACGATATCTATTCAAATTATAAAATAGACAGCAAAATTATTCAAAAACTATTATGGAAGGATATTGGTAATAAACAAGCTACAAATCTTTGGCGCTATATCTTCTTTGTTCATTTAATTGCTCTTCCGCCTCTAATTCTTCTTTAGAAATTACTTTTAATAAAGAAGGATGCTGCTCAATTGCAAATTGTAATTTTTCTACAATACTTTCTACAGTTTCACCATCGTAATCAATTTCTAAAGGTTCTTTAATGTGCATGGATTGTAGAATACCACGCTTTTTAATGTTTATTCCTTTTTTATCGAAAGACCTCCTAAAGCCATCAATTACGATAGGTATTACTATGGGTTTATATTTTTTGATGATATGAGCTGTACCTTTCCGTATAGGTTTCCAAGGTGTGGTAGTACCTTGTGGAAACGTAATCAACCAACCATCATTTAAAGCACTTCCTATATTACTTATGTCACTCATTTTTACTTGCCTATTCACTTCCTGACCTTTGGCTCTCCAAGTCCTATCTATACTCACTGAGCCTGCATAAGCTAAAATTTTAGGAAGCATACCTCCTTTCATGGTTTCCTTTGCCGCTACATAATAAATGTTTAGTTTGGGATTCCATAGGTAACCTATATTTTTAATATTGTCATTTCTTCCCTTTAAGCTAGCATTAAAAACATGATACATTGCAACTACATCTGCAAAATAAGTTTGATGATTAGATACAAAAAGCACATTTCTATCTGGTAAAGTCTTAAAAATTTCAGACCCTTCTATTTCTAGCTTATTAAAACCACGGTAACGCCTATGGGTTAGCGACCCCATAATACGTATCAACCATTTTTTTATAAATAGATAATGACCAAACGGATTTTTTTTAAATAAGCCCATTGCTTGTTTTTTAACTTGACAAATATAGAAAAACCTACGTATTAATGACTTTTCAACAGATATTTGATTTCACTTAATATCATTGCTGTTGCTCCCCACACTGTGAAATTATTCAGTTTGAAAGCTTTAACCTCCATTTTATCAGCATAAGAAGTAGTCATGTATTCCGTAATTAAAATACTGTCATCTAATAATTCACTTAGTTTTACTTCAATTAGCTGTTCAACTTCATCTGGTTGAAGCTGAAATTCTGGGGTTTCCTTACTAAACCCAATAAAAGATTTAACCTGAAAATTAGACGGTGGTATATAAATATCGCTCAGTTGCCTTAATACCTTAACCTTTTTTTGAAGGACTCCAATCTCTTCTTCGCATTCACGTAAAGCGGTATGTTTAAAATTGACATCTGTATTTTCTTTTCTACCGCCAGGAAAACTCACTTGATTGGAATGTACGCCTGGATACGTATTTCTTAGAATCAACGGAAAATACAACTCACCATTTTTTGGATAAATCAAGCAAAGTACAGCAGCAAACCTGGGAGAAAGGCTGTTGAAATCAAGTGCTTCTAATTCTTCCTTTCTAGAAAGTGGCATCATCTTAGCATGTGCTTTACTTCCCAGTAACGGATTTTT
>Ga0307963_1000685_pt1 | contig 23802 bp, 26 predicted proteins | sample OrgLakmetagen594_FD_201829 | JGI IMG/M metagenome (GOLD analysis project Ga0307963, IMG submission 201829) | Saline water microbial communities from Organic Lake, Antarctica - #594 | ecosystem: Environmental > Aquatic > Non-marine Saline and Alkaline > Saline | place: Antarctica: Organic Lake... | reverse complement strand
AGTGGCAAATGCTTCATAACACAAACGTCAACCAGTACAAGAGCCCACACATTCCCAAAGTACAAAACTGGAAATCAATCACATACACTGATGGTAGTGCCATGCAAGATGCGATCAGCAAACAGCAAATTATAGGCGCTGGCATTTTCACCCCCACTACATACAGACACTGGTTATAATGATACCATCACTATCAATCCTGGAGGCAGCGGCCCCACACTCACCATAAATAGAGCTGAACTTGCAGCTGTGCTAGTAGCGGTACAAAAAGGCCACACTGAAATCGCTACAGACAGTGCCTCATCCCTCTTTCAGATTAGGAAACTGCTATTGAACCTAATGGCTGTACTCCACCACTTGCACAGGGAACTACTCAAGGACATTGTAATTCTAATCCAATCCTCACCTTCTACTGTCACTTTCTACAAGGTGAAATCTCACGCTGGTATTATTGGCAATGAGGGTGCAGACCACCTAGCACACAAAGCAGCAGTCAATCAAATTTCTGACGTTTCCCTCCCGCCAGCTACTGACCCCTTCTACGACCTGTTCTGGCTAAGCGTTCCAAACAAAGTTGGCTCCCATGCAGAAGAGCTACGGGTTTTGACCAACCTGCAAGACAAACTAAAACATCACATGCACGCCCACCATTACCTTAATAAAGCTAACACAGATACACTGCTTTACAAGCTCTGGCAACTTGTCGGAATGTTGTATTCGTCGGAATGTTGTATTTCATTACCACTTTTACAAGCTCCGGCAACAAGAATTGCATGGTACGTCTCAGCGTGCAGCACAGCCCGACTCTCGCACACAACAAGCTACTGCAAAGCCCCTTGTGCATGCCCAATTCAGTAACAAGTTTTGGTCCATGCCAAATGTGACTTTTAAGGAACAGGAACAAGTCCTTAAGTACAGGACGGATACGATAGACACTATACACAGACAAACACACCAAAAGGTTTAGCCATACGACAGGTCCTGCCACCTGCCCTTTGTGCGGAGGATCAGACAGTGCTCGCTCCACACTTACTTCTTAGGTGCAACAACTGCTGAGTACTCTGCAGCATGCAGAAGTACTCTAGTTCTTGGAGGCGAGTGCAACCGAACATCAGTTAGTACTCTCTTGGCACAGCTTGCGCTGTGCTAACCATCCTTTTTATGCTTGTGCCTTAGATAGTTGGCAGCTTAGTTTCAAGCCCTTGCTCTCTTTGACTTCAGCAACTTGCCCTTGGCCTGTTCCTTCCTGTTTTGTGTGGTTCCAGTGTGTCTGTTTCTCCTGCCTCTTTTTGTGTGGCAAGCTCAGTTTTTGGTATTGGCACAAGTGTAAAAATCCCCCTCCAGCAGTTTGGTGGATACGAGCCGGAATAGAACCATACTTTGAATAGAGTGCACATAAACCGACACCACCACGCTGTAAGCCTTTGTGGTGAAGAGATCAGCAAAGGCAAGCTGGGCTCAGCAATTGTTACAATGGATGCTTGCAACAGTGAAAAGCTATCTGACCTTAACATTGAACCCCCTGATGACATTGAAAGAAACATTCCTGACTGGGTTTTCCCAACACAACAAAACCTTCAAACTAGACATCAAAGTCGTCCAGATGGCGTGTTAGTTATGCCCGTTGAAGGAAGAAGCAGGCATTTGGATCCCAAACAGATCCCCCCAAAGGACAGAGACATACATCTTGTAGAATTCAAATTATGCTCAGACATAAACCCGCAACAGACAATAGAAAAAGCGCACAACCAGCATCAACCCCTTATCCGGTGTCTACAAACAAGGAGCCTCCAAGGCACCTCTTGAAACAACCAAGTCACACTTCATGTTATACTTCTTGGAGTTGGGGGCACAATCTACAATCAGTACACCATAACTCCTTTACTAAACTTAGGCGTTCCCACCACACACAAAGTGCACCAACTAGTTACTAAACTGCCATGCAATAAAAAGCTTGAACAAGATTACAAAAACAAGACACAAAATACACCTTGACAACAACAGTGCCAATGGGGGATCTGATGGGGGGGTTACTGGTAGAGCGGCTGGCTTAAGGAGGGCTAGGCGCAGGCCGGAATGCATGGCTGACAACCCGCCGGATCCTCATTAGTCTCTGTTGTTTCTCTTTTTTTCTCGTTTCTGGTGGGGCTCTGGCTAGTGTGAGCACTAGTTGAGAGCCTTTCCTTAAAGCACGCTGGTGACTTCCAGCATAGACATTTACATTTACATTTGGCTTAATGTCACTTGTTTGTCAGCCTTACTGTGGCTTCCTGGACCGCTTATTTGTGTCTTATTACTGCTTGCTGATCTCTGTGGGTTTCCTGGGCTTACCAAGCCTGCTTCCTTGGATACTTGCTCCAGTAAGACCCCCTGCTTCATTGCTGGATTGCTAAAGTACTTGTGGCTTACTTGACTTCAGTTCAGTAATGCAAGCATTCCCAGGGTTACTAGCCTGCTTCCTTGGATTCCTGCACCAGTATGAACCCACCGCTTCCTAGCTGGATTGTCAAGGCACTCGAAATTTTATTCAAAAAGCATATCCTGTCCGCTTCCTAGGTAGTAATCGAGCTGGCTTACTGGCCGCTTGTTCATCAAATAAGCGAGCAATAAGCCAAACAATAGATCCTACTAAGGCTTTCTAACATTCCGACGCCCATTGCAGAAGTGCATCATGCTGTGCAAGCAGTTCTTGCTCACCAGTGTTGTAGTTTTTCTCACTGGTAGGCAACAGGATGTCCTTCTTGAACCAGAACAACGCCACTGCCACTTTTATTGCTTCTGCAGTGACTTCATACGGTAGGTCCGGGTCTGGAAGCGAGAGAACAAGTGCAGAGATGAGTGCATGCTTTGTGCGGTAAAAATTTTCTGGCGCCTCCTGTGCATCCCTTTGTTTTCCAGCAGAGTAGAGTGGAAACGGTTGAACAAAGGAGCCACGCTGCAGCTGTGCCGTGTGGAGCTGATTTCTTTGCCTTTGCATACTCCTGAATGATGCTGGCAGTCTGATTTTGATGCTCAGAGAGACAGATTAGAGTTGTGTGGCCTGCGAATTGTGCCTAAGACGGAGAATAAGGCTAAGAATGTCCTTGCATTTTTTTAAATCGCCCACGAAAAAAAGCAAAATCAAAAGTCAATAGGACAAATCTTCTAAATCGCTCTGATTTGGATTTTCGTTCAATGGTTCCCATAGTCCTGGACCACACTTCAAAGCAATTGAGGCACACATCTCCAGACTTCAGAACATGATGTTCAGCCAAGTTTAGCTTAGTTTAGTTTGGATCACAAAGGCCTCCAGCCTGGCATGGCTGCTCAACCTATAGGTCCCAACAAATAAATCAATCAAAAAGATCGACAGCCTCAATCATGAAAAAATGTGTCAAGCATATGTCCTTGCACCAGCATTTTGAAACAGAAATTTGGGAACGGAAAGCCTGAAAGGAGCTTCAGAAAGCACACAGAAAGGATACCGGGCACTCCAGAAAGATCGCACAGATGAGTTGCACAAGTGAGAGAACAGAACAAAACAAAAAGGAAAGCACACCAAGCAACACGCGGGTTCTGCGGCAGACAGCCCAGATGACAATCTTCCCCTGGGCCTTCACGTCTTAGGGGCATGCAGCAAACAGCGCACTTCGCTCAGTTCAACAAAGAGGTTTACAAGAAGAAGCTCGCAATGCGCTTACAGGCACCACGGTGGCCACGTCTTGGACACCACATGGAACTCGCAAGGAAGCGCCCTTGCACTAGCACTGTGCACTTCTCAGGAACTGCTCTTTACACCCAGAACTCTCTGAAACACCTCTGATAGCCACATGCAGCCAAACTGAGCGAGCGGCCTTGGAGATTCTTGAAACGCGTCATGGAGAGCATCTTGGGGTGTGGTGCGCGGAGGCTTGGGACCTGAGCCGCGCCCTCCTGTCCAGCCACGCCCACGTGCATTCCCTCCTCGGATGGCAGGAGCAGTGTGCGCTGCAGGAGCAGTGCGCAAAACAGAAGCGGGACTGGGGCCCCCACAGATGGAGTGCCTGCCACGTGCAGCGATGCGGGCAAAGCTGGGCTGCTGCTGAGACTCATCTTCCCTTTGCAGCTTGGCAGGAGGCTGATCTTTCTGGGTCATGCCCTGTGCAAAGGACAAGCAAGAGAAAGTGCGCCGAGTGTTGTGTTGTTGTGTTGCAATGTGACAATGTTTTGCCTTTCATGACCCACAGCGGATTTAGTCAGGGTTTCAACTGAGGTGAAATCATTGCCAGATTGGTCAACAATACATAGTATGCGGAGCTGAGGTGCCAAACCAGAATGAAACCAACGGATGCGATCATTTTCATGCATCTCTGGAATGTGCACGATTTGTTGTCTGAACAGGCTAGCATAATCTTGCACGGACATATTGCCAACCATTCGAATCTGCCTGTTAAACAAAGCATCTCTGGCATTTGCAGCTCTATTGCGCACCTCAGACTAGAGGCGCTTCAGAAATGTGTGTTTGGCCTCCACGACTGAGCTGGGATTTGGGGTGTTTGCCTTGTACTGCCTGGGTCAGGAATTCCTTGCTTTCTGATCCTTTGAGCAGCATTGCAGGAGAACAGTTGTGTAGCGGCCTGGCTCACGCTGGATGCTGAGTGCGCCATTGGCTTCAAGAGCAGATTCCAGAAGGCAGAGCATCGTTTCAGCGTCCTTGTCCTTGCTCCCGTCCCATATGGGCAGAATACAGAGTGAAATTGTGCCGATTGGCTGAGTGCCGGCTGGCGCGCTCTGATGCGTTTGTTGTGCTGCCAGTGCAGCCTGCTGCTGCTGGATGATTTGCTGCTGTGCTGCCAGCTGGGCCTGAAACTGCTTGTTGGAGCTCAAGGCTTGTTGGAGCTCAAAGCCCTCAACTGGAAAGAGTGGGCCTTCACAGATGGGATTTGTTACAAACAAAGAAAATGAATCTCAGTCCATTGGAGCGGGAGTGTACCACCCTCAATTCAACAAAATCACCAAAGTAAACCCTGGAGGTACAAGCATCGACAAAACCAGAGCCAAGCTAGCAGGAATTGTTGCTGCTTTGATAAATGAACGCACCCATATTGCAACAGACAGCGCTGGAGCACTATGGCAAATAAAATTGGCATCCTCTACCCCCAACGCATGAAACGGCATAAACATGCCAAACTCCTAAAATCCACCGTACACCACATCCAGCTATCTAAAGACACCATCCATTTCTACAAGGTTAAAGCTCATGCTGGCATCCTAGGGATTGAGTGCGCTGATGTCTTGACAGCAAATTGCTCTGCGGAAAATCAAAACGGCCACGATATCCACATGATTAACACCGACGCCCATCCCCATTCATCCATATTCTGACCAGCAAGGGTGGAAAACCATTTCACAGCTTGCCTATCAGATACTCATAACACCTGCCAACCAGATCCTCCAGCAGAAAGGCTCTCCATTTTCTCAGATCTCAATGCTGCACAAGCACATATGCACGACCAACACAAATTAGGTCCTAAATCAAAAAGGGTTTAAACCATCAGTCCACAAATCGCTACAAAATACCAAGAACTGATCAAGCAAGAAGGCATTGTCGAGAAAGACATACTTAATTTATTTTCGAAAAATGCAAGTGTCAACTCTGGAGAAAAGAAGAATGCCATGCTCTGTCGCACAGATTTGATATACAACCAAAAGTTTGCCGCGCAGTGCAGCCATATAGAAGGCCCACCAATCTGCTCCATCTGCCAGAAGCTAGCCGGCACCTACCACATGCTGTCAGGCTGCAGTCATCCCATTATGATAAATGATTGTTAACAGGCACAACGCTGCTGGACAAATGATCATAAAAGCGATCCAACAAGGTACACAGGGTGCTTGCCTGCTAGCACAAGCAGACGTAGGCAGTCGTGAAAAAATGGTACAACGCATTGGTACATGCATGCATGGTACAACACAAAGACTTTGCAGCCTGCCAAGGTAGTGTCTCCAGTTTCTCTGACCTAGGCCAGTCTCACCCCTTTTTATGCTAGGCCAAACGGCTCCTTGGCTGTTTCACTGCAGCTCCCTCCCTAGCGTGTCTACCGCCTTGATCTAGGTATAGGTTAGCCAGCTTCCCCTTGCTCTCGGCTCTTAGTAGAACAACCCGCCTCTTGTTATCTAAACCTTTAGTTCATTGTACTCCTATCGTGTCTCCCAAGTATTGGCTCGTAATGTTGAGAGTGACGTGTTGGTGTAGCTGCGTTTTCTGTAGGGGAACTCTCTCTTCTCCTTGGGTTGTGTTGGAGTTTGGTTTTGGCGCACCAGTCATCGCAATGGCTTAGCTGCTTTTATCCTGGCTAACTCTTAGCTTCCCTAGTTTATATGTTGAGTGCCTCACGGTGATGTAGCTAGATCGGCCCGTTGCCATTGTTCTCTTTACTAGCCCTGTCTTCCTAAAACTTGTTCTTTTTACGTGGGCACCAAAGTACGCAGGCTTTCCTTCCTTCTTCTTTTCCCACGCTTGACCTTCTCGTACACGTTTTGCCCTTCTTCTCATCACCTTAATTGTCCCCCCTATTTTCTGTTATCGCTTCCAGCCTGCCTCTCTTGCTTCCCTTTTATTTATCAACTTTAAGTTTCGTTTCTACCTCGTAGTAGGGAGTTTGCTATCTCCCCTGGACCTATGTAATACGCCATCATCATCACAACAAGACATTATACGCCCTTCAGAGGAGACACAGGAAGGAATGATACCAACCTGGCTTTTACCATCCAATCTCAATGCATAACAGTGGCGGAAATTTAGCAAGCCATATGCAATCATAGTTACTCTGACCCAGCAATCACGCCCCAAACGAAACCCAACAAACACATATCAAATTTGGTCTGCCAATAATGCAAGAAGAGTTGCCCGTGATAACCTAGCAGATGGCGCTGCTAACCCATACCCCCTGGCTATGAAACCAAGAGACATGCAACCATACAATCGCGATATACATTTAATCGAAATTAAGTACTGTTTAGACACTTTCCCTACCCAACAAGCAGAAAAGGCACGAGAACGACGTAAGCTGCTAATGCCTCGCTTACTCGGACACTGCAAACCCGTGTGCCATCCTGCTAGGAGCAACAGGCACCATTTACATCAGCCACACAAATAACCCACTCCACAGCCTCGGAGTTACTGGTCTACACGCCACAGCACTAATGAAAAAAGAGACTACATGCAATCAGATCCGCAACAAAAGTCATATATATGAGACGAGACATTGAACGCAACTCCCAAAAATATCTGAGCAATGCTCCTGGTGGTGTGCAGGTCTCTGTCTCCCAACCACCTGACCCCCACTTTTAACGATACGTGCCTCCACAAGAAGCAACTGTTGCTGGATGCTGTGATGCAGGGGGATGGCACGTGTGCCAGAGACCATGTACTAAAAGGTTACAGAGCTCATGTCCAGCGCTATAAGAGACACACACGGGCGAGACGCAATACATTGCTTACTACATTATTTGGCAAAGACCCTTCTGTCCACAAGTTGTTGAAAAAGCCAACCATCAAATGTGTCACCCCTGTATCAGAGCTAGCGTTAAACAATCATTTACACAATGTATTCAGGCATACAACAGTGGTCCACACTGATAACAATGCAAGCAGAAAGCAGAAGGTTTGGCAGGGCATACACAATATACTGCGCGTACAAGAAGGTGGACTGGCACAGTTTCTGGCAGAGACCACACCATTCCCTCGGGTGGCAGACACGACAACAACCCACAACCTGATGGTCCACCTCCTTTCCACATGCCCACGGATAATGAACTGCCGAACTTGATCTCAGACAGAGCACATCTTGAAAATGATTACCACATCTTCCCCCGGATTTGACACACGATCACTCCATTTTCATCAAATGTGCCCACAAACGAGTGCTCAAACATCATGGCAGAGGGTCGGAGAATATCAATGTCATGGCCCCCCACATTGCTGCCCTCTTTAGTCTACTCACCAAAAAGGCTCACATTCCAGGTCCTGGAAAGAGGCCAAGCTAACTCCTATCCAAAAAAGGTCCAGTCCAGAAAACTACCCAGGTCGAGTCCAGATATGTAACTACCCAGAAAACTACCCAGGTCGAGTTCAGAAAACTACAGAATGATTGCAGTGAGTGGCACGCTGTACAGACTGTATGCCAATCTGTTGCGATTTATTGTTCAAGACTGCTGGTGTGCTCAACACAGGTTTCCAGACACAAATTGATCCAGGCAGGAGCACGCTACAACCACTTTCTATCCTGCGACACCTCAAAGATGCAGCACAGAAGATGCAGAGGGGTTCATCACGTCTGTACGCTGCGTTCATTGACTTCAAACAAGCATTCAATTCGATTCCAAGAGACAAGTTATGGGATCAGTTAGCTAAATTACTGTCAGATGCCTCAACATTTCGTGTCCATACTCCAAGGCTGTATCATGCTGATGAGTACACGAGCGATGCTGGATGGGGAGAAAAGAGCAAGTGTGCAACCATCTTTTGGTGTCAAACAAGGGTGCCCCCTCTCCCCCCTCCTATTTTCAATCTACTTGACAGCCTGGTTGAGGGGGTGCAGGGCGCGATCACGGGCGTTCCAATTTTACAGTGACCCACATGATGTTTGCTGATGATCTTTCCCTCACATCTACGGATCACAACGAGCTACAGGCCATGCTCAACAAACTGAGAGCGTATGCTATATCATGTCAGGCTGCCCAAAAGAAGTCCTTGACAGTAAATTCCAGAAGTTTGAGGTGATGTGCTTCGCTTCAACTCCAGATCTGAAAGCTGCTTGCCTCCCCTTTCTTTGATGGCACACAGCTCCCTTGCACAGACGCCTTCAAATGCCTCAACATGGTGGTGTGTGACAGACAGACCAATCCAAGCTTTGCAGCTGACGCAGCTTTGCGACCATTCATAACTGGTACTTCCAAAGTCAAGCAACTCTTCAAGAGCTGAGCCATGACCTTGCCAACATATTTCACTCTCACATCTGGCTTCTCAAGACTTAGGCAATTCCTGCTAGCATCTATGTGCGTCAGATATAGGCTACTCCTTTCTTACGACAAGGCAGAGAGATGGATAACCCCATACATAAATGTTTTGGACAGTGCTGGAAAGGATTATTGAAGTCAGAGACACCATTCTTTCATGGTACATTCTTATGCGAGAGTGTGGCCTGGAGCCCCGGCAGTTCAACTTTACGTGCTGCAATGCGTCTGTACACTTCCCTTGCCCCATGCAACAGCTCCACGATGAAAAAGTTTTTGCAAGCTGATATGCGAATGAGCTCCAGGCCTCCTGACTGCTGGTCCTCCCACATTCTTTCAGCCATGGATGGCTTGACACGATCATACATGTTAAGCCGAAGCTGTTACACAGTGAGCCTACTTGATCTTTATTGATCTCAGTTGTTTTGTCGTGGACCTCGGGGACAGGCATTTAGATTTCACTCATACAGATTATGAGACGAGGCATTGAACACAGCCCCTAAAAATTTCTGAGAAATAGTGGTACGCAGGCCTCTGCCTCCCAACCACCTGATCCCCACTGAACAGCTCCTCTTATTTTATTCTCCAGGTAGGAAGTTGTGTGTCTCTGCATCCATTGGGTGTTGCAAGGCACAAAACAACATCCTTTCCTAATCCATGCTGGTAATGCTTACACTTCCTGTTTAGCATTTAAGCAGTTTAGGGATTCCTAGGCTTTTCATCAGGGCATCTCCAAAAGGCAAACTGTCACATATCCTAGTCATTGGTGATGCGTCATTTAACATAGTACTTATGAATGAATAAGAGAGCACTTTGATAATAATGTGTACTGTATAATAACCCTCATTGCAGAATTTCCCACTTGGCCGTCATCATTATGAGGTAAAGCGGCAATGCCCCTGGACAAGCTTATATTGCTGACTGTAAGAGCTGTCCATGGACCACTTAAGAATTCTTTTGTAACAACTTTGGATCAGGTAGTCTACCTCCTCCTCATAAATCTACATTATACCACCTCGCCTCAGCAGTGCTCTGAATGCTGTGCGCTGGTACTCTTTGCCTAGCACACTCCCTGGGCTTGCCCATTCAGAAGGACGATTTAATCCCACAACCACTCCTGCATGCGTATGGCGCTGTCGGTGTGCATTGAACAGTGCCTGCTCCTGGTCTTCCTGGCTGCTTGTGCTGTTGTTGCTTGCATGAATAGCTGTGGGTACGTAGGGCTGAGAGGCAGGGGTATGCCGTGAGTGCATCGGCTCGCCCTTTCCCCTGTTGCTGCTTATACCACCATACCTCCCTTGCGTGTGGGTTTGAATCAGGGGCTTCTGATCTCGCTGCTTGCTGCAACCGGCATCCCTGTGCTGTTGCTCTAGCCATGAGCTGCGTGTTTTGCTCTGTTCCAGTAAGCCCACTAGCTTTGCTGAATCAGATCGAGTCTGTGCATATTGACAAGGGTTTAGAGTAGTGTGGATCATTAGTCGTGAAAGACGGCTAATGTGTCATATCTGATGTCAACAACAGAAATCATGCACATACCAATTAGTTTGTGGCAAAGCAAGTGCAGCAGCATCATGCACGCAGCTTTATAGAAAAACAAAGCCATCGACCCTGCATGGCTCATCAAATCAATTTCGAGCATACCCAAACAGAAGCACTCACTTTCAGAACAACCAGGTCCAGCTTCTGTACCAGCTCAGCATTGAGGCTCGATAACTTGGCGTTTACCAGCAACTGCTCCTGCAGCTGCTCGAAAACATCTGCATTATTCCACCCCTCCTCAACTTCCATTCCGTGGGGTCTTGGACTGTTGTTCACCAGTTTAGTCTGGAGCTCGTCAATTGTGGAGGCTTGAGCTTGCACAAGGAGTAGGAGTTCTTGCACCTTAGCAGCACGGGGGCAAAAAAAAAGACAAGTTCTCTCTGACCTTCAGGTCCAACTAAAGTGAATGAGGAAGGCCGCAAAATCCAGGTGCGACTATACCTGTGAGACAGGTAACTGCAAACCAACTTATAACACATGCATGCTGGATTATTTTGCATGATGTCAAGCATTATTAGAATATTAGACAGAGAAGAAAAAGCACTTTATTTCAACCACGGCAGCAGGCTGCAGCAGCTCCTCCTCCTTTCCTCCCTTACCTGCTGATCAGACCGCTCAGCCCTATTCGTGAGATCTCTTGTGATGTTGGTCCAGCCAACCAGGACGTCTCGGCTGGCTCTCACTCCTCTATTGGTCATGTACTCACACGACTGTCTTGCCTATAAGTGTTAGTGTTTTTTGATCGACAACAATCACTGTAAATTGTAGTTTTGCTTACATAATTCTGCAACTAACATATTTGGCAAGGACTTCACACAACTTACCTGGTGCATAGCGTCCCACATCTGCATGGCAGGCAAGGTGACGTTTGGCCAATTTGACATGCGAGGCTCATTGGCCAGCGAGAAGGAAAAGCAGGAATTGACTGGGTACATACCTTCACGACTTGCTCAGCTTGAGAGGGTTGCAGCTCTGAAAGCAACTTCTCATACTGTTGCACCTCCTGGATTGTGGATGAGGGAGGTGAGACGTGCGTTGCACCAGTACAGTCTGTGCCACTGCTATGTCAAAAGAACGTTGATCGTGACCATTTGTATTCTGCTATGCGCTCATCTACCACCCAGTTCCTCCGACCTTGCTTGAGACTGGCCTGTACACGTGGCCTTTCCCTCCGTCTCTCTCAAGTATATGATGAGGAGGTTGTGACCAGCCAGCCAGCTCGTCCTCGCTCTCGCCCTCCTGTGTGTGAGCAGTGAAAACTCAAGACAGGTCATTATCCCTTCACTTATGCAGGTACTTTTCAAGATACAAGAGGAAACAGTGCGTTGTTCCAGCACCCATCACATTCAGAGCATGGCACCTGTAAGGTCTTTACAGCTTACACGCTTACACTGTGCTCAACACACGAGACAAAGTTTATGTTTGGAAGCTTGGTCTTCCAAATGCATTTAAGAGCAGTAGCAGTGGGAGGAAAGTGCATGTTGCCATGGAAGCCTGAAGTGAATGGATAACCCAAAATGAATCCTGCAATATAAAACTTTAAACACCTAATACCATATCTACAACCATCCCTTGACCCAAAACCGATGAAAAAGACGGTGCAACTTGACTTGCCCCAAGGCTAAGACTTACGTGAGGCTATCATGAGCAGGCCCCTTCTGCCCATCGTATTTCATCAATAATGACTGGACAGGGACTAGAGGGAAGCCCTTGCAAGTATCATTAAGCAACCAAGCAAAAGCTACCTCGTCATGGTCCAGCTGAGGAGAGATGCAGGGAGAGGGTGTATGCTCTTGCCCATCAGCCCTAGCCTGGCAAGCAAGCCTTTCCAGATCCAACCGCGGAACAGGCCTGAGTTGTAAGGTAACATCATAAGCCATATGCGCCATATTGTGAATCATTGCCAAGAAGACATGTACGAGTAACATTCTTCCCCTGCCCCCCAAAAGAAAGCTGGGCATTGCATACATGCTCAAAAAGGCAAGCTTTATTGGACTGGGGTGGCTTTTATACACAAAACGAATGACATGTTCACCCTCACGTCCATTATCACACCGTAACTGAGAGAGTTCAAACTCTCTTTTCACAACCATCACATTGCTTTCACCTTTTTGCATTCTCTTCCTTAAAAGCAGGGATTGCTTTGTTAGGCGTGACAACAACTTGCTTGCTTTGTGAAGGCGAGCTGTGGTGTTGTGCCTCTGGTGTGCTCACCTGTCAGGTAAGGAGTGTTAAGGAGTGCGTTCTACCGTTAAGGAGTATTTCCTTTAAGTATTTCCTCTAAGGAGTGTGTTATACCGTTAAGAATGTAAAGATGTGTGTAAAGGAGTGTTAAGGAATGTGTTATACACCTTTGTTTGAGTCTGTAAACTCCACTCGCAATAATTGGACAACTACAATACGAGTGTGGTTTGACAATGGTGGTTTTTTACTTTAGGTGCTTGTGATGAGCATCTGCTTAACTCTCCTGCAGGGACTTTACCTCTCCACAACGACTTCGCTTCTCAGAGGTGTTGCTGCTGTCAGCTGCATTACGCTTTGCCGGGGACGTAAACTCGATTGGCGCCAAAGCAACTGTTAACTGCTTAGAGCATTCTGGTTGCACTGCTTCTTTTAATGCATCTTGAAACATTGCTGGGTTTGACCCAGCTTCTCAGCCTCGAATGGTTTTGCAGTGCTAACTTTGACTGGTCAAACGTGCAAACATGAAATCTCTTACAAGGGGAGCAGTAAACATATATAATGATTCGCGAAGGAATGTGAACAGTGATTCGTGCATAAATTTACACAGAAGTTTGGTTTGGACGACGGCATTATGGTTTGTTGTACAGAAATACCGAGAAATATTGCAGACTCAATTGATCGAGGGGTTATTTTCGGATGGGGATACTGCCAACACTACGGCAGTGCAAATTTCAACACATCTGTCGACAGTGAGCATGGTTTTTGCTGCCTGCGTAGTGTTTTTGTTGTTTTTTGTTATTCTTTAGCACAAAGGTGTACTAATCCTATCCACTAGTGGCTTAGTGGCTTAATCTGTAACCCTTCTTTGTTAACCTTGTAACCTCTGTACTATATGAAAGACTTGGACCTCAAAAGATATGATGGTGGGGGATCGCTCAGCTGCACCAACGCAAGGCAGCAGTAGTGAGGAACGTCAGTTAAAAAAACAAAAACACGCGCGTGTGTCACAATTAGACTAAACAACGGAAAAGTCTCAAAGCAAATTGGGCCTTTCAGGATGTCTCCTGTTAATTGTAAGCAAAAATTAAACTGCAAAAGGCTCCGAGCAAGAAGAGAGCAAATGCATTTGCAACTATGCTAGTTTCGTTCACACTCATCATGTGCAACCGATGCTCTGATGGCCCCTGGAAGCCTCGCACAGCCATTGCTTGGGCAATGTTTTCACTCCTGCGCAGCACACATGCGGTATGAAACGGGTCAATCAAATTGACAGATCTGGAGGAAGGAGAGGGTTGACGAGAAGAAAAGTTGAAGGGTTGCTAAGACTTCACAAACTTACTGCATCTGCTATTTTAATACTAGTCAAGGCACACATATACCACAGACCGATTTATGTATGCATTGCACGTCGGCAGGTGTAAAAATGGAAATGAAAATTTTGCGTTAGTGTTCTCCTATAATTTCTATCTACCGTACAAACATTATATCACTGCCTTGCCCGCCTGCAGCAGGCAAAAGCGCACAGGGAGCAGCGATAGGCTGAGATCCTCAAGAAGAAAGGAGAAAAGGAAGCCTAGCAGTGTTTCTATTTAAATTTTTGGATGTATAGTCATTTAGCTGCGCCAAATTTCAGGCATAAAAATGGGAATTGAAATAGTCATTTACGGTAAATGAAGTTTGCCTGTTAGTTGAGTCCACCCTTTTGTCCTTTGCCTCCCTCCCTCCCCAGCTCTGTGCATCCTCACTCTCATCACCAATCTCCATCAAATCTAACTCCTGCTTCCTGCTGCCGCTGCTGCCGTCTACTTCAAATCATTTTTGCGCTTGCAAGAAGGAAAAGCCCTGAAGCTTAAAACCAAGGGCTACTTGTGCTGGAGGATTCATAGGTAGCACCGATATATGCAGCACTGTTGCAAACTGCGCGAGCTTCTGGCGCAGGGCTGCTGCACTGGCTGCATGCAACAGTGTGATGATGCTGAATGCTCTCTCCTGCTGTAAGCTTGCTTCTTCCATGCACGGGGACATGCGTCCACGATTTGGGGCAGGTTGGCGCTGATGGTGGGAGGGCTGGGCCATGCTCACCCCCTGATGCTGCAGCTGCTGGAGGTGCTGCAGCAGTATCGTAGCTTGTGGTGCGGGAGGTGATGCATGCAAGGGGTGCATCAGCTGAGGGAGGTGCTGCAGCTTATGCTGGTTGAGCTGCTGGCATGGGTGGGAGGGGCATGGAGGGGTCGAGAGAGGCAGGGGCTTGGGAATTTTGAGAGTGACCTTGGTCTGTCGACAATATTGGGGGTCCCCTCGGACACGGAGTGTGCTTAACTCATTCATAAATTCAAACACATAAATTTCAACAAATAAAGATTTGGCTACACAGGGTGGTCGACAGAAAATCCGGGTGTCGCCACTTAGCAACATTTGGATACACCGGGTGCGACACAGTGACGCCCGGCAAAATGGCCAAAATGCGACACAGTGGCGACGTGTCGCGCTTACTCAAAACACTGAAGCCTAGCGTGCTTGCCAAATCAAGGTTTGTACCCACAGCTGAGACACAGCATTGGCATTGCATTGTGTGATTGCAGGAATCAGAGGGGCATGCCCAAATGTAGTCATGTAGGGGATGCAAGCATGCCCTCATGCACACACACACATACTGCAAGACTAGGTCCAGTACCCAGCAGCACGCACAGCTAGCACAAAACATGCAGCAGTAGTAGCAGGAGGCGCTGCTCAAAATACATACTTTCAGGGGGGGAGGCGAGTACGAGTATGTAGTATGTAGAATACTCTCGAGGTTCCTCACCTGTGGAACAAGTTGGCAAAAAGGCGGACGCAGAGGCGACCGGCCATGAGCAGTGACCCTTGCCCTCCTTGAGCCTTCCAGTCTACGCCACGAGCTGCGAGGCCCAAGCACAAGTTGCGCACCTCCTCAAACACAAGGGACATGAAGCGCAGCGAAAGCAGCAGAGTCAATGCTATCTCCTGCGCAAAACAACATAGCAAGTCACCTGTTATCTGACAAAGAAAGGCTGTCAAGGCTGCGCTGTGCAACAGCTATAAAGAAAAGTACTGGAGCAGAGATCCAAGACTTACGATACACTTTTTTTTAACCTGATGATTTGAAAGCCATGTCATGTACGTCGGTGCGTCAGAGTCGGCGGCAGATTGGGACACTTTTCTCCTGGTTTTACATGTCGGAGACGACATGTCACGACGTGCTCTGGGACGCTTCATGTGCATGCGCTTCACTGTGACACTACGACTGTTTCCTTGGTAACGGACAGCGCCATGGAGGATATAATGGCAGCACCATGGTGGATGTAATGGCGAGTTTCGGTACGGACGATCAATCAGGTGTAACGGTAACACTCAGTGACTCAAGAGTCGGGAGTCGGGAGGTACGAAACTTTGTGACCAGTTACTCTTTCGAGTCAGTGACGGCGGCACGATACGTTTTGATTACGGCAAAGGGAATACAAGATATCACTTTGACAGCGGTGTTTACTTTGACGCGTCACAAGTTATTTAAAACCTTATGGAACCAAATTGTTTTCAAAGTTATTTAAAACCTGATGATGCAGCTTGGGTGTGGGCTTGGGTGCGCAAGCTCGTCTGCCCGAGCTGCCCCACCTGCGCAACTGTCAACTGCTGAGCTGAGCTGCCCTGGGCTGAGGCTGGGGCTGGGGCTGGGGCAAGGCCCGGGAGCGGAGAGGGAGGGCGGAAGGAGGCCCGAGGGGCCTTCTCCGCTCATCACTGTTCAGCCATCCACCAAACTTTATTTTTGCCAATCCTGGGCAACCCTGGAGCCTCACAATAAATATATAATATATGATACATAAATACGATACCGAAATCACCTTATCGACCAAACAACGATATTTACCCGGGGTGAGCTAGGTAAGGCACAGTATGCTCCAAAAAAGGAGCATCCATTCCCCTATCCTTGGAACCTCTTTCTGTGATGCATCTATGGGAGTTAGGGAGTTGATTTCATGCATCCAGCCATACAGTTGTCGTTGCAGGCCTGATCTTGCCGGTTCATGCCATTAGAGACACTGAGGATTATTACACATCGATATAAATCGTCTTACTCCACCGCCCCTGCCAGAAATATGAACAAATAAACAACTGTTGTTAGTGGTTTGATTACGTCCTTCTCTCAAATGTTCATCAAAGGCGGCGTTTGGTATAGAAGAAATTGATTGCAGTGGTGTCTCAATTGTGCACGCCTGTTGTAGATGTGGACAAGAGGGCGATTGCGCTGGCTTGCTAACGCCTCATCTGCACAACGCATCTTGGCTTGTTTGCTTCATATTCATACATCTCACTCTTCATACATCCAACTTGCACCTACACAACAGCAGCAACAAAATAGGCAGCAGCACAAGCATGCTGCTGCTGCTCTGTCCACCCATTTTGTAAAGGTACATATCCTTGTCCTCTGTTCCTTCTTGATCCACGTCTCTTATGCGTGTGGTCACCTTCTTTCCTCGTCCTCTATTTCCGTTTAATATTCAAACCTTACCTGTACCGGGACTTTGAGCAACCTCAGTGGCGTGAGCCACCATCTAAGGGCCAAAGCCATCTCCTCTCCAGGGGTGGTCACTAAGCACAAGCTGGCGGCTTGGAGCGATGACAGCGTGAGAGCAGCAGCAGTGATGGCCAAATTCACAGACCTGAAAGAGCAACAACACGGATAACAGTTGGTGCTGTAGAGCCTATGGCAACCATAGAGTCGCTGTTAATCTCTTGCATGTTCAATCACCCCTGTACAGCGTGCTGCGTAGCATTGAACAAGCAGCAGGTTGAAGCACAAGCAGGCGTGCTTACAATTTTAAAATCAAGAATTTTCAGTGCCTTTTTTGACAATGTAAGATTCCAGTTGGCGATCGCAAACCTCGTATGACTCGACACCCACTCTGAAAGAATTCTGAGCATCTACCAAGGTTACTCGCCTGTGCGTGACGGTGATAAAGAACTAAAGAACACATGCAGCAAAACGTGCGTTATTGCATGCGGTGCGTTACTCGCCTGTGCGTGACGGTGATAAAGAACACATGCAGCAAAACGTATTGGTAGCTGGTGGCCGGTACAGGAGGCATGGCTTCAATCAGGGAAGGGGGTGCGCGAGGCTGCAGCACGGGAGGCACGCCATCTGCACCTAGGGCTGTGAGCATAAATATTGCGCCACACAGCAAGCCCAACCTGCGGAGCTGCGAGTGATGGTAGTTTGAGATAGGTAGCATTGCTCAAGGAATATTTGAGCTTATAGTTGGTCATGATTAAGCTCATAAATCGTTCATGGATGATGGTCAATCAGATAGATATGCGTTATGCAATTGGTCATACTTGGTCATAATTTAGCTTATAATTGGTCATGCATGATGGTCAGTCAGAAAGCAGTGAGAAAGAGGATGTTTAGGTGCTGCCTCGGTGTTCATGTTGAGGGGAGCACAGCAATAGCCCGTCTAGTTATGTCCTGCCAAACTATGTTTGGCTACTGGCACCTGGGAATGAGTGCTGAGCCGTGAATTGCACGCTCTGGTCAGATAATCAGCTTTTTCTGTTTTGCTGTACGTACCACCATTTTGCTTTTAATCAGGTCAGCCAACCCCTGTGAGTCTTCTTGCCCCAAAGCAGAAAAGTACATTTAAGTATGCAGGAGTTTTGATTATATATATAGGAATCCCTGCACACTCAGTTTGTGGTGGGAGGTGCCCAGGTCAGCAGGGTGGAACAGGTTGGAGATTCCTGCCAGAAAATGGAATTCTAAAAGCTCCGCCTTGGTGCCAGCCATTTACCAGGGGTGTTTTGATTAATGTTGGACATTTTGGTAAAGGTCCAGGTGAAGGTCCGGTTTTAGACCCCCCTTTTGGCAGGGAAACTTCGAAATGCGAAGGCATTTGCCACACTGGAAAGGGTCTACTGCAAAAGTTGAGAGCAGATGGCATTGAAAATCTCAGCTGTCACGGCCAAACCTCAGCATTAAAGACTGATTTTTTTATCGCAACACGTCGCCAACGTATCACATTTTGGCCATTTTGGGTAGGACATTGCGACGCCCGGGACTTAGTGTAGCCAGTGGCGACACCAAAAAGTTGCGTTGACAACCCAGTGTAGCCAAACATTTGTCATATATTAGTAAATGAGCAAACTACACTCCATGCCCTCTGGGGGCCGATGGGGACCCCATCACCATCGACAGCTGGTCAGTACTCCCAATCCCCTGTGCCTCTTGACCCCTACACAGCCCTCCCACCCATGCCAGCAACCCTAACAGCACAAGCAGTAGCAACTGCAGTTGTTCCCCCAGCTGCTACACCTCAGGTGCAAGCACCCTCTCCTGCACCACCAGCTACAACACCTGCTGCACCTCCACCAGCAGCTGCAGCAACAGCACAAGCAGCACCAGAGGCAGCAGCAGAAGCAGCAGAGGGGGGTAAGCGCAAATGAGATGGGCGCACATTTGGCACCCTCAGCAGCAGAGCCCCTGAGGACCACCACCAATACTGTAAAGAGGGGGGAGAGAACTGTAAAGTGCTTGCCGTGCACGTGGCAAGCCCAAAAGCATGGAGCAAAAATCAGGAGGACCAAGAGGTGCAGCTGCTTAGTTGGGGAAATCAGCAGGCCCGGTGTAAGCAGCTGCAGCAGCAAAGGGTTGAGCATGGCCCAGCCGTCCCACAACCACCAAAACCCACGCCACCACCAGCACCAATCTCGCAGCACCAGGAAAAGGTGGACGCATGAGAAGCATGGAAGCAGCAGCAAGCACTACATCAGGAGAGAGTGCCCAGCAAAATCACACTGCTGCACACAGCCAGTGCTCGCCTTCATTAAGGATGAGAGGCGGAGCCACTTGCTGTCATATCATTTAAAAATGCCTTATGCTTGCAACCCAGCGCATGTGGGGGGTTCAGTGACTTCCCCTTCTTGTGAGCAAAAGTGGTTTGAAGCGAAGAGGCAGTGAACAGCAGCACATGCACGGCAGCGGCAGCGGGAGCCAGAGTCATGGAGTTTAGTGATGAGAGCGAGGACGCAAAATAGAAATACATTAGGCGTGGAGGGGGGCAAAGGACAAAAGGGTGGATTAAACTTACATACAGACAAACTGGAAATTATAGAATACCAAAATACCGTAGGGCTACTAAATTATTGCGACTCCTACTAATTGCGAGGTGCCCAAATAATTAGCATACCGTACATAAAGTATATCACCGCCAGGAGGGTGTTTTGTTTCTGAAAGGCACGCATACTTTTTGGGGTGGACACCCCTGAGGGATTTCCCACCCCCAAAACCCCCCTTCCAGTGCAGTGCCCCCACCAGACAAAAAAGGGTACCATTCTGCTCCTTTTTAAATTCTGCATCCATATGCATACTCATTAAGACCTGAAACTATAATGCCGCAGAGTTATGGGGCAAAAACTGAGATACAAACGTCCATGCCCACATGACTCACCAGGCACCCATAACTGGCTTGCACAGCCCCACATTGCTTCCTTTCATTCAGAATTCCACTGACTATCTTATGCTGGCACAATCCTGGAAGTTTGGAGTGAATTGCTGCTCTATTGGCTTAACTTACCCCGCGGCCTGCATCGGAATGCTTGTGCCTCTGACTTTTAGACATGTCCACAAACCCCCCTTTTACCCAATTTGCTCAAAAACGGTGGTAATTGACTGGGCTTGACCTGAGGATTCCGATGATATGTTTAAAATTTCGTGGGAGTGGCCCAGAAAAAAACTGGAGACCCCCCAAAAACTGAACCACAATGGGGGAACCCCCCCCCCCCTCCCGGATTGGACATATACATACCAATCAAAAGCTCTCAACGTCAGGATTCCGAATATGTAATTTTCAATCAATTTGACACGTGCCGTCCAAAAAATATGCTTCCTACACCCTCCTGTCACCGCCCTTAATTATTGTATTTTGGAGAAGGCGGTGACATATTACTTGTAAAACGGTGGTAAAATATACCGTCTGTTTACGATCACTTCGGAAATTAAATAATTATTTGGCCAGAAAACGAAAATTTTTATTATTCTTGGAGGCCTCTCCGAACTGAATTCGAAGTGAATAATTAACAATTTATAGTGGTTTGGGTGTACATCGAAATGAGCTTCAAGCGCGCCAGTGTGAACCCCCTGGCCGGGTTCTTGAAGCCTCAGTCCCCAGCTGAAAGGCTGGCTGCTCAGCATAGGGACCGTGAGAAGCTGCAGAGGGAAAGGCAGCTCAAGGAGCTGCAAGAGGAAGAGGCAAAGGCAAGGGGCGAGGCTGGGAATTCCCAGGCCTGTGGGGTGCCTGCGCGGCTCCAAAAAAAAGCCTCCACCCCTCATAGCCCCTTCAGAGTGAATGTAGAGAGTAGAGTAGAGTGGCTCTTGCTGCATGTATTCCCATCACCTCTCTTTCCCTGCTTCTGAGCACTGTGCAGCATCAGCCACAGCTCCAGCCTCAGCCAAAGCTTCAGCCATAATAAACAGCAGTAGCAGTGAACAGGCAGCATTAACAGGGGGGCTCGCTAACTCAAAATTTAATTCCCGGCAGGGCCCTCCCGAAGTGCCCTCGAACTCATAAATTAATCCCCAAACCCCCTCACGAACAAAAATCGTAATTTTAATTAATTTTTTGAAAGTGTGCTCCCGAAGTGATCGTGAACGGACGGTATATTTATTTCTAGGGGGAGCGGTTCAGGTTTTTAGGAGAGCAGTAGCAAAAAACATTTATTCAAAGTGACGAGCGGAGAGGACGCCGCCCCCCGCTCCGCCTGCCCCTTCCCCCCCAGACCCCGCCCGCCTGTAGCAGGCAAGAGCGGACCGGGCTGAGCGAGAGGCAAAGGACCGCAAGAACAAGAGGCAGCCATACAGAGCTTGCAAACCTTGGTTTGCCCCCACAAATTGTAACGTTGGCATTCCAATGGCAATCTGTGGTTATGCAACTAATCAAGTTGACCGGGATGCAAGCATGCTCTCATGCAGCAGCACTTATGCGCAGGCACACGACGTGCACACACACCCGCACATACACTCATACACACACGCATACGCACACATGCACAGGCGCACACACTCAACCAGGCGCACAGGCACACATGCACATGTGCACGCACACACACACTCTCACCCTTGCACACACGCGCGCACACACACACACACACACACACACATGCACACACTCTAGTTATAGCACCCAAGCAGCACGCATAGCTAGCACACGCATGCAGCAGCAGTAGCAGCATGAGTGACAGTGGCAAGCCATGCTTTCTTCTCAACAACCTCCTTGAGTTTGTGGGAGGTGAAGATGGCCATACACAAACCCCAAAAGAGAGGAGGTGGTTGCTGAATTTTACTTTAGGATAAATAATTCTAGGGGGGGGGGGTGCTGTTTTTTTCCGTAAAATAAATCTTTTTCCAGGGTATTGCGAGGCCAGCCAAATTATTTCATGATAAACGAATTTTTGAGAGTTGTTGAGCATTGTTCTTTGCTCTGCCCTCTGTTGTGACCTTCATCCATGAGGGGATTTAAAACTTCTTGGGTCGCCTCATGGGGGATGGCATAAGGCTCCAGGTGAATAGCAAAAAGTGTATTTTGGCCGAAGTTTGAGCTCCGGACCTGCAGGTTGCTGCCAAAAATCGGCATTTTGACGTCAAAGTATTGCGAGGCCCAAATTTTGGCAAAGCCCCCCTCGTGGGGGCGTGAGCCCCTAGCGTCGACTCCTTCCCACCACACTTCACACAGGCCTCCCCAGGCTCACCCAGGCCACCCCACGGGCTTAACATAACACAGCTCCTAACCAAAACTCGTACCGCACCAGATGAATTATGGGACCCTGGGGTGCTGTGTGTGATGATGTAGAGCAAAATTTTGTTTTGGGGTTCCGGACCTCCTACCAAGGCCCACCCGGGGCACCTCCCGGGCTGAGACTCGACATAGGCTCCTAAAAAATTGTTCTACCGGGGCAGATGGATTTTGGGACCCTGGGCTGCCGTGTGTAAAGTTTTAGAGCAAATCTTTATGTTTGGAAGCCCCAGGAAGCTGCCCAGCATTCCTCAGCCATGCTCCCGGACCACTTCCTGCTGGTGCAGTATCCATAAGCACACTTCACTGGCTGCGGATGCTGCTTCAGGAGCCATCGGTTGTGTTCATGATTGACCATGCAAGCAGAATCGAGTATTACTAATTTCAATGGGCTATGTAATCTTAGTTTTGTCAGCTGTTCGTGACGCGCAGAAGTTTGCTTGGACGGGACCCTTCAGGAACTTGGCCCATGTTGGCTTGGACTGTTCGCAAGGCATGGAGTGCACGGTGCAGGTGCTTGCCGCGCACTGCGTGTTGAAGCAGAGTTCAGACATCGTGGCCATCCCGAGCACCATGCTCGCACCTGCCCTCTCAACAGATAGGGAAGAGCAGCAGCAGCACATCCTCACGATTGCTTCAGCAAAGGCTACTCCAGCACAGTACCATGCTCACCACCACAGCATCCGTGGGGCAGCAAGACACACACACATGCGTGCCTGCACACACGTGCACACATACGCACACACGTGCACGCACACACACGTACACACGCATGCGCACCAGTGTTTCTTTTAAGGATTTGGGAAACCTTGATTTCATGTCTTCTCCAAATCTGGCAATTTGAGAAATTGGGTTCTCATGTCTTTCTCTTTTCCTGCCCCAGCCCTGGTGTTATGTAGTAATTTTTGTATGTAGTAATTTTTGTATGAGGAAGCATTTGCATTAATATAAGAAAGATTGTTTGAAATCGCAAACTGTCCATTCTAACTGAGTTGTTCATCTATTTAATCCCACGGCGCTTCTTAGCGCTGAGCCACTCCAAAATGGACTATGGATATGGGAAGGACTCCACGCTGAATGCTGAGCTCTTAAACCCCCGTGTGCAGCTCGTCAAGTGCTGCGCATGTAGCCTGTTGTGCTGGGGGTTACGGATGTACTTGAGCGTGCTACACATACGCTCATCCTCCACTGACCCTGGCACCATTACTATCACCAACTCTGCTACCTTCACCCACTCCCCAAACCTATCCCACACCCCTAAGCGCGTGGCTTCCCCCCAAAACTCTTTGGCTGAGAGAGGGGCCGGGGG
>Ga0307963_1000684_pt1 | contig 23805 bp, 28 predicted proteins | sample OrgLakmetagen594_FD_201829 | JGI IMG/M metagenome (GOLD analysis project Ga0307963, IMG submission 201829) | Saline water microbial communities from Organic Lake, Antarctica - #594 | ecosystem: Environmental > Aquatic > Non-marine Saline and Alkaline > Saline | place: Antarctica: Organic Lake... | reverse complement strand
GGGAAGAAAAACACACGGAAGGTAAGAACATGGTGGCCGGGTAAATTTTGCGTGTGTAAAGCATTATTTACTTAAAACGAGGGCTTGGCCCACTAGTTGCTAGTGAATGGGAGAAGGTTATACACACAAAATAAAACGCCATTATGAAACAGAGACCCCTTTGATTATAGGGTGACCCTTGCGACACTAGTACAGGAACCTAACCCACTTGTTACTGAAAAAAATGGGGGAGGATTTACACACAAGGTTAGCTGCATAAGAGAAAGCAAGCACAACCCGGGGTAACTTCTTCATCTGCCACCCAGGGTGGCATCTTAATCTGAGCAAGCACAACCCAGGGTTGCATCTTGATCGTGAGTAGTCTGCACTCACAAACACCATGTAGGCTCGCGCACCTGCACGTTGAGCGTGCATCATGGCAGGTCTTCGCCCTCGACTTGTAACCGCCGTCACACACCTGCACTGCAGCACACACAGCCACACACACTCACATTGAACAACACAGCACACACACACCTGCATGTTGCTGAGCGTGCTTCGTTGCAGGTCCTCTCTAGACACGTGGCGGTTGTCATACTGTGGGCGTTGAGGGGGGCCAGGGGGGCCCCCTCTCCTATCCCTTCCCCCCCCTCGTCTCTCGTCTTGGTCACGCTGCGCTTGCGCTTGCAACTCTTGGGCAGCCTCTTTATGCACATCCTGTGTGTGTGTGTGCATTTATGGGTGCGTATATGGCAGAAAGGGATTAACACAGGCAGGTCATCAAGATACACAGGCAAGTCATCAAGGCAGGTCATCAAGATAAACGCAAGTCATCAAGGTAAGTCATCAAGATACACACAGGCAGGTAATCAAGATACACACAAAGGACACCGCGGTTGGGAAAACGCACACAAAAGTCACCGTGGGTGAAATAATGGGATTTAGAAAATCTTAGACATTAACGTCAAGGCTATTTGCAAAATTTTTAATGTAAAGCGTTAACATTGGCTGCAATGCCCATGGAACCCCCCCCCCCTTTTCTGATTGTATGTTTGAAGTAGCTCGGCACCCACATGAAGAAACACACACGCACGCACCCACCCCAGAGATAGCTATCTTATACACTGCCCCCACACACACTGCGCACACACAGGCACAGATACACACACAACACACCTCAATCTTCTTGGGCCCCTCTTTCTTGGTACGTGGAATCCATTTGGTCGCCCGCAAGTCCAGCACATCCTGCATTGTAGATAAGGGTGACGGGTGTGTGCGTGTGGTTGTGTGGGCCTAGGTTTTTGTCATCATGAATCGTGAAGCACGATTTACAACAGGACACCAGTCATTCAGGAATACCAACCAAGGCGTCACAGCTCAACCCTATTGAAGCCACCACTATGCACGTTATCTAATGCTGAATCTATCGCCCTGCCCTTTTCAAGCTAAAAAATTCATTAGCAGTGCAGCATGCAACTCCAATGCATTGCTCACCTACGCCACATCTCATATGCTTCCTGTCAAAAAAATAAGCATTAAGGCCGACCTAGCTTTTTCAGACACTACAGTGCGCGACTATCGTGCATTGCAGGGCGTCGCAGGCTTACACCACACACGCTAGACACATAAAGTACCTGAGAAGGACTAGCACTCAGGCTCACTCTTTTTGTGTGTTGTGCTGTACAGACGTTTATAATACAGACGTTTATAATACAGACGTTTATAGTACAGAGGTCATCAGTGGCATAAGAGACCGGCACAGCTGTTTCAGTTGTTTATCACTTAGCATCGTGAGGGGTACGGCAGTCTACCAGCTTGCTTCTCCCAAACAGTCATTGCACGCGCACAAAGTTTCTGCTGCTCATCTTATCGCAGAACTACGAGGCTGAAGGCCACGTTTTTTTCCACTCACCTGAATCATGAACCGAATGCGGCTGTCCAGCTTGTTGTGTTCACGCAGCTTCTGCATGCGTGTGAAGTACACGCTCATGGCGGTCTTGAGATCGGGCTTGGTGGTCTTGTCCAGCTGTGTATGTACGTGAGTGTGTGTGTTTGTATGTGTGTGTGCGTGCGTGTGTGTGTGCGTGTGTGTGTGTGGGGGGGGGGGGTTGCATGTGTTTAGGTAGGGTTCACATCAACAGCTGGGGAAAGTAGACTCGAGCAGGGCAGAAAGGATACAGGATAAAAGATCTTTTTCTGGTAGTAGAGGCGCTAAGTGTGCTTAAATGCTTAAAACATGGTTGCCTGTGCAGTTTTGGCGTATCAAAAGCAGCCTTTCACTTTGGATGTCCATCATCATCAAAGACACAAGCTTGGTTAAAAACCCTTTTACTGGACGAGGACGACGCCACAACAAAGGCACAACATGCGCAACAAAAAACGCACCAACAAAATATGCACTTGGCCACCAAAAAACGCACCAACAAATTATATGCACCTGGCCACTGACAAATACGCAATCGGCCACCAAAAAACGCACCCAACTAAGTACGCACCGGTTCACCGACAGTAGACATCAGCTTGCACAGGCATTCAATATCCTCAGGCCGTGGGTTGGCCTCCTCCTTGAGCAAGGCAGTGATGCAGCTATGCAAAATTCTGTGTGTATGTTGTGAGAGTTCGTGCGTGTGGGGGGAGGGTGTGTATTGAGTGCTTAATGTCCATGTACGTAGGCACACACAAAGCAATGAAGAAAAAGCACAACATGATTTCAGAGCAATTGTTTAACAAGCAATTGCTCTCTCTTAAACTGCCTTACACCAACACCCAAAACCCTCCCACCCACACAAACCCACTTTTTGGTGAGCGGCTGGCTTTCACACCCCCACAAGGCCTACCTTTCCGTGAGCAGCGAGTTCTTGTACAAAAAGCCAACGAATTGAATGTTCCCCAACATGCGCCTGCGTGCTGCCAACTCCTGATCAGCTGCCTTCTTTGCTGCTGCTCGTTCCTGTAACAGAGTCCGTGTTTGTGCGTTAGTGAATGAACCCCAGACATGTTTTGAGTGCCAAGCTCCTGATCAGCTGCCTTCTTTGCTGCTGCTCGTTCCTGTAACAGAGTCCGTGTTTGTGCATTAGTTAATGAATCCCAAAATACGGTCTAGTGCCACAGGCTCCTGGTCAGCTGTTGTCTTTGCTGCTGCTCATTCCTGCACAAAGTTGCATAAGCTGACTGCACGCCTATTAAAAGGAACAGCTACTGCTGGCAGTGAAAACCCCTCAACATTAAGTACTTATCTCATGGCCGTTTGTGAATTGAGTGCGTGTATGACTGTCAGTCGATATGTGACTTATGAATACGATTGCTTTGAGGGATACTTATGCTGACCGGGCAATGAGCACGCATGCAAAATGCATACACAGAAGAACGTTTACAAGGCCAAGCAAAGCGTCATGCTCTATACAATAATTGGTTCCAAGGTCTTTGCTCTTTTCAAACTGTGCCCTGATACACAGAATTGGCTACACCCATACATGCCTCATGATAAGTGTGCACGGAAAAAGCTTGGTACGCTTTGAAGGGGTCACCAAATTAGGTTTAATACGTTTAAACACGGTGTGCTCATACGTAGGGCTGGCCAGAACCATATAATATGTTTTATATGACCGTATATTTAACGGAACTCCTGCAAGAAACACAGTATATACACCGTATATACATGTATGGTTCTGGCCAACCCTACACATACCGTTTTAGCCAACCCTATCGACCCAGAGGTACGTCATTTTTGCGTGCTAGAGATAGTTAGTCACACTTGTAGTGTTGGCCAGAGCCATATACATGCAGTGTATATACGGGTGTTTTTTGCATATATTCCTTCAATTAAACGGTCATATACGGCGCAGATGTACGGTTCTGGCCGACCCTACACAGTTGCAAAGAGGGCACTGAGACCTGACTTGTGCATCACGGGATGTGTAATAAAAGAAACTCTTGGGATTTATTAAGTGTGCCTGCAGCTCATCATTCTGATGCTTTGTTGCTAAGTGAGCTACAGAAGAAAGGATGAGCCAGGGGTACATTTAATAAAAACGGGTAAATTCTTCTAACATACACCACGTGACCATGTGCCATGAATTCAAAACAGCTGACAGACCTGGGAACCAGATGAATATAAGTAAACAGGAGCCTCGTGAATGGTATGTATGGTGCAACTAAATGGTGAGTGTAGCCTACAACCACTCAGCTCAAGCCGCTTCAGCTCAAGCTGCTTTCAACCAAAGGCACACAAATATAGCCGTGTTCATCAAGACACACAAACACACACACACACACACACCTGCGCCGGAGTGAGGGGCTCGTCAGGTTTAGGCTCCGCTTTCTTCTCAGGGCTAATTTCGCCCTCCTCTTTCTCCTGCACATACAGAAGCACACTAGCAACTGGTGTAAGGGATGAAGCAAGGGTTTTGACGTCAGACGTGTTACAACGTGTTCCTTCCTTTTATGCAATTGTGTTTCATACCTTGCACAGAGCACAAGATTGCTAAGGTTTAGAGCTGCACATTTTGGACGTGTACCTCACAACACAAATGTGCAGATTTGCGAGGTCGCACCTTTTACTTGTGCACCCATTAAATGCACACACACACTCATTCACACACATACACACACATTCACACACGTACACACATACACACACGCGCGTGGCTACATTTGGTTGCACAGCTTATTAGGGAGGTGTCAAAATGCTGGTCTCCACCTCCTCCCCATTTCCCCTGACCTGGTCTAAGATGTTGAGTACTTAAAGAAACTCAGCTGTCAGGCTCCCTTCAACACTAGTACGAAACTCACCTCCACCTTCTCCTCCTCCTTGCCAGCCTCATCCTCTTTGCCCATGCCCTGCGCTTCACGCTGAGCCACGCTCTCCATCGCCTACAGTAAATACATAGAAGAAAGACAACCCTAAGTTGTACAAGGTGTGCGACTGGGGTTCAAAGTTTTCTGGTGCAAATAAATGTCCAAACGGCCTAATAGACAGTAATTACAAACAAAGCAAAAGGATTCCGGGCTATTTAAGGCGCGTGCCCAGTCAAAGGCGAGTCGTTAAAACCTCCAACGAATGGAGGTTGCCACACAGGCGCATAGACACAGGGCACGTGCATACGATTGCCACCTTCCCTCTTCTTGTGGTTGTTTTCATGTCAGACTTGACCACTTTAACTCTGCATGTGCACATTTCATTCTGCATGTGCACACAAGGTGCTGCACAGGGACAGTGTGTCCCTACCTACGTTGCAGATGGTCGTGTTGGATGCATCCTCAAAAGGGTAGATCAACTGTCCTTTACTCGACTTACAAAGAAGTCTGTGACTGCGTATTACAAATGCCTGCTCCCCTCCTTAAAGCAGGCCTTTTTTTGGCAGTGCAGTTGGGGCAAGCAGGCCAGGCTGTTGCCTGCTCCCCTCCTTAGAGCAGGCCTTTTTTTGGCAGTGCAGTTGGGGCAAGCAGGCCAGGCTGTAGCAAGACTGCTGCCTTTCCTCTGATCAGCCTGGAGCTCACCCGCAAACAGTTTTTTCTTGACCCACCCATTAGAGTACTCTGTTGCTGCATTGAAGCGGCATACCTTAACTGACACTACTCTGAACGTCCTGTCATTGCTCAGAGCAACTTCAAACGCACCTGCGTTCCTCTCTCAAACTCTTCCTGGCACTTGTTCAGGAGCAAGCGGCGCACGTCGATGTCTTTGCCGCCCTCTGGATTAGGGAACTGCACAGCGAGTGAACGTAGAGTGAAGTTGGCAGTGTAAGGGACCACCACAGAGCTCCAGGTGTGTGTGTATGTGTGTGTATGCGTGTGAATTGTAGGCATCATCAGGATTGGACAGTGTGCAGCAAAGCACGGAGAACGATTTCTCTTACAAAGAAAGAATGAGTGCTAGCGAAGCTTGTAGGAGCTTTTGCCACCATCAGGATGAAACCCATGGCAGATCGTGACGCTGCATAGCTAAGGCTACTCAGCGCCATGAACTACAAATGGGTTGTCTTACAATCCCACGCAGGGCGCAAGACATTACGGGCATCTTAGGTTGACAGGAGCCGTTCATACACTGTACTCTATTCAACTCGGTTACAGTAAGTTACACAGCGGGGGGAGAAGCAAGGGTTTGACTTGGCTACAATAGACTACATACCAGATCCATGTGGTACCTGACCATCGTGGCTCGTAAATCAACCACCCCTTCTCATACACGACATGGCTTTCATTATGCCTGCCTTGACAAAGAACCTCAGTCTAATGTTCTTTTCCTCGTGACCTGGTTTGAACCCTGAGTCCTAAAGTTAGCTGTGTTCAAAGTCTCAGACCAATGCTGCCAGACAAGGCCGCCCCCTAGAACATCAGCCCTTCTCAACACCTGTCTCAACAGAAACCTCAAACGTGTCTCTCTTTCGCTTAAGCTGTGGTGTTAACCAGGACAACATTCTTTGCGGAAATGAGTGCTTATTTGACAACCTTCCGACATCTCAAATCAAAGCTTCTCTCGAACTTCTCAACATAAAGCAGCATTGTAGCTCCCCACATTTGCGCACTTTGGGTCAGGAGCGTGAAAGCACAATATAGTCCTAAAAAGGTTGCCAAAAAGCGACTACAGGGTACGATGCGAGTGTCGCAAGAAATGGTTGTGGAAAGGCGACCCAGCACCACACAATAAGTAATGAAAGTTATGGATGCCTCTAACGTTGGGTATGGTCTCTGACGATTGAACACACACCACCACAACCTACACGAAGCGTGTGTGCAAGCAATACACAGCACATAGCTTACGCACAAGTACATGAGCTCACAGGGATCCCACCTTGGGTGTCTGAGGGTGCGCTGAGATGGTCTTGCACATACGAGCGTACAGCTCAGAGAAGTGGGTGTCTGTGAGGGCCTTGTCAAAGATTTTATCAATGAGGCCCACCAGCGTGCATTGCTCTGTGATCTGGACCTCCTCAATGATCTGCAAATGTATATGTATGAAAGTGTGAATGTGTGTGTGCGCGCGCGTGTGTGTGCGTGTGTGCACTGTTTGCATGAGGCATAATGTTTACAGCACCCTGCATTGATTACTTTGAACATCTCAAAAGCCTAGAAAGCGGCGCAGAAGATATAAGTGTTACTTGGACCATGCAGCCAGTCCAGCACTTGACCATGTGGAACAGGTCACAGAAACCAGCACGCTATAAAGGGCTGCTTGCGGTTGGGCAAATGTTAAAGGCAATTTCTGCAACGTGGATCAGCGCAACGCATGCTACAGGCTTCATGACAAACGGCTTTGGTTAACAAAGCAAGGGCACCTTCTAGAAAATGCAGCGCTCAAAACTGCCGGCGCTGATTTCGATGATTGGTAACAAGCAATGGCTGCTCGTGTTGTTTTTAAGGCGCTGATTTTGTTGACTGGTAACAAACAAAGGCTGCTCACCTTGTTTGTAAGGCGCTCAAAGTTGTCGGGGGTGATCTTGTTGAGGATACCCAGAACAGCCTTCTGCCTCTTCTCCTCCTCTGGGTTGTCCCCCGTGGAGCGACCGACGACGTACCTAAAACCCACCAAAAGGACACAAGAGCAACGCGCACAAACAGTGCTTAGCTGAGGGTGCCAGACGCTTTCAAGAGAGTGATCTCTCAGGTATCGTTGATTGAACTATGAGGTCAAAAAAGAAACACTATCGCTGTTCCTGCACAACGGCGTGAGCCCGTTGTGTGACGAGGGCGTGCCGGACGCCGTCCCAGCTTGTGGATGTACGTGGGTGTAGGTGCGTGTGCACCATTGTACGTGTGTGCGTGGATGCACACGTGTGCATCAATGAGCATGTGCACCTATGCAGTGCTAATTCTTATAGCAAGGAAGGGTCGGCATAGACAACACACCTCTCCCACACACATGCACATACACACACATGCACATACACACACTCACACGTACACACACGCACACGCACACACATTCACACCTGTTCTCTGTGTGGTGCAGTGATGGCAGGCCAGCAGAGCTGCCGCGCATGGGCGGAGGGGGCATTGGCTTCTTGTCCCACTTGTCAGGCTCGCCCCGCATGCTCCTGCAAAGGACACAGACCTGGTTCCTTAGAGGCATTGGGAATGTATCAGTTCTGAGATGCAATACTAAGGGTCGGCCAAGAACATGGGCAGGAGTGGGTTCCCACGTGTACGAAACGTCTAATTTAGTTGTTCAAAAATGTTCCTGTAAACGGCACCATACACACACCATATACATGTGGTTCTAACTTAACTTACAGGGCTGACATACAAAGTGACCACACACCAACCGACACATACTAGCCTAACCACCTAAGGCCTCTCGTGCCTGCACGACCCATTCCTAAACCTCCAAGGCAACTTGAAACGAATACGCACACACAATCACAAAAACACACAACCAAAAATACTGCCACACAGACACAAATTCAACAAACCACACGCATAACTCACCCAGGGCCTCCCAAGCCACGGCCCATGCCCATGCCTCCTCGCCCTCCAGGAGGGCCAGGCTGGAACCCAGAGGCACGGCCCCACTCTGCACCGCCGCCACGGCCTCCCATCCTACAAGAATGACGGAAGAAAGGATAGAGTGAAGGATGTCAAAAGATTGTGCAAATGTATATGTTGGGTATGTACCTTTCTGTCTGTGTGTATGTATCTGTCTGTCTGTGCGTTGTGTATGTAGCTGTCTGCCTGTGTGTTGCGTATGTATCTGTCTGTATGTATGTGTGTGTGTGCACGTGTTGGCGTGCGTGCACGTGTTCGTGATTTAAAATGGGTACAGTAAAAATTGCTCTACTTGTATGACGGGCATCAGGGCAATGGGTGCGGTAGAACAAGGTGGACAAGATACCCTGCTGCACCATCTGACACATGTTCATGCAACAAGCCATGACAACAGTACAAGCTGTGGCTCAGCAGACAAAAGCCATGCTTTCTTTAATGCCAACACAAACACTGCACCATTAGCAACCAACGCAGTTCCCCATGTGTGAACATTACGGAGCTTGCCACACCCTGAAACCCCTAGCCACCAGTAAGCACACACGTACACACACACACACACACGCACACGCACACGCACACGCACACGCACACGCACACGCACATTCAACACCCCCATCCCCATCCCGACCCACGCCCAACCCTCACCCCCAGCCCACACCCTCACCCTGGCATGCCTCCCATGTTGCTCATGCTGCCCATACTGCGCATGCCTTGTTGAGGGGGTGGTGGTGGCTGTTGCCTGGACATGTTGCGCAAGTCTGACTCGTACATCAGGAAATCACGGGGCTGCTCCAGCAGGATCTCTTCCACGCCCATCTCTTCCAAGCCCACTTCCACGTCCTTGTTATTTTTGCTGCGGGCTGCAAAGACACGTGGCGAGTGAGGGAGTGTTTGAATCAGTTGGGGTGTGTATTTTTTGTGTGCGCGAGTGTGCATCACGAGTATGTGCTGATGAGATAGAGGGAGAAGGGATGGTGAGGAATAAACGCGTCTATTCAAGTGCGCCAAGACTCAAGATTAGCCAGAACTACACGTATATACATGTTTACGGTAAATATATGGTAGTTATGGCAAGAAAGCATCTACACGTAGTCATATACCGTACATAAAGTATATCACCGCCCCTGATTATTGTTTTTTTGTGGGGGCGGTGACAGACTATTCATGAAACAGTGGTAAAATGTATATATATTGGGCTGTCCCCATAAAGGACCCATAAATGACCCACCCCTTTGCAAGCCAAACAGTCCCAATAAGCCAATTTTGGCTCTATCTCCTCACCACTTCACCAATCCGGGACCTGAGAGTTGCGTTGGATAGCTAAACTTTTTCTTTACATGCCTACTACAAAGAAAAGCAGGCAAAAAACCCAGTGGGAAATTTTTGAGATTTTGTTACATACAAAAACAGACATCATTTAAATTTTGTTTTATTCTTGTTTTGGTCTGCAACTTTGGTGTAAAAGTTAGGGTGTGAAATGGGGCCGAAACAGCTCCAGCCAAAATTGCTTGCATGTCACGCTACACAAATTTGCCAAACAAATTTGCACCAAATTTAACCAGGCCAACGATTGGCCACGTTTAAATATTATTATATTCTTTGTTTTGGTCCGCAACTCTGAGAGCAAATACCGTTATTTCACACTCTTTAGCACCCTTGCACACACACACACACGCACATGCACACACACGTAAATGCACACACACATACACACACGCACGCATGCACGCAAAAACACACACAAGTAAACGCACACACACATACGCATGCTCTAGCTATAGCACCCAAGCAGCAAGCAAAGCTAGCACACGCATGCAGCAGTAGAAGCAGCAGTCGCAGCAGTAGTGACAGCAACAAAAGCAAGAATGGCAGTGGCAATGGCTTCCATTTTGTCCTTAGGTTTGTGGGAGGTGAAGGTGGCCACATACAACCCCCCAGGGCTCCAAAAGCCCCTTTGAGAGGGGGTGGTTGCTGAATGATGTAAAATAAATCATCCTAGGGGGGGTGGTTTTTTCCTTAAATTTTTACAGGGGGGTTGGTGAGTACATGTACATACGGTACTGTGTATATTTACAACTCTGGCCAATCCTGCCTGAGACGTACAACTCAAACGCTCACTCACTCTCACATTCAGCAGCCCTCGAGCGGCTGCCGTGTACTTAGCATTGCACAGCTGAGGTACGTATGCAAAATGAACGTTGAGCACACACATACGCACAAACTCTCTCACATTCATACACACAATACATCCATACACACTCATACACACTCATACACACTTATACACTCATACACACAATACATATACACACAGAAAGCAGAGATTCAGCTTACCACGTGCACACTCTGGAAGGTATTTTGCAATGATTGTATCGAAGAGGCAGGTCATCACTGGTCGATCTATGCATTGCTGTGCCAACGTGCGCATGAAGTCCTTGGAGTAGCGCTTGCGAGGGTCCTCTGGCTGCTGCCCTGCTGCCTCGGCTGCTGTATGTGTGTGTGTGTGTGTGTATATGTGTGTGCACGTGTGTGTGTGTGTTTGTACGGGTGTATGCTTGAGTGTGTATGTGTGTATGCCTGTGTGCGTATGTATGTGTGTGTGCCTGCGCGTGTGTATGTGTGTATGCCTGTGTGCGTATGTGTGTGTGTGTGTGCCTGCCCATGTGTGTTGTATATGCCATGATGTAAACTGCAGGAACACAGCGCGAAAGCGATGGGAATGGGCCAACAAGCAGATCCTTGTACAAATAGATTCATCAGAAATACTTGCAGCATCTCTGCCTCTACGCACATGCACACATATGCACGTACACTCATGCACACCAACACACACCTGCAGCTGCAGGCTGCACGCCCCTGCTCGCCTTGTTGCTCTCTGCTTCATCTTCCCAGTTCTCTGACACCTCCTCTTCCTGCAGAGCGTGTGTGTGTGTGAATTTGTGTGTGCGCGCGCGTGTTTGTGTGTGTCTGCATGTTTTGAACATTGAAAAGAAAGAAAGACTGCACTCTCTTGGTATGAGTGCAAATGAGACACACGAGTCCCATACAGGCGCTTGGTGAGACTGACGTAGAAAGCCTGCCCGTGCAACCTGCTTCAATACGAGTGCCGGTTCATTTTTAGTGCGTACAGAAGCAGCCAGAATGTTGCATGCACCTGTTCAGATAACTTTTGCAGCCTGAGAGAGACAAGCAATGACACTGCAAAGATACAATGATTGGATAAGAAGCTCAGGCTTTTGGTGGAGCAGGCTTCTTGGCATTTCAACGTTTCATGGGTCTGAAATCGGGAATCAAGAACCTTGCATGCAAGTTTCCTGCTAGCATCTGCTATGGTTAGGGTTGGCCTAAATCATACAAATATACATACGGCCGTGTATTCCTTTTTTTAACATCAAATTTCTGTTACTCCTTCGTTTTACGGTGTTACACGGTATACGTTATATTTACGGTTTATACGCCGCATACATATACATACTTTTTTAGAAAACCCGTACACGGTCCTGGCCAACCCTAGCTATGGTGTGTCAAGTGCTTTCACTACAAAAGCATTGAGGGACAGCTAACTTGCTCGTTCCACGAGAACGCTAAAGCGCAAGTGCGTATCTATACACGTTACTTCCTCTGCGTACGAAAAGCTCCTACCTTGGGGGGCGCAGGCTTTTCTGCAGGCTGGGCAGGGGGAGGGGGTGGGGGGGGAGGAGGAGGGGGGGCCTTGCTAGGCACGGCAAACGGGTCTGACCGGCTGGCCAACGACTCATCCTTGGCGTCTCCACGCTTGCCGATGGCGGTAATGGACTTCTTTTTCTCGCGCTCCGCATCCTGGGCCCTTATGGACGCGTCTGCCGCGGCCTTTTCAGCCGCAGCCTTGTCTTCCACAGCCTTTGCTGCTGCTGCTGCTGCTGCTGATGCTTCCTGGGCCTGCTTCGCTGCTGCCGCTTCCTTCTCCTCCGCCTCTTTCTTCTCCTGCGCGGCCTTAGCCTCCACGGCCTGCTTCTCAGCAGCCGCCGTAGCCTCAGCTGCCTTGGCATCGGCCGCCCTCTGCTCCTCCTCTGAGGCCTTCTTACTGGCAGCCTGAGCATCATCTGCGGCCTTTTTCTCCCCAGCCGCCTTGCCTGCAGCTGCCTCCTTCTTTGCCCTCGCCTCCTTCTCACTGGCAGCCTTTGCATCCTCTGTGGCCTTCTGCTCACTGGCGGCCTTCGCTGCCGCGGCTGTGTTGGCAGCCTCCACAGCTTTTGCTTCGTCAGCAGGCTTAGCTACCAAGGATGCCTTGGCGGCCTCTGTGGCTTTCACGTCATCTGCAGCCTTTGCTTCTTCTGCAGCCTTCTGCTTGGCAGCCTTTTCCGCATCAGAGGGAGGGCGTTTTATTTGAAGGACTGCGCATATGGTGAAAGGGGGGGAAGGGCGGAGGTTGATGCGTGTCAGCAGGTGCATGACGCGTGAGTGTGTGTGTGTGCCATTCTGTGTGTCTACGTGTTTATGCGTGTTTGTCTCTGTGTGTGTATGTATGTGTGTGTAAATGTGTGTGTGTGCGCGCGCACGCAACTGTGCATTCGTGTGCATGCATCTATTCATACTTGTATTTATAAAGTCAACATTATAAAATAGGTGCATGATTTAACCCCTCACTTCACCCAAACAAGGACCGCTGCTTGCACAGAGGAGGCTAGGGTACACACAGTCAGAAGCCTAGGGCACCACCACCGACACGAGAGAGCACGCACTAAAAAAAGCACTCACTTCGTGTGGCAGGCGCTGCTTGGGCAGCGGCAGCGGCGAGGGGAGCCGGGGGGGGCTTGACAGGTGAAGGAGCAGCAGCGGGGGGAGCAGCTGGCTTAGGTGCAGGCAGCGGCTTAGCCTGCCCGTCAGGCTTTCTAATCTCCCGGGCCTTGCTTGGAAGCGCTTGGAAGGCGGCCGTGTGGGGGACGGGCTTACTGGTTGGGGGCTGAGCAGCTGAGTTGGCCATCTGGGTGGGGGGGGTGTGGGAGCCGCCAACGTCGCTCTTGCCTCCTGGCCCAACTGTACGTGCAAGGGAGAGGGGACGGGTGCATGTATGAGGGCGAGCAAAACGTACAGTGCTTTGGCAGACTGTGTTTTGAGATTATGAGGCGAGACGTGTGTGAGGAAGTATGTGCATGGGGCCGTCAGCGTCCCCGTCACCACCTGGCAGACTGTGTGTGTGTGTGTGTGCAAAGGATGGAGGGCACGTAAACGACAAACAGCACACAGCTTAGGGACACAGGTACAGGGCGAGGGCATTTCTGTGTTGGTTTTTGGGTGTAGCAGATATGCAGGGTTGGCTAGAATAATATATATACAGTGTATACACAGTATTTTTGGCAGGGAAATCACCAAATATACGGTCATATACGGTGTATTTATACAGTTTTGGCCAACCCTACAGATACGTCTCTGCCTACATCACCAGCGATTTTATGGTTAAAGATTTTGCTCTATGCAGTTTCTAGCGAGAGTTCAATCTGAGATCAACGTGATCATTTGCAAAAGGGTGACAAAGCATGTCAGGGTATCCCTCGAGCAAGATGCCCATCTGAAGATTCACCAGGCATCCAAATTTGATAGCAAACACACTCACACACATGTACACACCTTGGCGCATGGGGTAGGCGTTAGTGTGTGTGACGGGCACACCCACAGCACGAGCGGGCTGGCCTACCAAGGGGACACCTGGGAGAGGTCCTTGAGGGGGGGGAGGAGGGGGACCTGTCAGGATTGGGGGTTTCACGGTTCATTAATAGGGTTGGCCAGAACCATATACATACGGTGTGTATACGGTATTTGGGCAGAAATATATCGTATATACGGTCATATACGACATAAATATACGGTTCTGGCTAATCTGTGAATTGGCGATTGGGTAGGGCAGTTGGGTTACTGACCGCACATCTAAACAGTGCTCGACACAGCAATTGATTGAAGGCGACTGCAGCATCTGCATTAAAGCTTAGTGGTTCACAGTTAATGCCTGCTGCACTATTTCTCAGGCACGTCCCTCTCGCCTTTTGAGGTAAGCATACCGAAGGGAGGGCCTATTTCGGTTAACACTTCTCCTTATAGACAAGTACACGTGCACACACACGCGCGCTCAATCACACACCCCTCTCTTTCTTCTCACCCCCTATCAATTTCACTCCTGGCCCAGGCTCATTCACAAACACAGTGGGTGCCCGTACGCATTCATACACACAACTAGTACTCTCTCCCTTCGGCTTGCATTGCCTTCTGCTCACCTCCTGGTCCAGACGGGTTGATGATGGGCACAGCAGTGGGTGCACCCATGGCAGGGTTGCCTGCAGCTGCCATGTAGCTGCCTGCAAGTAAGTACGTTAGTACGCACATAGGTATATCTTAGTACGCACGCGGCAAATCAAGTGCACGCACAGCGAGACGAATTCATTCGTGTGAATACATTGGGGAATTTCACGTGCAAGGTCACCAGCTGAACAGAGTCGGTGCCACGGTTTGAGACGATGCAGTTTGCACGCAAGCACATGCATGCACATCAAAACACACAAATACACGCACACATAATATAAATGGGAGGAACTGTACTGGAACAAAAAGACACACACATACATGTACACACACAGATGGAATGGGGAAAAAAGTACCTGTGGGAGGGCTCTGGTGGTAGGCCTGGGGTGGCACTGAGCCAAATTGCTGCGGCTGCATGAGCATGGCAGCTTGGGGAGAGCCGCTGTAGGAGGCGGGGTAGGGGGCCATGCCATTGGAGTAGGGGGGCATCTGTGCGTGTGTGTGCGTATGTGTGCATGCGTGTGTGTACATGTGTGCACGTTTGCGTGTGCGTATGCGTGTGTGGATATGCGCTAGGAGTGTGTTCAAGCAGAAACGTGCCTGCATGCTTACGAGAGCAATTACGTGCGACCAGCGTTATCGTGGCTGTGCGTTTCTGTATGCCTGTTTGTGCGGCGTGCGTGTGCAACGTCTCTGATTTCTGTGATTGCGCCGAGGCGAGCGTGTCAGCTTGCGGCCCTGTCTTTGTCTCACCTGGTTAGGCATGGTCATGGGGGTGCTAGGGGGATAGGGCACGCTGCCGGGGGGGAAGGGGGCACCTTGTGGAGCATAGCCCATGGCCGCGCTGTGCACCACAGGAGGTTGGGAGCTGTAAGAAGGGGGGGGGGGTGCACCCCGGTGGCCTTGAGAATACATGCCTCCACCTCGGGGCACCCCCTGCGGGTTGTTGTGGTACTGGGGCTGATGCTGCTGTGCGTGGTGCATGCCAGGCCCTCCACGGAACTGCTGCTGCTGCTGGTGTGGCTGGTGTGGCTGGTGCTGTGGTGGGTGCTGTGGTGAGTGTGGGGCAGGCGCCTGCTCGTGTGGGCTCGCGGCAGGGGGTGATGCTGCCACAGCGTGCGGGCGTGCGGTTGGGGGCGCGGGGGGAGCAGCAGGCGCGGTAGGGGCGGTGGTGGGCACGCTTGCTCTACCGCCTCCCTCCTTGCCGGCAGTGCCTGCTGCCACTGCGGCTGCAGAAGGTGCCTCTGCGTGACGGCCGACACTGCCCTTGCCCACCCGACTGGGCCCATTAGACTGCTGCTTGTGCGATTTTTCCGGGGCAGGGGGAGTGCCGTTCTTCATGCGACCGTCCTCCTTCTCCGAGCCGGGTGGGGCAGGGGAGGTACGCTGGCCATGGGGGGCATCCTGCTGAGGTGGCAAAGAAATGTGCGAGTTGTTGGATCCGTCTGTCCGTGTGCATGTGTATGCGTGTTTACGTGTTTGTGTATGTGTGCGTGCCCGTGCATGTGCGTGTGTGTGCTCGTGCGTGTGTGTGTGTCTGTGAGTAGGGTGTGTGTGTGCTTGTATGTATGTGTGTGTTTATGTGTGTGTGTGTGTGTGTCTGAGAGTGTGTAGGGGGTGCGTGCACATGTGTGTGAGTGTGTGTGTGTTTGTGTGTGAGTTTGTGTGTGTATGTGTGTGTGAGTTTGTGTGTATGTGTGTATGTGTGTGTATGTGTGTGTGTTTGTGTGTGTGCGTGTGTGTGTGTGTGTCTGTGCGTGTGTGTGTGTGTCTGTGTGTGTGTGTGTGTGTGTGTCTGCCCTGCCTCGATTTCCTTGTGATGAACCACAGAAAAGAGCATGCAGTCATGAGCAAAGTTGATTGTGAGAGCGAGGGGAACAGCTCCAGCACGCTCACCCGAGAATTCGTCGACTCCTTGGATTGCTGCTGCTTCTTGGCACCCTGATCAGAAGAATCTTGCGGGAACGAACCAAATTGAATGGCATCTCCCGAGGCTGCTGGAGCTGTTCCGGCTGGGGGTGGGGCTGCACCGGCCTTGACGGCTCCTGTGTTTGGGTGAGGGATTGCTGAGTTTGCTTGCATTAACAAACAGGTGCAGGCCCTCATGCAGCAAACAAGAGACAAGTTGCCATCCATGTACTGAATTACCGGGTGCTGCCTTGCTTGCTTCTCCCCCTCCGCCTCCCTCCTTGCTCACAGAGGCTGCTGCAGCTTCTGCCTTTAGCCTCTCTGCCAAAGGCTTTCCACCCCAGCCACCTGTCACAAAGAGGGCACACAAACTTGAAAAAGCGCTTCACGCAGCAATTCCCACATTGGTTCCTGTGCGCGCGCATGTGCGCACACGCCTGGTGGGAACCCTCAACCTATCTTACTCTTGAGCATTGTGCAAACACTACCCAATATTGATAAACATTCACGTACACACGCGCACCAGAGGGCTTAGCTGGCTGCTGCTCTGCCTTGGCTGCAGCGTTTGCCGCGTTTACAGGTGCAGCCCCGTTATCTTGTGGCCTGTCAAGTGTGCAGATATATGACACTGCTGGTGTGAAGTGAGCCAAGACAGAACTGCTGCAAGCAGGGTGGTGTGCAAAATCATTCATGCAACTTTGCTGGTGGTGCCCAGTCTAACCTCCGTTGCGAGGAGCCACCACGGCCTCCTCCTCCTCCTCCTCCTCCTCCATTCCCCCTGCTCCCACTACTACCTCCTCCTCGGCCTCCCTGGCTGCTGCTCATTCAGCTGTATGGGGGCCCCGCCCGATTACAGGGGCAAACGCAGTTTTCTGAGCCCGTGCACGATAGTACGTAAAATGTGCGTGAGAGCGTATATAAAAAATAGTGACGATATGCGGAGGAATATCGCGGAATTGCGATCAAACCGACGACGACAAGTATTTTTTCTCCGCCGTCTAAGTTGACGCCACAAAAGCCCAATTGTATCTGCCCAATGTGATGGTGTCTGCACGACCAGAAATATGGGGGGGGGGAGGACGCTGAGTCCCTCTCAGATCGGATTTAAAGAGAGCTGTTCCTTTGGCAAGCATTGCAACAGCTGCTGTGCCTCAGATGAGTCTAGCAAAGTACTACAAGGTGCATTATGATTTGATATATCAGGCCCTGCATATGCAGGAACTCATCAGCTGTACAGACCTTCAAAGGGTCTGTAATTTGTTGTTTGTGCATCAATTAGAATATAACTTTTTTTTGCACCTAGTTTAAGTTGTAATATATTGAGAAGAGGTCCAGATCTGTTGATAACTAGCTAGAGTTGCCCCACATCCAGGTGGAACGACGTGTGGCTCTGCATCCCCTGGGCGGTGCAAAAATTCCCCCTTATTTCATGCCGATGTTATAGGAACAATTAGCGTCCTTTTTCTGTTTGCATGCTATCTTTCCATTGTTTGGCTAGGTGAGGCACCTCTAGTAGATAGTGTAAATACTACCGCCAAGGATCAGCAAAGGATGTTATGTATTCTGCATCACCCGATAGATGCAGAGCCACACAACATCACACCGCTCCCCACAATAATTATGGAAAAGGAGCCCTTTTTGGTGTCAGGCACCATAAAACTCCTCCACCACAGAGGAAAAAAATCAATGGGGATCAGGAGGGTTGCAGGCTTGGCCTGAAACTGGCTCCTGATGAGAGCTAGTACTGGAAAGGGCACGTCTGTTACGGGCAAGTTTAGCAGTGCAGTTAACAGGATGCACAAGGAGCTTGGAGCTTGGAAGCAAGCTTCTTAACTCTTCGAGATCTAGACCCAAGTCCTCGAGAGGTTCTACCGTGTAAGTGTTGTAGATGGTGCCACCCGCTCCCAAGAGGATGATGTGGACAGTATTGGAGGCTCCTTGGAGAATGGGTCAGTTATCCTTGTGCTATTCCCTTGCGGCGCTCAGCTGGTTCTGAGGTCTAGTGTCCTCAAAGTACTTGATTTCAATGAGGTGGATGTCACGTTAAAGTATGCCAAGCTCTTCGGCACTGTCTGTGGATGGTAGCCCTTTTGCACAGCCAGCCGTTCACTACTGCCTATATCCATGGAGACAGAGCAGGATCCTAGAGAGCCTGTTTTGCTGATTGCTTTCATGATCGTGCTTCATGCTAATTTATTCCTTTCAACGACCTTATTCCTTAATTGTGTGGATGTCAAGAAAGGTACTGATACTCACTGCGTGCTCCGTGAAACAGGTCAGATGCCCATCTTTCTCTATTGGTTCAGATGCATCGTACCATTCTGAAACAATTTACTCTTCTTGAGAAAATTGTGCGGGCTGACCTTCTTCTTGCAAACAGAATTGATACATGGACATATCAGATTCTGCATGCGCTCCAAGATTTCCCTGCGTCTCAGCAATTTTTGTATGCCATACGATTCCGCGAGTCTATCAATCTGAAACACTCTGAGCTCATTTTGCGCGAGCATATCATTTGGGGGCTATGTAAACCCACTGTGTAAACCCAAAAGGCATCGGTATAACCAACACCATCTCACGGGCAGAGCTAGCAGCTATAGCAGCTGCAGTCATACACGGCTACTCACATATAGCCACTGACAGCCTTACATCACTGCACCAATTTAAACAGGAGCTCTCACACCCGAATCTCCATCGTCACCACATCCAAGGAGATGTCCTTCAATCCATTGCATAAGCAATCCGCCAATCACCATCGCCTATCCACTTCTTCAAAGAAAAGTCCCATGCCGGTATTATCGGTAATGAGCATGCCGACGCCCTTGCTAAAAAGTCAGCCACCACCTACTCCGACCTTGCAGACACCTCCATCAAAACTGCAGGCCCTGAGGGAAATCCCTTCTACAGCATCCACTGGCTTGCAAAAGAAGACATAAAACCAAACACAAACCCATAATCATACCCATACAACAAACATGGCCCATTATCCTCCCCCAAAGCTTTGGTACCTACCAAACCACCGTGACGCCCTTCAAGCACACATGCATTTTCTCCAAAAACTGGGAAATGCTAAAACTGAAGCGAACTACCATGCGTACTACCAGACCCTCATAAAGGACGGCACGGCCAATGGAACCACTAGCAATGCTTACCTAACATCATCCGATGTCCCCTTAAAGACCAAGTGTATCATTATGAAATTCAAAACAGGCACCCTATATAATCAAACACATGCGGTATTGTTCAAACTCTCAACAAGTCAAACTTGCCCCCTCTGCCCACAAGTAGACAGTGCCCTGCACATCCTTTCTGGGTGCCAACACACGCAAATAAGGAACATGATCACCGAAAGACACAATTTAGCATGCCGCATGACTTTAAGGCTATCAGCAAAACAGGCTCCTTAGGATCATGCATTGTTTCCAAATATATAGGCAGCAACGAACGGATGACCATGCAAAATCTCCAGACTCCTGAAACAGCTGAAAGTAGAAATGTTCCCAAATGGCTCTTCCCACCCCGCTTCCCAGGATAAAGACAGATTTACCTCCAGCCACCCAGATTTTGTGCTGGTTACTCCCATCGCTGCAACAACGCAAAAACAGCATACTAATGTAGGGGGGGTGGGTTCTTCAGAGTGGCAGGGGGCAATTGAGGGAGACTGGGAGCACCTCAGCAGCACCGACCTACAGAGGCAGCCACTAGTACAGCCACCAACCCCAGACAGCACCGACCTAAAGACCTCAACAAAACTCGGTGCGACATCCACCTCGTCGAGATCAAGTACAGTGAGGACACCAGACCTCAAAACCAGCTTGACGCCGCAAAACAACAGCACAAAGACCTTTGCAACATTCTCCAAAAAGCCTCCGTTACTCTCCACATCATCCTTTTGGGTGTGAGCGGCATCATCTACAACACCCACACTCTGAAGCCTTTCAAAGAACTGGGTTTCGATTCTCAAAGAGATAAGAAGCTTGCCTCCAAGCTCCATGTTCACTCTGTGAACTTTGCTGCTAAACGTGTCCATACTAGACGAGCCCTTTCCAGTACTGTTATCAACTCTCTTCAGGAGTCGGTTTCAGGCCAAGCCTGCAACCCTCCTGATCCCCATTGATTTTTCCTTTCCTTTTCGCGGTGGAGGAACTTTACGGTACTAGGTACCAAAGTGGCTCCTTTTCCTTAATTTATGTGGGGAGTAATTTTCACTGCCTGCATAGTTATTTCTTTTTCTAAATTTGGGGGCTGGAGAGAACTTGACAATTTGACACCACATGAGACTAACCATTCCAGCAGATTTATGAAGACTTATCATACACATTTTGGCGTACCTTTGGGAATTGCTCCAGGCTGGTGGGATGACAGAAAAAGATATCACAAGCCTGTGTCTCTCTACCTTTGCTTGGATATTTCCAACAATTTCAGCTATGTACTTTCTTGCCTTCGCCTTTCTGGCCATAACGTTCTGGTCCAAAGAATGCGTCATAACAGGAACAGAAGGCCTTACTTATGAGCTCAGGATCTGTGACAATTGTGACTGGCACACTGTTCAAAATGAGGAACACAGTTTACTGGACTGTCCACATGAACATCTTGTAAGCCTTCCCACACAGCACCGCCAGCTGATCTTCCCATCTCAGTATGAGGTAGCCCAACTCGTTTGGTGATTTTTTTAACCAGCCAGAAAATGTATGTATGGTGTGGCCTCTTTTGTGGCTGAGTGCCTAGCCCTTTTCCCTTGATTTTTCTAGTGAAAGGTTTGGGTACAGGTTTTTCCAAGCTTCCGCTCAGATGCCCCCAAGAGGCATTTATAGCGATATAACCTTACCTGATTTGTGTGCATTGGCACCCGGAGTGAACATGTAAGGCATTGTCGAGTTGAGGGCAAGGAGGGCAGGTCAGGCTCGTTGAACACTTACACCAAAGTGCATGCCAATAGTTGTACAGGGTTCCTGTTCTTAACTTCATAATAATGCATCTTGTATTAACAGGGACATGGGATGTTCTGAGGTAAACAATGCTAGCTGCTCCATTGGCAGTGCCGTTCTGGTAGTTTGCTTCAGTATTGGCATTTCAAAGTTTGTGGAGAGGGTGCGGTGCATGTGTTCTTGCAGGGTGCTGCAGTAGTTTGATAAGAAGTATCAGAGTCATAAGGTGAAAGTAAGCCTGAGCTATGATTTAGATAGATGCGTTTGTTTGGTTTGATTATCTTCTTTTGCAAGCCAGTAAATGTTAGCAGGATCAGCCAGTATATGCTAGCGGATCAGCTGCAGGTTATTGACCTTGTAATTATTAATGAACAGATAAATTGTAGATCTGGAATTATTTACATTATCCATAATCCTGAAGCTGGTTTCAGGCTTTTTCCAAGCTTCCGCTCAGATGCCCCCCAGAGGCATATATAACGATGTAACCTTACCTTATCCATAATCCCGAAGCTGCTTATACAGCAGGCCTTCCTCATTTGGTCTGTGCTATCAGCCAATACCAGCGACAGGCAGAGTTTTTCAAATTATGTTCCAATTTTGCATCCCCGGGCCTTGTCTTCTCTCCACTACTCCTTTTTGCCCCATTTCACTGTCCCCCCTCTCTGTCCCCCCTGAGGAATTGAGAATATCCTCAAGTAGATATTTCTCATGCCGCATTTGGGATTATGAAGCTGTCTTGGGTTCAGCAGAGCCACGAAGCATCCAAAAAATCAGAACAATGTTTTCTTAGCTCATTTAGGCTGAACTATTAACAGAAGTACAACCTACTAGTTCCCACAAACAGAACCAGGCAAAACCGCGACACCCACTTTGACCAAGGACATCTCCCTCATTCCTTGGCAATAGGTTGCTTGTGTTGGGAGTGTCCTCATCACAGTGGTGCAATTTATTTTGCTCGCCGAACTTGTACCAGGGGCGCAGGAATATTCCGCTTTGAACACACCTCAGATATTCGCACACAGAGAACTATGTTTTGCTTCTCTGATCACTGCATTATTTTAGCAATTTTACTGAACCTATGTGCTGGACGTCGGAGTGTGGTCCACTGCATACCTTGAAATTTGTTTTGAGCGCCATCAAGGGTCCCACTTTCAGACGCATCTACCTGAACTGCATCTAGACAATGTCGATACTTTGTCTGGACTCCGGAAAATATTCGGGTTGACAAGTTTTAGTACTTGAAACCTTGCTGTCGTACACCAACGACAGGGGGGTGGCCAGACAAGTATACACAAGGTCTCACAAACGCAGCAGAGATGATTGTGGCAGTGGCACATTTGTCAACCAAAGCAAAAACGGAAACTGGAAAGCTGTAAGCGCCAACAGCAGGTAGTTGGTCAAGTTCAGGTTCAACCCGTAACTCTGAGCCTCCTGGAAGATGATGCGCTTCATGGTGCGAACTAGGAATATGGAGCTGCACAGGGACCCATACAACCAAGCAACTCGCCATGCCCAGCTACCTGTGATGGGACGTGAGTTGAAACAGATGGGTAGAGGATTATATTATCAAATGCTATTTGACTGATGCGGGGGGGGATTCGACTGTCACAACGGCCTAATCAAAAAACTGATTCCTTCCTACTGAGGCAGCGTTATAGTGCGAGCCGAGTGATGTTAGAGCGAGACAGACATGAGGGCTCGTTGAGGGATGCTCATGATAAGGGTTTGCATGACATTGATGCAAGACACCAGGACCTGGCAAGGCACATGCATACAAAAAAAGAAAAGTGGCAGCAATGCTATCAAGTTAACCATTACCAGCATAGACCAAAAGCAAATGTTATTTGGAATATGCGATGAACCCGTCGCAAAAACCACACAACAGCATAAGGGGGATTCAGAAGTGGTGTACCTGCACATGTGGCGCAAGCTTGCCCAGCGTACCCAGCGTCCAAAGGAAAAATTCTAATGGTTTATGCAGCCAACATATTAAAGACAGCACAGAGGACCTCCTTCACCATATAAAATATAAATATGTAGCCAGTTACATCTGTATTTGAATGCCACACGTATTATAGTTTTTGAAGGATGGAACAGCTGACCTCATTCCTTTGCGGTCCCCCACCTCTTCCCTTTACTCCTTAACAGCATCGATCATCAGCGAGGCTGTGTTACCTGATTTTATGCCCTGCCTTCTACCATTTAACTTGGAGAGAAAGAGAGAGAGAGAGAG
>Ga0307963_1000674_pt1 | contig 23980 bp, 20 predicted proteins | sample OrgLakmetagen594_FD_201829 | JGI IMG/M metagenome (GOLD analysis project Ga0307963, IMG submission 201829) | Saline water microbial communities from Organic Lake, Antarctica - #594 | ecosystem: Environmental > Aquatic > Non-marine Saline and Alkaline > Saline | place: Antarctica: Organic Lake... | reverse complement strand
AGTTGCACAACCAAAAGATGCCCTGCATCACCCCACACCCCCCGCACTTGTCAGGCACCTACAGCTTGTACTGATCTACTTGCACTTGTAGCTTGTACTGATCTAGTTGCACAACCAAAAGATGCCCTGCATCACCCCACACCCCCCGCACCTGTCAGGCACCTACAGCTTGTACTGATCTACTTGCACTTGTAGCTTGTACTGATCTAGTTGCACAACCAAAAGATGCCCTGCACCACCCCAAACCCCCCGCACCTGTCAGGAAAGCGGCTCTCCTCAGAGTGAACAGGAGTGGGTGCACAAAAACCAAAGGCAAGATCTGAAAAGTAGTATTACAAGGAACAATGACATGTTTATTCCGAACAGGCTGTGGCAGCTTTTTTGAATGGATGTGCAGGTTGTAGTAACTAAGCTAGTGCCAACAGGTAGAAATGATTGAGCACACACACGCACACACACACACTCACACACACACACTCACACACACACACACACCTACACGACCAAAGCCATCAACAATTGGATACAATAGATCGAAAGCACAAAACACGCATGACCGACGCTACCAAAGACCAAGTACATCAGATCAATGGTACAGACCTGCATGACCAAAGCCATCACAGACACTGGGCGGCCAGAGAACCAGCTCCCATTAGGAGTGGCTGCCGCCTCACTTCCGACATTGGGCTCCTGCCGGTGTTGCTGCTGCTGCTGCTGTTGCTGCTGTAGCACTTGCAGCCTGAGCTGGAGCTCTGCAACGCCCCCCTTTGGATCTACAACTGCAAGACCTGCCTGTGTTGCATGGAATGAGTGAAGACAAGCAATGCTTCTTTGCATTCCCACATTCATATACAAGTTTGTACAGGTCATATTTAACTATTTGGCACAAAAGTTTTCATTCACACATAAATCACACGCACACGCACACACACACACACACGCACACACACACACACACACACAAACACACACACACACACGCACATACACACACACCTGTTACAAATTCCCTTTGCAGCTGCCACACAAATCACAAACACACATACACACACATACACACACACCTGTTGCAGGTACCCTTTGCAGCTGCCACACAGCAGTGGGCTACCTTCAATGCTGACCTCATTGATGCTCTGCCTATTGCCAAGGCTACTCTGGGCCTGTGTCGTGAGCTGTGTAAGGTTGCCGGCCTGCTGTGTAAGTGCATTGACCTGCTGTGTAAATGTGCTGGCCAGCTGTGTGCCTGCGTTGCCCTGCTGTGTTGGCTGTGTATCTGCATTACCCTGCTGTGTAAATGTGCTGGCCTGCTGTGTAAGTGCATTGCCCTGCTGTGTAAATGTGCTGGCCAGCTGTATGCCTGCGTTGCCCTGCTGTGTAAATGTGCTGGCCAGCTGTGTGCCTGCATTACCCTGCTGTGTTAATGTGCTGGCCAGCTGTGTAACTGCGTTGCCCTGCTGTGTCAAAGTGGTTCCTTGCTGTAGTGGCATTCCTGAACTGGCCGCTATCAAAGAGGTGCTCATTGGGGAACTTGTTTGCTTCATTTGCTGTGTGCTCAAAAATTCACCTTGCCCAGAGGGGCGCTGTGTTCCGTCTGTTTTGCTCAATATGTCATTATAGATAGCCAAGGCTTGACTCCTGCAGCAATCAAAGAAGCATGGCCTGACCTTAGCAACGGTGCAAACTGAATGTCCTTTTGAAACTACCCGTGTTTTCCTGTGTACACACAGACCAAGCATCCACGCTTCACCACCCTCAGAACCAGCATACATGGAGGTGATTATGGTGCCAGTGCAACACTGTATGGTGCCAGTGGAAACACTTTATGCTGCCAGTGGAAACACTGTATGGTGCCAGTGGTAACACTGTATGGTGCCAGTGGAAACACTTTATGGTGCCAGTCAGTGAAAACACTTTTTGGTGCCAGTGGAAACACTGTATGGTGCCAGTGGAGATACTTTATGGTGCATCGCAAGCAGTTCACTAAGGTTGTTTCACCTAATCCGAATTCACGTGACGTTGCAGCTTGCGATAAGCAGACACCTACACTTTTAAACCCTAAGCTGCTCACCTGATGGTTCTATTCACAAAGAGTACAGTGAAGGGGATGTGCCTCTGCAGCGTGGTGCGCAGAACGTGCCCAGCACGCCCCACACTCAACGATGTGCCTCCAGCAGAAGACCAGTCCTGGTCTAAGGTTGGTAGGGATGAGAGGTTCAGTACCTGCGAGCGTGTTAAAGAGTGCATGCGTATGTGAATGTAAGTGTGTTTGCACGCATGTTTTTTTGCCTTGACCTTAGATCAGACCTAATTTGAGCTTGGTAGAAATAGAAGGGATAAGCTCCTGCAAGCGTGTTGAGAAAGTGTGTGCATGTGTGTATATGTGGTATTACTCTGACATATCTCATTTATCATATATCATATATCATGTGTTTGGCATGTAACATTGGAGTTGCTTAGCAGAGCAAACAGATGCGTCAATCTGCAGAAAGGTGTGAATGTTAATTAAGGTGATGTGGTATGGGTGTTGGGTACGGTGACGAGGTGTGGGTGTTGGATAAGGTGACGAGGTGTGGGTGTTGGATAAGGTGAAGAGGTGTGGGTGTTGGATGAGGTAACGAGGTGTGGGTGTTGGATAAGGTAACGAGGTGTGGGTGTTGGATAAGGTAACGATGTGTGGGTGTTGGATAAGGTGACGAGGTGTGAGTGATGGATAAGGTGACAAGGTATGGGTGATGGATAAGATGACAATGTGTGGGTGTTGGATAAGGTGAAGAGGTGTGGGTGTTGGACAAGGTGACGAGGTGTGGGTGTTGGATAAGGTGACGAAGTATGGGTGTTGGACAAGGTAACGATGTGTGGGTGTTGGATAAGGTGACGAGGTGTGGGTGTTGGATAAGGTGACGAGGTGTGGGTGTTGGATAAGGTGAAGAGGTGTTGGTGTTGGATGAGGTAACGAGGTGTGGGTGTTGGATAAGGTGACGAGGAGTGGGTGTTGGATGAAGTACTGCATTGGATAAGGTGACTTGCACTACTCTCGATCTCTTTCCTTCAGGCCAGCCACTGCTCAGCCTTGCACCTGGAGCAGCCTAGATGCAACCCATGCTGCTGATCACGATCACGCATCAACTGTTGTATGGATTATGGATCACGAATAAGTGCAGTCGCACCTGCATCATAAGTGCAGTCGCACCTGCATCATGAGTGCAGGCGCACCTGCATGATAATTGCAGGCGCACCTGTATCATGAGTCACACCTGCACCATGCAGTCGCACCTGCATCCAAATCTGCTGCAGCACTGCTTGAATAAACGTCAGCGTCGCCTCACTCTCTACCCTCACACTGCTGCCACTGCCGCCACCGCTGCTACTGCTGCTGCTACTGCTGCTGCTCCCTAGCCCGCCACTTGCAGCTGCTGCCGCAGTGTTGGTGCTGCTGCTAGCCTGCAGTGTTGGTGCTACTGCTAGCCCGCCGCTTGCAGCTGCTGCCTCAAGGTCTCCAGTGGTGGTGCTGCTGCTAAGCGGGGCTGTTGTATGCCTACTGGGGGCTGCTATTGCACTGCCATTGGCAATCTGGCACAGGGTCTCAGTGTCCACACACCCTGTGTTTCAGAACACAAAAAGGACGGTTACTTTTGCTTTTGGTGGTGTTGTTCTTGGACATCCAGTCTTCGGCATGCACATTACCTGCATCAGAGATCTGGCTCAATTAAGGATGTGCAACAAATTTAACATTGCTTAAGAGGTTTAACAAACCAGTCCCAGTTTGTAGGGAGTATGAGCATTGCAATCTGTAATACACAACTAACTATAATCAAAGTATCAAAGTGTGTATATTGGATTCAACCCACCTTCACTGGTGCGAGGTAGGCCAGGTAAAACTCGGAAGACACGGCGGGGCACCAAGTATCTACAAAAGTAAGGATATAGGCAAGGATTGTGTATTGTCAGCTCGCATATATCATCCACTGTCAAAAAGTATCAGCTCACATATATCATCCACTGTCAAAAAGTAATGGCCGCATGAGCGATTCAGGATTGGGAGCCTAAGCCTGCTCTTAAAGTTAAGTAGAAAAGCATCATTGGTTTAAACATTATTCGTAAACACTTCCGAAATGGATTAGGAAAGGAAACTGTTATGCGTTGAGCCATACGGCATCCCGCCGTGTTAGACAAAGGAGAGAAGAATCACAAAGAAAGAGTCTCAGGCCAAAGTCAGGAAACAGCAAAAACCGTCGAGAGAATGCTCTTAGATGTTAAGCACAGCTGCCTGAAAAGCTGCCACAATGGTTTTAGCTCCGGGAAGAAGCAGCAGTGTGGGTGCCAATCAAAGATGAGTGGCACCAGTAAATACTCGTACGTGTGTGTGTGTGTGTGTGTGTGTGTGTGTGTGTGTGTGTGCAGAGAGCGCAAGGGCGGGAGTCTGGTAGAAGCATAAGGGACCACAGCAATACAAACCCACTCCTCTGCTAGATGATTTTTCCACCTTGCAGAAATTTCTTGGTCTGAAGGCGAAGCTATCAGTTGTTGTGCTCACGCCTTATACTTTGTAGTGACGGTTATTGTGATCTGACAAGTTACTCACTTGCTTCTTTCTGTTGAGCAGCAGCAAAAGAAGCTTCTGCTTCGTCCGCAGCACAGTATTTCTTTCTGAGAAGCAGGTTCGAAAGAGGCTGCTTTGGTACAGTATCTAATTCAGCTGTATCTCTGAACTGAATTTGGAGATTGTGTAGCCAGCCATTCTTTAGCATTGACCCATGGCTTCCTCTCAACTTCACTTGCATGCACGCATGTACACACACACACACACACTCACAAACACACACACGCACACACGCACACACGCACACACATGCACACATATCTTAACTCACCTGTGCAGCATAGGACCCTCCCCAAGACCAGCAAGCAACTGCGTGATTTCCGGAAGCTCTACCAGACTTAGACCATGCTTTCTACAGATCCCACCATTCCCGCGTTGATGGGTAAGGTGAGCTGTCCCCCCTTCAGTATCTGCTGCAGGTGTGATGTCGGCATCTAAATCTGCTGCTGATGTTGTGTCTGCTGTGTACATCTCAACAAAAGCAACAGTACCTGCGCTTGCACCCCCTGCAGCAAACTGTGTGGCCTGCCCTGCGACCTGGCCTGAGTTGATGCTGCTTAGATTTGCAGTAGGACTTCTGCTGGGATGCAGAGAGTGTGTGGCCTTGGCCATAGGAGAGTTGCAGCAGGAGCAGGATGCTTGTGTGGTGCTGCCCATGGCGTGGATTTGCGTGCTGCTGCTTTGGAAGACGTTACTGGCAGGGGGAAGGACAGCCACCGTGCTTGCTGGTGTGCCTCTTGCTGAGAATACGGAACGCAATGTAGATTGGACCTGGAAAAAAAGTGCAGGATTTCTATTATCAAACGCTCATGGTTGGCTGTGTGTGTTGGTCACTTAAAATTATCTCTCTGCAGAAGATATGTGTGAACCTTTTTTGGATAGATGAATGGTAGGCACAAAGGCGTGCAAGCCAGACCTGACTGCTGACTGGTCAGGACAGCTGACCAGATTGCTAGGTGACTATTGGGCACAACAGCGTATAAAAGAGGGTGCATTTGTAGGGTTGGCCAGAACCGTATTTATGCACCGCATATGACCGTATATTTGGTTATTTGCCTGCCAATAATACCGTGTATACACCATGTATGTATGGCTTTGGCCAACCCTATGCATCTGTCCATTAAATTATGGCTTAACAGCTCATTCATGATCATTCTCGTTTGCCTGCGTGCGTGCATTCACATGAGCAATAAAAAAACTAGACTTGTCAGTGGGCAACCACCTCTGACAAGCCAGCTTCCCAGTTGATGGGCTGGCACGGGATTGGTGCTGATGCTTCATCCAGCATATCGCAGCATGCAGGCACCATGGCTTCAAACAGGCAGTCGGCCTGCAAATCAAATTGTTGAGTTACAGGAGGAAAAGGTGATTTCAAGATCAGTAATGTTCTCAGGAAATGCTGTTTACTACTCATACGACGCCACTTTCATTTATGAGCAACCTGGTTTATTAAATTGGCAGAGATACTTGGAGGAAAGAGTAGATGGGTGATTTGATGGACATCGTCAGACAAAAGACCACAGTTGACATTTGGGTTAAGATTTATGCTGTAGTTAATCGTGGATTAGCTAAGGAAACATTTATACTTAATCTGGGATGTTGAGAGGCTTCCTATAATCATTGCAACAATCACTGGAGTGGTGCCGGCAAAGACACAGTATGGGAACTAGTATTAATCTGCGAATCTTGCCAGCGACTGGGTCTATTCAATTCAATTTTCTTGCAAAGATCTGTATGTTGTTAAATTTATTCAACATAGGTTATATATGTTGGTGCAAAAGGTTATGGAGATATGGCAGCAAAACCTTGGGTTCACACTGCTGCTTATGAAGCACGCTATCCCCCAGCCTTGGAATATATACTTCAATCAAAATTAAGTTGCAAATGTATCCCCCAGGCTTGGAATAAAGATTCCAATCAAGTTCTAAATTTAAAATTGGGGCATGCCTGCTGCTCTATGAGCAAATAACCCCCCCTCTATTTTGGGGGGAAATTGACTACCTCTTGCAAATTGCACCATTGTTGTGTTGTTATGAAGGAATGGTTATCGCTGCAGCTTCCCAGTCTCATTGTTAAGAGCAAAAGATGCAGGCAGTGGATTGGGTTCTCGCATCAAAAACTCACTGGTGGTGTGTCCAATGACACAGGGCTCAGATTCAGCCTCTTTGCCAGGCCGAAACGCAGGGGCTTTCCAGATGAGGTGAGCGGTAAGCAATCCATGAACACGAGAGCCTGGGAGAGCAGGAGGAGGCAAGCAATACATAAACACAAGGACCTGGGAGAGCAGGACTTGAACACAAGGACCTGGGAGAGCAGGACATAAACACGAGAATCTGGGAGAGCAGGAGGAGGCAAACAATCCATAAACACGAGGACCTGGGAGAGCAGGATAAACAAAATCATCAGTTCTCTGCTCCAGCTGTCGACCTGGAGTTCTTGCGTAGTGAGCGCAGGCTGAGATCTGGCAGGCACTTTAAACAAAGTGCTGTGTACTCTCGTTTTAGGCATTTTTTTATGCCTTGCTTTTGCTCGGGTTGTTTTGGTGTAATGACAAAGCCTACAGCAAACTGTAGTATAGAACGTTGAGTTTGTGTAGGGTTGGCCAAAACTTTATATATACAGTGTATATACGGTATTTTTAGCATAGCATAACCATCAAATATACGGTCATAAATGTGCATTTGTTGCTATTTACGGTCCTCCGGCCAACCTTGCCTTTGCGTGTTGTGAGTGTATGGGCCTGGAATGGTAATGATAAGGTTGGTTATACATAGGGTTGGCCAGAACCTTATATATACGGTCAGTAGATATCAGTTGTGATTTTTGTCAGTTAAGATCAGTCGTGAGGTGCAGATGGCGCTTGGTTGTTAACAATTTCATCAGCAAGCGCTCTTCTGACTGTGTGCTTACAACCATAATGTCAAATCAGACCTATGTTGGACCATAATGTCATATCAGACCTACGTTAGACCGTAACGTCAAATCAGACCTATGTTAGACCATAATGTCAAATTAGACCTATGTTAGACCGTAATGTCAAATCAGACCTATGTTCGACCATAATGTCAAATTAAACCTGCGTTGGACCATATTGTCAAATCAGATTTATGTTAGACCATAATGTCAAATCAGACCTATGTTCGACCACAATGTCAAATCAGATCTGTGTTGGACCATAATGTCAAATTAAACCTGCGTTGGACCATAATGTCAAATCAGACTCATGTTAGAACATAATGTCAAATCAGACCTATGTTCGACCATAATGTCAAATCAGATCAGTGTTCGACCATAATGTCAAATCAGACCTACGTTAGCCCATAATGTCAAATCAAACTTATGTTAGACCACTGGTTCTGATTGAAGAATGCGACAATGCTTTGTTGATAACACACCAGTGGCCAATGACTTGAAGGCAGGAAGCTGGCCAGTGCACGGTGGAGCTCATACAGGTCAGGCCTGACAGCTGCATCCATCACAAGGGCAAGGCCGACTGCTTCCTGAAAGCACCAAGATTTAAGTAAGAAATATAATTAAAATGGTTTGGGCTCATCTGCATCCATCACAAGGGCAAGACCGACTGCTTCCTGAAGCACCAAGATTCAAGTTAAAATGTAATGAATTAATTTAGGCTCATCTGCATCCATCACAAGGGCAAGACCGACTGCTTCCTGAAAGCAACAAGATTCAAGTAAGAAATTAACTACTCTAATGAAAATCCAATGATTTAGGCTCAGCTGCCCTTTCCACACTACTATCAACTCTCATCAAGAGATGGTTTCATGTCAAACCTATAACCCTCCTGATCCCCATTGTTCTATTTAATCTTCTTTGTGGTGGAGGAGTTCTACGGTACCCGGTACCAAAATGGCTCCTTTTCCTTTATTAATAGGGGAGTGGCTTTCACTACCTGCGTAGTTTTCCTTTCTATTAGGCATCGGTGGAGCGTCTGCAGTCGCAGCCACACTGTCAGGGCAACACCTAGAGCTTCTAGGCACTTGCATTTCATCTAGATCACGTGTGTGGCCTTATGAGGGGATTGGCAGCAAGCTCAAATTAAAAAACTTGCGCCTTTCTTGTATAAACATCAGAGTTTCAACCCCCGTAAGCACACGCCTTGAGATCACAGGCGAAACTCCTTGCCGGTCATTTTTGAAAAGGCTGTGCTGTAAATGATACTGCACACAGTGTACACAGCATGTACTTGAAAGGCCGTGCTGATATAAGTAATGCACACAGCATTTACTTGAAAAATCTGCGCTGATTAAAGTAATGCTTATCATATGAACTTGTAGAATCTGCGCTATTAATAGTAACGCTCACGACATGAACTTGGAAAGGCTGCGGTGATAACGTTATGCGCACAGCGTTTATTTAGAAAATCTGCACTTATTAAAGTAACGCTCACAACATGGTATAGCAAAAGAGCGCTGAGTGGGTGAGCAATATCGCAGACCATTTAAGGGCTTCTGGTGATACAGGTTCTAAAGGAAAAGGAAATGTACACATGTCGACAGGGATCAGTATAAATTTAAGAAGGTATGCACAAAACGTAGCAGGTACCAACATGTAAGCAACCAGATCAGAGTGCTGAAGGATATGTAGGTGCTTGTGTGGATGCGTTGCGGGTGAGAGAAAAAAGGGAGAGAGAGTTTATACAAAGGTCTTGCGCACCATACAATCAGTGCAGCATTTTAGAGCTGTATCTCATCTTTAGTTCTTACCTACAGAATACCCTGTAGTGTTTGTGATGGAACACTGCAAAGGCGTCTGTCCACCCATTCGTTATGAAAATGAAATTTATGATGACTCTGGGCCTTTTGCCTGCAGGAGTGTATGAGGCACTGCAGAAGCCAACGGCATCTATTATCTCACATGACATCCCACATGACAACTCCAGAACTTAGTCTCACTACCTGCCGGAGTGTGTGAGGTAATGCAGAAGCCAACGGTATCTTTTGGGTTTATACACGATAACTCTGATCCTTTTACCTGCAGGAGGGTGTGAGGCAATACACTACCTGCAGGAGTGCATGAACTACCTGCAGGAGTGAATGCCCTACCTGCAGGAGTGTGTGAGGTAATGCAGAAGCCAACGGTATCTTTTGGGTTTATACACGATAACTCTGATCCTTTTTCCTGCAGGAGGGTGTGAGGCAATACAATACCTGCAGGAGTGCATGAACTACCTGCAGGAGTGAATGCTCTACCTGCAGGAGTGTGTGAGGTAATGCAGAAGCCAACGGTATCTTTTTGGTTTATACACGATAACTCTGATCCTTTTACCTGCAGGAGTGTGTGAGGCACTGCAAAAGCCAGGCAATGGGACACTCTAGGCGCGAGGCTGCCTTGCGCGTTCATGGCGGCTAGCACGGCATCCTCAACGGCACTGCCACACACCATTTCCCCACCGACATTGATGGCCTCTTTTGATCTGTACGGCAGTGGAAGACACATTGCGTTGAGATTGGCGTAAAATAGGCGTGACATAGGAGTTTCAAGGTCTACGTTAGCATCTATGGCTTAGAACATTATCTGGGATATATAATGCTACCACACCAATGTGGTCTCTATCACACAATGTGAGATCTGTCTGTCACACAATGTGGGTCTGTCTGTCACACAATGTGGGGTCTGTCTGTCACAAAATATGGGGTCTGTCTGTCACACAATATGAGGTCTGTCTGTCACAGACTGTGGGGTCTGTTTGTCACACAATATGGGGTCTGTCTGTCACACGATGTGGGTCTGTCTATCACACAATGTGGGGTCTGTCTGTCACACGATGTGGGGTCTGTCTGTCACAGACTGTGGGGTATGTCTGTCACAGACTGTGGGGTCTGTCTGTCACAGACTGTGGGGTCTGTCTGTCACACAATGTGGGGTCTGTCTGTCACACAATGTGGGATCTGTCTGTCACACAATGTGGGTCTGTCTGTCACACAATGTGGGGTCTGTTTGTCACACAATGTGGGGTCTGTCTGTCACACAATATGGGGTCTGTCTGTCACACAATGTGGGGTCTGTCTGTCACACAATGTGGGGTCTGTCTGTCACACAATGTGGGTCTGTCTATCACACAATGTGGGGTCGGTCTGTCACAGACTGTGGGATCTGTTTGTCACACAATATGGGGTCTGTCTGTCACACAATATGGGGTCTGTCTGTCACACAATGTGGGGTCGGTCTGTCACAGACTGTGGGGTCTGTTTGTCACACAATGTGGGGTCTGTCTGTCACACAATGTGGGTCTGTCTGTCACACAATGTGGGGTCTGTCTGTCACACAATATGGGGTCTGTCTGTCACACAATATGGGGTCTGTCTGTCACACAATGTGGGGTCTGTCTGTCACACGATGTGGGGTCTGTCTGTCACACAATATGGGGTCTGTCTGTCACACAATGTGGGGTCTGTCTGTCACACAATTTGCAGCACTGCTTTCTACATCCAAGAAACGAGCAGCACTTCCCTTTCCATGCAAAATGGGACGCTCATACCTCATACCTCATCGTACCTGCACTGTCCAAACAACACACAACACACACTCATGTTGCTCCCACATCCCCACCTTCCAACAATGAACAGCATGCCGTCTTTGTCCATCCATCCAAGGTCTCCTGTGTCAAACCATCCTCCACCATTGACAGGAGGATTGTTGCCCAATTCCTGCTGCTGCTGCTGCTGCTGCTTAATATGATGGCCTGCCTTGATTTCATCCTGACCTGGCTGCCCATCTGAGGCTGCAAATTGCACCCACCCTTGCTCAGATAGTTGGTTCTGTCGCTGCTGCTGCTGCTGCTGATGTTTTGTTAACATCTGGGATGGCAGGGATGGGGGGAAGGATGGCGTGTGCGTGTGTGCAGCAAAAGGTGATCTCACAGGAACAGGAAGTGCGCCTGCTTGGTCAATCTCATGAGGTGCGCCTGCTTGATTAATTTCAGAAAGTGTGCCTGCTTGGTCAATCTCATGAGGTGCACCCGTTTGATCAAGTTCAGGAAGTGTGCCTGCTTGGTCAATCTCATAAGGTGTGCCTGCTTGATAAACCTCATGAGGTACGCCAGCAGCGGCGCCCAATGACATTTGTTGATGTCGTGGATGCGAGAGCAGATGAGGCGTAGAGGGAGGCAAGGTTGAGGGAGATTGCAGAGGCAGAGAGTTTGCGGTCTGCAGCGGATGCTGTGCTGGTTGTTGAGCGTGGTCGTGGTGCTGTGCTGTGCTGCGCTGTAGTGTGGAGCTTGGAGGTTGGTGCTGTGATGGCAGCTGATCGTTTTGCAGGGGCGCTGGAGCAGAAGTGGCAGAAGCCAAAGGCAGGGGTTCATTGTAGGCACAGTATAAGGGGGGGCCTCGCACACAGATGTGGCCTGCAGTAAAGTGTCGATAGTTATGAGCGTTTATGATGTGAGTATGTGTGATTTTTTTGTTGTTGCCACAGAAACGTGGGAGAACGCCTCTCACAGATGTGGCCTGCAGCAAAGTGTCGATAGTTATGAGCGTTTATGATGTGAGCATGTGTGCTTTGTTGTGCTTGTTGCCATAAAAAAGGGGGGGCCTCGCACACAGATGTGGCCTGCAGAAAAGTGTCGATGGTTATGAGCGTCCATGATGTGAGCATGTGGGATTGTCATACTTGTTGCTACAGAAAAGTGGGAGAGCGTTTCTCATAGATCACAGATGTGGCCTGCAATACATTTCTCACAGATCACAGATGTGGCCTACAATAATAAGTAGAAGCCTGCGGTAACTTTTGATGCTCTTTTTGTGCGTGGTCCAAAAAATGCGAATATCGTGTGCTTTGGTGGGGGAGACTCACGGCACTTCAGGCCAATGTGTCTCCTTTTCCTTAATTGATGCAGGGAGTGTTTTGCTGCCTGCGTAGTTTTTCTTTTTTTCTTCCTATCGTGTGCTTTGGACACTCGTCATCAACACGTGTCAAGCGCATACACAGAGAACACGTGTCAAGTGCATACACAGAGAACGCGTCAAACGCATACACAGAGAACACGTGCCAAACGCATACACAGAGAACACGTGCCAAACGCATACACAGAGAACACGTGTCAAGCGCATACACAGAGAACACGTGTCAAGCGCATACACAGAGAACGTGTCAAACGCATACACAGAGAACGTGTAAAACGCATACACAGAGAACATGTCAAGTGCATACACAGAGAACGTGTCAAGCGCATACACAGAGAATGTGTCAAGCACATTCACAGAGAACGTGCGTGTCTGTAGTACTTCATTAAGACTATGCAGCTTTGTACATCAATAAAAACACCAGGATTTGCGTGCACACAGCCAGAATCGATAAAATACGGGCATGAGGCATACTTGGTACCCTTTGATGTTGTACACGTAATAATGCAGTGGTGTGCATGGATTTGAGCAATCCATGCCTTTTACACGCAATACCTTTGCCAACGGATTCATTGGAGCAGATGTCATGCGTGATACTTCTTATTTCATATGCATGGTGCAGGAAGCTTCACACTTATTTCACACGCTCCACCGATTTTGTGCCTCTCATAGTTGCACGCTTTAATAAACTACAATAGGAGCACAGTTTGTAGAGTGGTAAAAACAGGATGTGAATATTACATGCCTACGCCTCTTCCTGAGTTGCAAAGTAATATAGGTATGTACTGATTTTGCTGTCAGAGATTGCCACTTACAAAATCGGAGAGAGACAGAGAGAGAGAGAGAGAGAGAGAGAGAGAGAGAGAGAGAGAGACAGAGAGAGAGAGAGAGAGAGAGAAAGAGAGAGAGAAAGAGAGAGAGAGAGAGAGAGAGAGATAGAGAGAAGGAGAGAGAGAGAGATATTACAGGTACAGCTTACCTATGTTCCCTGCTGGAAGAGTGTATGAGCAGGTGCTATCAAAGATTGCCAAATGGGGGCCGCAGGAGACGCCGCACGTGCCTGCGCGCTCCAAAGCATACCTGCGCGTGTAATAAAGAACAATTCTTTGTTGCGTTGCCTCTCGGCATACGTCCAGATGGTACAGCAAACAGCAAGCTGTAACAGCACCTCGCCTTTTCCTCAGATCACCTAACAGACTATATCAGACTATAACAGACTCTCCGGAATATTCCAGACTCTCAAGGTAGTCCTGGGCTATTATTAATGTAAGAGCTGCAGGCACGGGCTCAAGACTTGGGCTACCTCATCTAAACACCCGTCTACTTACACAAACAGTAGGAAGCCACCAAACATCTACATGGACTAAACCACCAGCGAAATGATAAAAAGCGAAGCAAGACCAGAACGCTAGCATTCTGAAATGATATGAGTGTGGTGCAAACAGTGAAATGATATGAGTGTGGTGCAAACAGTGAAATGATATGAGTGTGGTGTAAACAGTGAAATGATATGAGTGTGGTGCAAACAGTGAAATGATATGAGTGTGGTGCAAACAGTGAAATGATATGAGTGTGATGCAAACAGTAGAACGATGTGAGTGTGGTGCAAACAATGAAATGATATTGAGTGTGGCGCAAACAGTAAAACGATATGAGTGTGGCGCAAATATGAAAGGATATGAGTGTGGTGCAAACAGTGAAATGATATGAGTGTGGCGCAAACAGTGAAATGATATGAGTGTGATGCAAACAGCATAATACTATGAGTGTGGTGCAAACAGTGAAATGATATGAGTGTGACGCAAACAGTGAAATGATATGAGTGTGGTGCAAACAGTTAAATGATACGAGTGTGGTGCAAACAGTTAAATGATACGAGTGTGGTGCAAACAGTAAAACGATATGAGTGTGGCGCAAACAGTGAAATGATATGAGTGTGGCGCAAACAGTTAAATGATACGAGTGTGGTGCAAACAATGAAATGATATGAGTGTGGCGCAAACAGTAAAACGATATGAGTGTGGCGCAAACAGTATAATACTATGAGTGTGGTGCAAACAGTGAAATGATATGAGTGTGACGCAAACAGTGAAATGATATGAGTGTGGTGCAAACAATTAAATGATACGAGTGTGGTGCAAACAGTGATGCAGTGCTGCACATGGGTGCCCATAATTAGGGTTGGCCAGAATTATACATTTATAGGTATATACGGTGTACATACGGTATTTTTAGCAGGGAAATCACCATACATACGGTCATATACGGTGCAGATATACGATTCTGGCCAACCCTACTCGTGATATGTGACTGACTGTGATTTTGCTACTGACCGTAACTGAAATGAGCGCTCGTGAACTGCCACCGTCATTTTGTTGTGCTAAGCATGAGTGCTCATGATCTGCTACCATCACTCCTATTGCCGGACACGAGTGCTCATGATCTGCTATCTTCATTCCTAACCTTCACTCTGTTCTTTCTTGTAGTGGTTCCAACTATTAGGACTTATTCAATGAAGCAAAAAGGAACACGAATGGAGAAATGAAATGGACTTGGACATCAGTTTATCCAGCAGCGATGCGCCTCAGCTTTTGTGCACTTCTTGCACAATAGACAGATACACCTTCATCACAACCATCTTGTGCACTCCTTGCACATTAGACAGATAATCTTTCATCACAACCGAGTAGCTGGTTTGAGAGGACGATCATCCACACTCAAAGAGGAACACGAATGGAGAAATGAAATGAACTTGGACATCAACTTGTCCAGCAGCGATGCGCCTCAGCTTTTGTGAACTTCTTGCACAAAAGAAAAAGATTAGTCTACGCTAGTGGACGGATAATCTTTCATCACAGCCAACTGTGTTTGTCCCAAGGATGGGAGTATACTATTTTTGGACACACATCCCACACGCACGTGAGGGGAGGGCTGTAGAAGGGTACATCAGGTTTGAATTTCGAATATGGAATTTGTAGCTACACATACTACAAGGTGTTATGTTTTGACACACAGCCCACACGCACGTGAGGAGAGGGCTGTAGATGGGTACACCAGGTCTGAATTTGAAGTATGGAATATGGAATTTGAAGGCTACACACACTACAAGGTGTTATGTTTTGACACACAACTCACACACACGCACGTGAGGGGAGGGCTGCAGATGGGAATGCACTCAGTCATCCCGTAGCATGGAAGCACCACAGCATCAAACAGCTGACGCAGTTGCAGGGCGAGTGCATGTGGAAGAGCAGCTGCCGCACTGCAAACCAGGCGGAGGCTGCGTGGCTGCTGGGGAGGGGTGGGTGTAGGTGCACCTGTTTCAGCAGAGCACACATACACACACATTGCTGTGGAGGGGTGGGTGTAGGTGCACCTGTTTCAGCGAAGCGCACACACACACACATTGTTGAGGAGGGGTGGGTGTAGGTGCACCTGTTTCAGCAGAGCACACACACACACATTGCTGAGGAGGGGTGGGTGTAGGTGCACCTGTTTAAGTAGAGCACACATACACACACACACACACATTGCTAAGGAGGGGTGGGTGTAGTTGCACCTGTTCCAGCAGAGCACACACTCACAATAAAAGTGAGAGCACACATGCAGCCTTTTCCTTTTGAAGAGGGCGTGTGTGTGTGTGCATTTTGTCGTTGCCCTTTGAGAACAGAAATTTTGGTGTGTTGCAGGGAGTGGTTATAATGTGTGTGTGTGTGTGTGTCTGTGTATGTGTGTGTGTGTTGCAGGGAGTGGTTACAATGTGTGTACGACTAGCAAATTGTGATCGCCCTTGTTCACTGGATGTCCATCATTTTAGCACAGGCTTCAATTTATTGCAGTGTGTGTACAAGCGCATGTTTGCATCTAGTCTTTTAGACGAGCATGAGCACATTAGCACACAGACATACTGCAAGGTAAAGAACCAAAAAAGGGGGAGTTGTTTTGACAGCAGTTACATGCAGTGCCGTTAATCAGTGCTATTAGGATTGCACATACTGGCCAATACGTTGTCCAGTGACCCCAGTAGATGTATGCTAATTCCGTTTTTTCCTCACGTAGGTTTGGCCAGATTCATCGTGTACAAAGCAAATACAGACAGCATAGAAGAGAGAACCTTCTCCATAAATGCATTGCATTGTTAAGTTCTGACATTTTGACGGATGGAACGTCAACCATACCATAATTACGGTGCAAAATGCTATGACGGTGTCATTGCACAGCCCTGTCTACAATGCTTACACTCATTCTCATTCATCATTGCTTCTTGATCACCTTCCACAATAAGCTTGTGCATGGTAGGGGACGCGTAGTACCTGATAATAAGCAGATGTGTTGTTGTGAAGGTCGTTGAATTCATATGGCGTGCATGTAATATATGGATCAATATCATTGATGCAATTTTATGGTAGGGGACGCGTAGTACCTGATAGTAAACAGATGTGTTGTTGTGAAGGTACGTTGAAAAGTCATATGGCGTGCATGTCATATATGGATCAATATGTTTGATGCAGTTTTATAATAGGGGACGCGTAGTACCTGTAATGCATAAACTGTGGTGATTGTCTCTTGAAGTGATGATCTGACTTTGGCATGCAAGTGCTGACTATTGTTGTGCTGTTTTGTTGCATACAGGGGAACATTTGCAGGCTGACAAAAGCAGTTTTGTCCCTTGAGCAATGCTCGAGAAAAAAGAAGCAAGCCAAGTCCGATGCATCTTGTCCTGAAGGCTACCCAAATGATGCAAGCCATGCAAAGATAAGACAATAACGAAAACTTAAGCTGCGTTTAGGTGCGCTTCGTCCCGTGAGGCTGTGTCAATCATGTCAGATGTGTCTCCTTTTTTTTTATTGATGCGGGGAGTGTTTCGCTGCCTACGTGGTTTTTTCTTTCTTTTCTTTCAGATTGATGCTTCATGTTGTGCACAGTGGAAGGGTCGTGTGTCAGAGCTAACAACTACGAAGAGCTCTTGACTCGCTACCACGGCCCCTCCCAAACAAACTGATCATTGCCATGTCACAGCACACATTTATAGGTACATATGGTGTATATACGGCATTTTTGGCAGGGAAACCACCATACATACGGTCATATACGGTGCAGATATACGGTTCTGGCCACCCTTAAAATGATCACAGTCATGTCACAGCAAAATGATGACAGTCATGTCACAGCAAAATGATCATTGTCATGTCACAGCAAAATGATGACAGTCATGTCACAGCAAAATGATCACAGTCATGTCACAGCAAAATGATCATTGTCATGTCACAGCAAACATGCCGCTCACCAGTTGATCCACGGATACTTGGCCAGCAGAGCCCAGAAAAGGCTGCTATCAAAAGCTGGGGCAAAGCACATCGCACTGCCTGCCATCAAGGGGGCGAGGAGGCAGCGTACGATGCCACCTGCGAAATAAAAAGCAGGTGAAATTTCAATAGCGTGGGTAATGAGCAAGGCGAGGAGGCAGCGAATGATGCCACCTGTGAAAAAAGAGCAGGTGAAGTTTCAATAGCGTGGGTAATGAGCAAGGCGAGGAGGCAGCAAACGATGCCACCTGTGAAAAAAGAGCAGGTGAAATTTCAATAGCGTGGGTAATGAGCAAGGCGAGGAGGCAGCGTACGATGCCACCTGTGAAAGAAGAGCAGGTGAAATTTCAATAGCGTGAATAATGAGCAAGGCGAGGAGGCAGCGAACGATGCCACCTGTGAAAAAAGAGCAGGAAGTTTCAATAGCGTGGGTAATGAGCAAGGCGAGGAGGCAGCAAACGATGCCACCTGTGAAAAAAGAGCAGGTGAAATTTCAATAGCGTGGGTAATGAGCAAGGGTAGCATATGTGATTGTGGGTAATGATCAAGGGTAGCATGTGTGGATAATGGCGAGGGTAGCATGTGTGATTGTGGGTAATGAGCAAGGGTAGCACGTGTGATTGAAGATAAAGATGATATTGCTGGAGAGGCGAGGGGGACGCATACACTATCACAGCTTATTGTGAGTGCAAGGTAATTCCTGGGGTATTCATAAAAGAAATCAAGGGATCAGGTAAAGAGGCACAGCCACCTAAAAGTGTTGAGGTATATAACGCGTTTGCTTGCCAATGGTGTGTAAGACCTCCAATATATACCTCAACAAAAAGATGCCAACAATACGGCACAGAGATATGGATGGTTGAATGTGATGCCTATGGAATGAATATGGCACAGAGAACAGTATGGCACACAACAAGATGGCACAGAACAATATGGCACAAAACAATATGGCACAGAATGGCTCAAAATGGCGCAGAGAACAATATGGCACAGAATGGCACAAAACAATATGGCACAGAATTATATGGCACAGAACAATATGGCACAAAATGGCACAGAGAGGTGGATGGTTGATTGTGATGCCTATGGAGTGAATCAGATAGAGACTGGTGGCGTTTTGCTGGCAATTAATCGAGGAATGGACAGCCATTGCATCTTGACGGAATTTAAAACTGCAGAAGGGAGAGCGCCGCAGTATTATGAGACGGGGTTTGAAGTCTGAGTGGGTACCTCCACGCGGTAGTCCCTAGAAACGTGTTGTTTGACCAGAGCAGGGTTGCACGGCTAAATCTCACTCGGCACGCAGCAGCGAAAGCAATTTGCAGTCGCAGTAGCAGGGGGGGTGGGGGGTTTGGGGCAGGGGGCTGCGGTACAGCAGCAGAGGAGCAGAGGCTAGGCAGAGGCTCATTGCGAGCTGGCTCTGAAACGCGGATTGTGTTCGGGGTGCATTAGAGGTGCTTGGAGAGAGGATTGCCAGCGCCGTCTCAGTTGGAGGGGAGGTTATTAGGCAAGTGAGATGCGCGTGCCTGCTTTAAAAAGGTGCCGCCCCCCAAGCATGAAGACCCGCATGCTTGGGGTTCGGTAGTCGGGATCCTCCTCAGACTAAGGCAGGCACAGTGGGAGCGGTGTAATGCTGAGAAAGTGCAAGCAGTGTTTGCTTGGTAGACCTTTCTATAGGCTAGCACTGAGTGACTGTGTGGTGGAGAGCACGGCAGGTTCAGCGCTGTAGGGCTGGCTATATGACTCGGTAGTTCTGAGGCTGGCAGTGGCCGAGACGGGTGATCATCCTTTAACTTAACTCTGCAGTTTCTGTGCCTTGCGCTCTTGCTTGTTTGAGGCTGGCACTCCATTATTTTTGTGACTTCTGTTCTCCTTCTGGTACTCTAGTGGACCTCTCTGAATGGGCCTTTGTTTGTCTGATGGTTAAGGAGCGAGTTTTATGGTACCTGGTGCCAAAGTGGCTTTCTTTTCCTTAATCAATGCGGGGAGCGGTTTTCATTGCCTGCGCTTCTTACTCTGAGTCTGCACAATACCTTACAGCATAAGGGGTTGCCACCAATGCCTTTGGTGGTTATTTCCCTTAATTGTGCATGTACGGATCTCTGAAGTGCTGAAACTAGCTCACACCTGCTCCTGCTTCCTGAACAATTAATTTGATAATTGTTGATCAGCCAACCATCCCTTCTTTTTGTCGTGTCCCAACTTAAAAGATTGCATAATACGTCGCACTCGTTGTGTTAGTTCCATAGTGGCGAGCGACCAGAACATCTTCACCTAAATGATGCAAGAAAAGAAAAAATATACGCAGGCAGCAAACCACTCCCTGCATCAATTGTGGAAAAGGAGACACAATGATGCAAGTAGTGCGTGTTAGCCGCCTGTGCTATTTTGTTGTTGTCTGACTGCCACAGGGGCATCGTATTCAGTTCCATGTGATCTCACACCTCATAGCACTGTTTTCATTATCATACATGTGATCTCACACCAAATAGCGCTGTTTTTACTTTTAGTGTACCACATGTGATCGTACACCTCCTGGCACTGTTTTTTTTATCACACATGTTATCTCACACCTCATAGCACTGTTTTAAATATCATACATGCGATCTCACATCTCGTAGCACTGTTTTTACTTTTAGTGTACCACATGTGATCTCACACCTCGAACCACTTATCTAGGGTTGGCCAGAATCTTATGAGTTCAGTGTGAAACACCTGAATTCAGGTTCTTGAAGTGTAGCATAAAGTGAGATGTTATCACTTTCTGCTTTTCTCCGATTTCTGCTTCCCTTCTCCATTCTTTTTATTCCTTGGAGAACACAACTCTCTCTTTAGCATACTTCTATTATTCTAGGTCGCTTCCTGCAAGGCGCTATGCGCCTCAATTCTTGACCCACGGCCCAGTGGGCCCTTGTCTCATGGCTTCTCTCGCTCCTGACGCTTGAGACTCTTGACTCTGCCGCTATATTTGCTGGTGGGCTCGCTGCAGCCCTGATGGAGGAGGCTGCAACCTGGCTTGTACACGGCGGGGCACTCGCTTTTGTTCTTGCCGCTGACACTTACTTCCTCCTCTCCTGCACATTTGTGACCTTTTCATCGACCCTGTTGAGTTTCATGAGAGCGCACGTCGTATCTCTGGCTTGGGGACTCGTTGTCGGGGCAGCCGTCATTGATTCTGGGCTTACGTTTGACACGCGCCTTTTTGCGCCTGACTTTTGGGACCCCACTACCTTACGACTACATTCGTCAGATTTTGTAATGAGCCCCACGTACTTTCTCGCTTCGGTGATGCTGGTTATGTTCTGGGATATCCTTCTTAACGAATTCCACGACTTGCTGGACGATGATAAGTCTTTGACGCTTTCCCCTCTATCACTGCTGCGGCAATTAATTTTATTCATTGCAGGGAAGAGTGGTCGTGGTCGCGGTGGTGGTCGTGGTGGTGCACTACCTGGTAGCAATGTGGTTGATATCGATGCTCTCCCCCTCCACCATCCAGACCTAGGACTAGGAGCCATGGTGGAGATGATGGATATATGCACAAAGAAGTTGAAATTGCTCCTGATTGGGAGAATGGCAATGATCATGACGATGGCACTGAGGAACCCAAATTTGATGCGCGCCCTGCCCAAAGAAACAAAGCTAATAAGAAGAAACGGTCCAAGAAGTCCAAGAAACGCAGCAAGAATCGCAAACGCAAGCATTCCTCCTCTGACTCGTCTTCCTCTTCTTCCTCTTATTCCTCTTCTTCCTCTTCATCTAACTCTGATACAGACTCTGACTCTGCCTATCAACGCAAGAACAAGAGCAAGAAGAAGTTCAAATTGATTCTGGCTTCAAAACATATTCTGAACCGCTCCACCCCCTTATGTTAATGGTAATGCGGGAGGGAATCGTAGTGGCTCACCTTACACGTCTGGTGCACATACACATGGCCACAACCAATCTGCTGCATACGGGTACAACAGCTACAACAATTTCAACGGCACTCCACGCTGATTTGGGGAACTTTGGACACACATAACTTTTCATTACTTCCATTCCTACAACCTTTTTTGTTAAGGCAATTTCTTTTCTGGCACCACTACGCACCCGGCTATTAATTCTCTTTATGAGGTACTTTTTCCAGGCCAGGCCTGAAGGGTGCCAGGCACCGCGGAGGCCCAGGGCCTGCCCCACATGTTCACAACTGACCCAGGCCAGGCCTGAATTTGCATAATTAATTTTCTTGATCCCTGATCTCATCCAGGCCAGGCCTGAACCCGCGCATTTATAACCTTGATCCTTGAACTGATTCAGGCCAGGCCTGCAAGGTGCCAGGCACCACGGAGGCCCAGGGCCTACCACTTTGACCTTGTTATTATTTATTATTCTGAATTTTCGTGCCCCAAAGAACGTGTATGTAAACGGGTGCAGCATCCTTTCTCCCAAGCCCAGCACCACCTTTTTTCCAACAAAATTACAAAGAGGCACTTGCCTGCAGCAATTTTGTCACATCTTCCATTTTTGACCTTCTCCGCGCAAATGCTATTATGAAGTTGCATACCCAGCCCAAATGTGTGTCCCCCTTGAACGTTGTTACTAGATCAAATGGCAAACAACGTTTGATCTTGTACCTTAGACACGTGAATCAATTTCTGATTCTTCCTTTCGCATGGACTCTCTCGATCTACTGACTGACCTGGCAGACCTGGATGACTTCATGTTTTCTCTTGACCTTGCCAGCGGTTACCACCAGGTGGATATGGATCCCAGATATTACACGTACCTTGGGTTTCAATGGGAGGGTGAATTCTATATTTTCAGAATCCTTCCTTTCAGTCTTGCTTCTGCCCCCTGATGCTTCACAAAAATTATGAGTACCATCTCCTTATACCTGCGCTTTTGGGGGGTCCGGCTTATAAACTACTTGTATGACTTCCTTTTCCTGGTCTCTGATTCCCAGTCTACAGCACACAGGCAGTTGGTTTTGGACACTTTCAAATCAGCTGGCCTGGCAATCAATGAGTCCAAGTCTAATTTGCGATTCATACGCCTCCTGACCCACCTTGGTTTTGTCATTGGCTTGGATTCTGGTTCCTTAGAAGTGCCTCTAGAGAGATGGGAGAGTTTGCAACAGCTGATCACAGTAGCATTGTCAAGAAAGAAGGTGCTAGTGCACCTGCTTTTGCGAATTGTTGGCCACCTTAGCAGCATGATTCTGGCAATTTGCCCTATTGCTCTCATCAAGGCAATGCCACTCTTACCTGCAGCAGTACAGCTTGCAATTCTACGTTGCTATCTCTGACAGCTTGTGACACGAACTCACCTGCTGGTCTTACTTGTCTCGTACGCATTTTCGCGAAAAGATTTGGCCTTCCCCCTTTACCTCTGACATTGCCATATGGTGTGATGCTGGAGCAGCAAGTTGGGGTGCCACGATGGAGAATAAAAAAAATTGCAGGCACAAGGTTTTTTCACCCTTGAGTTGTGGCATGGCACATCCAGCAGCACACTGCAAGAAATGTGGGGATTTCATCAGTCTTGAATCCTTTTTGGACATCATTAGGCATAAGTCCGTTCAGACCTTCACTGACAACTCCAACGTGGTCAGAATTATGGGCCAGGGCAGTAAAGACTTGCGCTTGAATAAATTGTACTCAGAATTATCTCACTCACAATGGAACACGACCCTGCTTTCCACATGGGTCCCACGTAATCAGAACAAGATTGCCGATGGCCTTACTCACCTTGAAGACCCTTGTGACTGGACTCTGAATGCTGACGTCTTCCAAAAATCGTTGCACAGTGGGGCCTTCCTACCATTGACCGTTTTGCAAGCCACTCCAATGATTTACTTGACAGGTTCAACTCTATGATGCGCTGCCCAGGTTCAGTCGGTCTCAATGCGCTTGCTCAAAGAGACTGGTCAGAACATTTCAACTGGTGCTTCCCACCTTTCAACTTGATTCCATCGGTCATATCCATCATCCGGTAATTCAGTGCAGCCTCTATCCTTGTCCTACCTCTCTGGCCATCTAGCCCTTGGTGGCCTCTACTGTCTAAAGGACAGCACTTCTTTCCTTTTGTACACGGTTGCCGCGTGCTACCACGCTTACAGAATCTGCTGACTCCAGGCCCCAGCACACCCTCAGCCCCGCGTGCATTTATGCGCTGGACTTTTCTGGCCGTCTTGTGCTTCTCCGCTAAACCCCCTCCTCAACCAATCCCAA
>Ga0307963_1000668_pt1 | contig 24064 bp, 23 predicted proteins | sample OrgLakmetagen594_FD_201829 | JGI IMG/M metagenome (GOLD analysis project Ga0307963, IMG submission 201829) | Saline water microbial communities from Organic Lake, Antarctica - #594 | ecosystem: Environmental > Aquatic > Non-marine Saline and Alkaline > Saline | place: Antarctica: Organic Lake... | reverse complement strand
ATACATACATACATACATACATACATACATACATACATACATACATACATACATACATACATACATACATACATACATACATACATACATACATACATGCATACACACATACACACATACACACATACACACACACACACACATACACACATACACACATACACACATACACACATACACACATACATACACACATACACACATACCCACATACTACTCACATACCCACATACCCACATACCCACATACCCACACACACACCCCCCCCTCAATTCTAAATCGCTGGGGATTGAGGGAGATCTCACAACCTTCATTCCCAAGTGCTTATCATTGTGCTCACACAAAACCGCACTTTCCTCACTGCAACACCTGCTCCCCAGATGGCCAGCGGCACGGTGCAGAGTCACAGCAACGCCTTCCGCACGCTGTCCAGCGTGGTGAAGAAGGCCATGAGAGACAAGGTGGCCAATGTGTACCTCAGCTCACTCTCCACGTTCCAGGCCACCATAGATGGCTTTGCTGAGAGCGTGGGCAGTAGGGACATCCAGGTGTGTTTGCGGACAACCTTGGTGCAAAACGTACCTGCTTGTAGGATGAAAGCATTTCAAATATGTACATGCTTCGGCGCTCCTCAATCTTAAGTGTATAACATGTTAGTCTGTGTGGCTTTGCAGGATATGTATTAGTAAGAAGGGTTATCCAGCGTGTATGTGTCTGTGTGTGCATGTGTTTCAAAAAAAGTGTTAAGTCCTCCCTTCACACCCAATGCAACACACTCAGAACACAGGGACATTTGCTCTCTGTATGTCAATCTTCCAAATAAGTAAATAAATAAATACCACTGTAAGCTTCTCATTACTGACAACTCCGACCATAAACTGCTTTCAACACACGTACACAAGCACACAGGGTTGACCAGAACCGTATATACTTACGCCGTATATGACCGTATGTATGATAAAATTCCTGCCAAAATGCCATATACGCGTTGTATGTATAATATAATGATTCTGGCCAACTCTACAAGCACACTCTGCAGCTCCTTTCCTAGCTGGTCCTGCATGCACACACTGCAGGGATTATGTGAGTCCTGCTTGCCGCTACTGCTAGAAAAGCTGGGCGACACCAACCCTCGCATCCGGGACTCCTCCAAGGAAAGCATCATGTTCATAGCTGGGCTCAAGGACGGTGGCATACGCAGCTATACACACATCATCATAAAGCCCATCAAAAACCAAAATGCGTGGCGGCCGGTGCTGGGGGTGCTCACCCTGCTGCAGGTACAAAAGTGTGAATGTGTATGTGTGTGCGTGTGTATGTGTGTGTGTGTGCGTGTGCGTGTGTATGTATGTGTGTGTGTAGGAATTGTGGCATCAGCGTGAACGGAATGCATGATGGTCAGTGCTGGGGGTGCTCAGGGGTAGGAGTCATAGAATGAAGGTGTGTGAGTGTTCCCCCAAGAATCCGTGAGGGGTGGACTTTGTTGCTTTGTTGTGCAAAGGCGTATGAGTGTGTGGGTAGTTGATGAACGTTCAGGGTGCACTATATAGGGGTTTCACAAATGCGGCTTCCATCTTGCTTTCTTTTTGGCTCCATTGTTTTGTGGGTCTACTGATGCTGTGTCGTGTGGTTTGACTGATATACGACGTTTGGCAGTCAAAATTCAAGCCTTGTTGCACAGCATCTCCAATATAGAATGGCATGACTGACTTTGTGTCTGGGCTGCTGGAACAGTCATTTCTGCAGACTACTGCCCTCCATGGGCTAGTTAAGCAAACTTTTACCCAAGCATCTGTACGCATGCCGCAACCAGTTCCTGTCAATTTATGGGAAACAAGCACGTTTGAGCAAGCAAAAGCTCAAAACCGACCAGTTTGGATTAATCTCAGAGTATACACAAACACACACACACACGCACATACATGCACACACTGAATTCAGGACTTGGTACCCCTGCTGGGCATCAGCAAAAGTGGAGAAGGCTTTGACCTCGCAGAGCTCATGGAGTTCCTGTCCAAGCCCTACAACAGTGCCAATGGGGAAGTGCGTGCCATGGCTGTGGCTGTGACAAAGGAGATCTTTGACCTAGTGGGGCCCTCTCCCATTCGGTGCGTGGCTTTGGAGCGTTTTGAATTTGGTAATTGTTGAGAACGTGGCTTTCTGTTATTACTCTTTTAGCTCTGGGATTTGTGTTGATGTTTGATTTGACTAGCCTCTTGTTGCTTTCATGCCGTGGCTGTGGCGGTGGCTTAGGAGACCTTTGATCTAGTGAGACCCTCTCCCATTCGGTGCGTGTCTTTGGAACTACTTTATCTAGACGCATAGACCAGGTGCAAGCCATGGCCTTGGCTGTGACCTACAAGGTCTCTAATCTAGCAGAATAGTTCCCCGTCGGTTGGTATGTGGCTTTGTGCCTGTATATTGCTTTTTTTTGGGGCCTGCCACGGGTATAATAGGTCGCCCCCTTTTGTCTTTGTATGGACACACATGCGCAAACAGCAAAATGCTTTACTTTTGCAGCTCCAGTGCACACAGAACAAACACACCCACTCGTCCCATCCGCAGCAAGTACTTGCCCAACGACATTACTTCCAAGATGAAGGAGATGCTTGATGCTGTTCTAGGAGGAGAGGCGCCTCCCGCACTCCCCCCTGCCCCTGCTGCCCCAGTACGCGCGGCACGTGCTCCCCCAGGTAAACAGAAAGTAATCAGAAATTGGCACTACTGTCATCAATAAAAACACTTGTTGGAGCAATTCTGCAGAGTTTGTTAATCAAAAGTATCGGCAGTACCTGGGTTTTGTGAAAGGGGTTTGCACTGAAATGGAGATGTGTGTGATGTATTGACGCCCTAAGCTTGTGCTCTTCCTTGTAGCAACGCTGCAAAATATGGCCATGTCCTGAACAAGTGCTCTCCCTGGTAGAAACTGTGCAACAGATCATGCTTCAGGAACGAAAGAGTGTACGTGAGGAAAGCCTGCTAACTCATGTCCAAGTGAGTCAAGCTCGTGTACAGACCAGGAAGGGTGTATGTAAGGAAAGCCTGCAAATTCATGTCCAATTGAGTCAAGCTCGTGTACAGATCAGACCCTGAGGTGGCAGGGTGACCTTCCTTTTTGCAGAACATGCTTTCTGTCCTGTCCTGTCACTGCTCATTGCTCTCTAAATGATTTAGGTGGAATTTTGAGAGGCGTGCTGGAAAACGGAGGCTGGATTATGTGGTTGCCTTTTATCAGAATTTTCTCCTCGGCTGATGCTCATGCATTTGCAAAAGGCAGATCTGAAGGGGAAGGCCTTAGTCTTCTGGTAATGGAGCAAAATGTGCTGGAGAATGGAGGTGGTGCAATTAGCACGATGCTGCAGTAGGAAACGTTCAAAAAGGAGGTGGCGTAATTCGTGTGATACTGCAGTAGGAAACGTTCACATCTTGTTGTTTTGGCCCAAACTCCCCTGCGCGGCCAGCGAGTCTGCACGAGTGAAAGAGGCAGGCGAGGAATCATGCAATATGGCGCTTCAGTCCGTTCACATGTGTCCTTATTGCTCCTACCCACAGCCTCCTCTGCTGCTAGCAAACCTCCAGCGAGGGCTGGAGCAAAAGCGGGTGCTGCCAAAGCAGCCCCACCACCACCGCCACCACCGCCTGTCGCGCCTGCGCCTGGTGCGTGCGTGCGTTTGTTTGAATTGTGTAAGCTTTTGTGCACGTATTGTTGTGTATGAATGTGTTTGCATCTGTAGTACCTGCACCAGGCTTGCATGTGCTGCTCTTTTGTGCAATTGTCTGTGCGTATAGTAATCGTTATAAAGCACCTGCACCAGGTGCGTGTGTGTCAACATTTGAGTTGTGCGAGTGTTGTATGGTTATGTCCTTGCGCACATGCTTGCGTGTTTTCCGGCAATCTTTTTGTGTGTGTGCTAGCACAAGCTTTAGCAGCTACACAGGCGTGATTTAGCTGGCAAACTGCATTTCATTTCATATTTCTGCAAGTCAAGATGCTGCTAGACATGCACTTGCCTGTCACTCACAAAGAAATGCGCCATGCAATCCTTGAGGCAAGTAGGCAATCTATGCATATGACATAATATCCATTCATGTGTGACAATTTAAACCACCTTGGCTACACAAGTAATTCAGGCTGTTTTATGTGGCAAAACAGGAGGCGCTAGTCAGATCAAGGCACTCCTGACATAGCTGATCAGTGTGATGATAAAGTTGCACTGATCAGTGTATAGCAAAGCCACTTTGTCTTGCTTGCTGCTGCGCTCAGATAAGGCTGGTCTGAAGCGACGTGAGAGGGCGCAAGGACACATGCATCTTATTAGTTCTATTTCGCTTGCATCGTGCGATGCATAGGGCTCTGTCATTATTACCAAGGAGAACACAACAACTCAGAGAAATCGGAGAAACGGGAGAAAATTAAGGATTAAAGTATAGAAAAGAGGTGAGGGAGGGGGGGGAGTTGCTAAAGAGAGAGTTGTGTTCTCCAAGGAATAAAAATAATGGAGAAGGGAAGCAGAAATTGGAGATAACCAGAAAGTGAGGACATCTCACTTTATGCTACACTACAAGAACCTGAGTTCAGGTGTTTTACACTGAACTCATAAGTTGCCTAGTGTACTGACAATGCACATTTTTCTGCTTCCTTTTGTGCAGATGACCCTGCTCCTTTTGAGGCGGAACTGAAGCAGCGAGAGAAGGCATTAGGTTTGAGACATCCTGACGTGGCTGAGAGTTGCAGCAACCTAGCCATTTTGTACAACCAGAAAGGAGACACCGGTGAGACTTCGTAAATTCAACGTGCTGCGCTTGTTGTTTGAGTCATGTGCGCTTAGGTTTGAGACATTGTGACGTGGCCCAGAATGCAGCAATCTAGCCAATTTTATGTGCACATTTATTATTAGTGAAACAAAGTAGAGAGGGGAATGTGTGTTTAGCCGTCTTGTCACAAGTGGAGCTGTGAACAAACCTCTCGTTTACAATGACATTATGCTCCGTCTTTTCTTAGTGGTCAGTCCTTTGCAAATCTATGCATGAAATTCATCAGCATTTCTCTTCCTCCCTCTTTGTGTTTTCTTTCATGTAGCTATAGCCTCGTTGATGTGCCCAGAAGCCCTGGCTGCCAGAACAAGCACTTGTCTAAATTTTGCTTTGTCCTGTGCATTCTTTTTCCCGTGCAGCCGCTACACCAGCAGGTACTGGCTGCCGAAGATTGCACACTTGTATGTAATTAATTTGTTAAGCGTGTGCATTTTTGTACACACGCCCACGCACGCACGCACTCACGCATCTGTGCAGCCAAAGCCTTGCCGCTATACCAGCGAGCGCTGGCCATTTACGAGAAGCACTTTGGACCCAACCATCCAGAGGTCGCCCATACACTCACCGACTTGGCAGTCTTGCACTTGGAACAGGTGGGTTTGATCATTATTATTGGCCTAGGGCCCAAGTTCTACCTCGCATTTAAGCTAAGATCACCAAGACAAAAAGCTTTGTTTTGTCATCTTGCAAGCCACCAAGGTAAAGGAACCAATTAAACTTTGTATGGTTTGGGATCATTTCATTATTGGCTGGATATTTCTGTGGTCAGGTATCAGTACTAAGGCCCCCTTTTTTTTCAAGTGTTTCCTCTCATGACTTTTTCCCTGCAACATGTTGTCCGGCTCTCCATCAACTGCGGTGGTGCAGAACAAGAAAGCATCCTGTCCCGAATCAAGGCGTTGGTGTTTACACTGTCTGTGTCTACTTTTTATTCATATCATAGAGTTTGTCAAAAAAGTAATGTGCCTGTTGCGACTACCTCGCTTACCGGTTCAGAGATGGTGCTGGGTAACCTTGATGCCTTTTGATGTTTTGTCCTCTCTGACGCTCCTCTGAAGGCTGTTTTCCTGCGTTCTTGCTCACGCACAGGGAGATGATGATGTGGGACGGCCATTGTTAGAGCGAGCGCTAGTCATACAAGAAAAGGCTTTAGGGCCAGATCACCCTGACGTGATTGCGATTAAAGACGTGCTGAACTCTGATTGACATCTTGTTTCCCGCCTTGTTACACGTAATTCGAAAGTAATCTGACTTGACGCAGCGTAACCTATGACACCGCAGGTTCTCTTAACTTGCCATCTATATGCATAGGTAATCCTTTGTTAAATTTGCACTAACTAATATGTGTTGCAATTGTTGCAATGAAAGCTCAATGGCAAGGTATGTAGATAGCCAAAGCCAAAGCATACATATCAGAGTCAAGGTTATGTTGAAGAGAAATTTCATGTTGTTTGACCCAAGCCGGTGATCTTGCATCTCATAGTCCACAGGTTAAAAAGAGTTGAACACTCTAAGACAAACCATGGTGGGAAAGACCCTCAACCTGTCTCTTGCCTGGTGCAAACTAATTTAAAATTCGCGATAGGGCTAGTGCAGACCGCTAGTGCGCTATGGCAAATAAAAATAGCATCCTCTATCCTCTACCTCCAGCGCAAGAAATGGCATAAACATGCCTAACTCCTAGAAACCATCGTACACCACATCCAGCTATCCAAACATAAAATCCTTCTCTACAAGGCAGGTTAAGCTCATGCTGGCATCCTAGGGCATGAGTGTGCTGACGCCATGCCTGCAAAGTGCTCTGCGGAAAGTCAAAGTGACCATGATATTCACATTAACACCGACGCCCGTCCCCATTCATCCATATTCTGGCCAGCAAGGGGGAGAAACTCATCTCCCAGCTTGCTTTCCAGAAATACTCTTGACACCTGCCAACCAAGGCCGCCAGTAGACAAACTCTCCATTTTCTCAGATCTTGATGTCATGACCAGTAGCTGTATCAGTCAAAGTACAAGGCAGTATGCCACCTATCTGGAATGAAGGATTGCGTGTCGATGCGTGAGCGGCTCTCAGCAAGGACAGCGAGTGAGCTGTGCACAAGAATGTAGTCAACACAACCTCTTGTGATGGTGGAGTCCTACGGCTGCTCCTGCTTACCCTTCCTAAAATACTAACAAATGCTGACACGACTACACAAACACTGGTAGACAGGCTGCCGCGCCTTTGCCTCTCCCCAAAGCTAGGGAAACTACTCAGACATGCTGTCAGAGCACATACACTTACTCTGAGAGGGGTCTTCGGTTGTTCTTCTCGTCTAATATCAAGTCCAGAAGCTGGCAATAACAACAACTGGCTACGCCAGTAGAAATCACGGAAAAGTATCCTATCGTTAACCGACCAAACTACCCTGAACCAAACACATGCCTCTGCCAGACTTAAGGCGTGACATTGATGTGTGAAAGCACACATGCACGTCCAACACATTGTCTACGCTTCATTTACATGTTCTGAAGGGCACGTCAGGTGTCCACACGGTCTACCACTAACTGGGCTGTACTCCAAAAATGTGGACATGAATTGTTGCAGTTTTACTGGTTTTGGTGACTTGCCTGTCAAGCTTTTCTATAGAATGTTTAATACCAATACTAATGTCATTTTGCGGAAAGTGGTTCAGGCTGATCTCAATTTACAGCCTCGTTCAAGTGCCTGCTGGTCTGCTAAATTGCCAAGCGCTTTTCAAGGACTGTGTGGGTGTGAGTCATATGTACGAGCTGTTCAAACTGGGCGTGTTATTCCCATACAAGAGTTTACTGTGGATCTGAAGCATAGGATGAGAGGTGCTGAGTTGGTGAAAACCCACACGCACAACAACAGGCTGAAAAGTTTTTCATGGTTTGCTATCCCTTTTTCTAGTAATGAACGTATGCCGACTATTGTCCGTGGTATTTCAATCTTGATCTGTCCAAACATATTACGCGCAATGTCGGTAGACTCCGCTTGCATGCGCATACTTTGACAGTGGAGGCAGCAGCGTGGCTTGAAGATGGTTCTCGCGTGTGTGACCAGTGACCTCATGAAGATAAACATGTCCAAAACGAGGTGCACGCCCATTTATTCTGCGCAAAAGGAAGCAGGAAAATGTGCATTGTTAGTACACTAGGTAACTTATGAGTTTTGTGTGAAACACCTGAACTCAGGTTCTTGTAGTGTAGCATAAAGTGAGATGTCCTCACTTTCTGGTTTTCTCCGGTTCCTGCATCCCTTCTCCATTCTTTTTATTCCTTGGAGAACACAACTCTCTCTGTAACATACTTCCCCCCCTCCCTCACCTCTTTTCTATATTTTAGTCCTTAGTTTTCTCCCGTTTCTCTGGTTTTTCTGAGTTGTTGCTTGTGTTCTCCTTGGTAATAATGACAGAGCCCTATGCATCTCGGGATGCAAGCGAAATAGAACTCCTCTTTTTTATTCTCCATGTTGGATGTTGTGTGTCTCTGCATCCATTGGGTGGTGCAGAACACACAAAAAAACATCCTTTCCTAATCCATGCCGGTCGTGTTTACGCTACCTGCGTTCTTTTCTTTTTTTCTTTTCATTTTACATATTAAACTCAAGTGCTAAGCTAACATTTCCCATATATCCAGAAAAGTACAACAGGTCGCAACAACAGACGCCACGTTGAAACGTCCAGCATGCAGTAGAATATCATATAATGATACTGCCGTGGTCGGTATTCCACCAAGAATGCAATACAGGGCAAGAAAAGGTAAAAGGAGAAACTATGCTGGCAGTGAAAACCACTCCATAATTATTTGGGAAAACCATGTCATTTATTTCCGGGTACCGTTAAACTCCTTTACCACAAAGGAAATGAAAAAGATAAAGGGGGATCAGGAGGGAGGCAGACTTGACATGAAACCGGATCCTGGTGGCAGTTGACAATTGTACTGGAAAGTACGCGTCTGGGGTAGACGAGTTTAGCAGCGTACGTAGTTGAATGTACATGAAGCTTGGAAGCAAGTACAGAACAGAAAAGAAACAACTACGCAGGCAGTGAAAAACCCCATATTTATTAAGGCTAAGTACAGAACAACCCTGTACAATTAAAAACATGCGGTATGGTTTAAGCTCGAATAGCCTAACTTGTTCCATCTGCCTTCAACTAAACAATGCCCTGCATAATCTTTCTGGGTGCCAACACATGCAGTCAAGAAATATGATCACTGAGAGACATAACTTAGCGTGCAGCACTGGCCCAGGCATTATTTTTTAGGCCATAAGCAAAATAGGCTCCCTAGGATCCTGATTCGTCTCAGATATAGGCAGCAGCAAACGTCTGGCAATGCACAACTTTAGGTCTTTGAGATAGCTGAAACTAGGATTATACCGAAGTGGCTTTTTCCACCCCGCTTCTCAGACAAAAATAGGTTTACCTTGAGCCGTCCGGATGCTGTATTGGCTCCCATCTCCACGAAAACAAAAAAGCAACAGAATGCAAGTAATGAAGAGGGGTGGATGCTTTGGTGTGGCAAGGGGCAAATGGGGGAGACGACTGGAAGTACATCTTCAGCACCGCCAGCCACCAGCAGATCCACCTTTCCCATACATCACCGATCCAAAAGTCTTAGCATACTTCAACATGGCATTTACCTCATCCAGACCAAGTATTGTGAGGACACCAGACCTCAGAGCCAGCTAAACGTCGCAAAGGAACAGCACAAAGGCCTCTGCAACAATTTCCAAGGAGCCTCCGTTTCTCTCCGCATCATCTTTTTGGGTGTGTGTGGCACCATCTACAACACATACTCTGAAGCCTTTCAAGGAACTGGGTCTTGATTCTCTAAGAGCTAAGAAACTTGCTTCCAAGCTTCATTTACATTCTTTCAACTACGCTGCCAAACTTGTTCATACAAGACACCCAATTTCCAGTCCTATTATCAACTCTCTTCAGGGGCCGGTTTCAGGTCAAGCCTGCAACCCTCTTTATCCCCATTAATTTCTTTTGTTTTTCCAGTCTGGTGGAGGAGTTTTACGATACTTGGTACTTAGTGGCTCCTTTTACTCAATTTACCTAGTCGGGGAGTGATATTCACTGCGTACAGTTTTTTTTTTTTGCCGGCTTTGCCTGAAGCCAGCTCCTGATGAGAGCTTAGATTGGTACTGGAAAGGGCACACCTGGGTGGACAAGGTTAGTAGTTAACACAATGTAATTGGAGCTTGGAAGTAAGCTTCTTAATTCTTTGAGAATCGAGACATAGGTCCTTGAATGACTCCAGTGTGAGAGTGTTGTAGATGTTGCCACCCACTTCAAAAAAGGATGGTGTGGAGAGCAGTAGAGGCTCATTAAAGAACGGCGCAGAGATGTTAGTGCTGTTTCTGCATGGTGCTCACCTGGTTCTCAAGTCTGGTATCCTGCCTCACAGTGCTCGATCTAAATGAGGTATTGCCACGTCGAAGTATGCTGAGATCTTTGGGTCGGTGATGTATGGGGAAGGTGGTCTGCTGGTGGCTGGTAGTGCTGCTGAGGTGCTCCCGGTCTCCCTCAATTGCCCCCTGCCACTCCAAAGAACCCACCCCTTCCGATGTTCGTGTGGTTCTTTTTTTTGTTTTTGTGGGGACAGGAGGAACCAGCACAGCATTTGGATGGCTGGAGGTTGAAAAAAAGAAAAGACTCCGCTGGTAGTGATGACACAGCCAGCATGATTAAGGGAGGAGGTTACTTAGGTGCCCGCACCAGGCAACCCCCCACCGCGCAAACAATTAGAATGAATTAATGTGGGGCAGGGGGGTTGTGTGCTGTAGCACCCGGACCCAATCCTTGACTGTTGTTGCTTGTGTTATATTGCAGTGCATACCTTGTTTTTATGAGTGCAGATGCATGTCTGATAGTGTTCATTCAGTTTGTGTGTCAATTTTTAATCTTATGGTAGTCCAAATTAAGGTCTGCCAGAGGTTTGTCTGTATAGTCTTTGTAGATAGTCCCCATAGCTCCAACGGAGGTAAATTTGTCTTGGTCTTTCAAGCGAGGTGGAATTAACCACTTTGGTATAATCCTGGTTTCAGCTGTTCCAGGAGGCTGAAGATATTACAGGGCCAGCAGTCTGCTGCCAATTATCTAAGGAGACAAAGCAAGCTGCTGCAAATATTCATTTTGTGTCCTTTAATTCAAGACAACAGTTAAATCCCTAGTGCTAAAAACTGAAGCAGCGGAAGGTGCTACTGGTACAAGTAACCATACTCATTGTTCGTGGTGTTTGACAGATTCAGCAATCAGGAAATGTGAAAAACGACAAAGCACTGCAACCAGTGACATAACGAGAATTAAACATTAGCAATAAAAATGCGAACAAACAATTTGCAAGTCTGAAACAAGCAAGGTACAACCTATTTAAAAACGGAATAATGTTACAGGCCAAATCATATCCAGCGAAATCCAACAAATTATACACGCCTGCTAGCACAAGCAGACGTTGGAAGTTGTGCATAATGGTGCAACAAGGTGCTGTACATTCCCGCTGAGGCACAGGTGGACCCTGACCTCAACCAAAACCTATGAACCTCAACCCGCAAAAACAGCAAAATCCAGCAAGCCTGCTGCAATTTTAACTACTTTAACCCAGCAATCAGATCTGCTACTGCATGCAACAGAAAACATTGCAAGAAGAGCCATCTTCGTCTTCCGAGACGACCCTGCCAATTCTCATCCCTGGATCTGGGCGTCCTGCACGCAAAGGACAAACAAAGAGAGGTGACCACTCATTGTAACGGATAAAGAAGGTGACAGCTAGCAGGTTTTTCATCCACGTTCTAATACAATGAAACAGATGGGGCTGTACATAAAGCATATAATAAAGATTTAAGTCTATGAAGGGGTAATGGAAGGATATGTGCGTAGCTTCTCACCAAGGTGCAACCCTTCATCTGCTTTGCCTGCTTGCAAGAAAGTGTCACCCGCTTTATACTAGTAACTAGTTAGTCTTGGAGTCTACTGTAGTCTTTGCTGTCGAGGTTACAAAAATTGCAGCTAGAGCCTACCTTGGGTATTAAGTAACTCTGGTGTTTGCTAGTATTCGTTGCGCGCTGGCCAGGTCTGCAAGGCCGCGGAGGAGGTGCTGACTGGCGTGCTCAGTTGCAGCCAGCGCTGCTTGCACTTGCGCTTGCGCTCTTGCTTGCGCTTGCTGTGCTTGCTGCTGCGCCTGGGGGTCTTGATCACGTACTTGCTGCTGCACCTGCGGCACCTGGGCTTGACGTGCTTGCTGTTCCTGCTGCAGGTGCACCTGCTGCTGCGCCTCGGAGGCCTGGGCATGTGCTTGCACGGGTACCTGTCTAGGAGGCTGCTGTGCCTGCTGCACGTGCTGCTGGGCCTGGGGGGCGTGGGCATGCGCTCGCTGCTCCTGCTGCAGGGGAACCTGTCTAGGTGAGGGTTGTTGGCTCGGTGCCTCTTGCTGTCCCCGCACCTGCCCTTGCTGTAATGCTATCTGAAACGCATTCAGCACAGGCTGTGAGAGGGCACGACAGGGGTTGGCAGAGCCATTGCCGCCGCCTCCAGGTTCACTGCGACCCTTTGTAAGCCAGAACTGTTGGGAGGGTCGTGGCTGTTTGGGGTGCGTACCCCGAAGCCACAGGGCAACATCTCGAGCCCCACGCAGTTGCACTGGAACACATTGACATAGACCGTTTACCGTTGGTTTCAGGTTGTGAGCCACTTCCTCTGTGTACGGCGGGCAACATGGGGCAAAAACAAAAGTTCTGAGCGCACCTTTCTTGCCTCCCGCAGGGGGATAGAAGTATTTGTCTTTGCCGTTCGTGCCTCTGATGACAGGATCTGGGCAAAAGCAATTGACGAATGTCAAGGCAACTTGACAGCAGAGAATACAGTTAGAAATGCAGAAGATGGCGATTTCCCCACCCCACTCCTCCCACTGTTCATCCAAGTGGCGCAAGGTGACGCTTGAGATCCTCTCCCGGCTACGCAGCAAATCGAACAGCCACTCCTTGACGGGGTCTATTAGTGTCATCGTTAAACGATTCCCAAGTATATATAACAAAACAGGGTGCGAGCACGCGACAAGCACAAAACGCGTGTTCCTGTTGTTTCGGTTGTTTTTTGTCGTTCATAAATTGGCACCTACATAATTTGCAAATTTGGTGCCGAAGAATTGGTGCCGAAGAATCACCCCGGGCACAAATACAAGGCTTTCTCGGTACTGGGAGTATGTCGCTAATTTAATTGAGATGGATTAAAATTCTTTCCAAAGAGAATAGTTTTGGGTGAATCTTCTACCCCATGCATCCTGAAGTAGTGCGTTTGTTACGCAAATGTGGGCCTCTCCAATTCGGCTGGTTCCGTGCCACCGTGCGTATTTGTCAATGCAACAATAAGAAAATAGAAGAAAAAAGACTCCGCTGGTAGTGATGACACTGCCAGCATGATCAAGGGAGGGGGTTACATAGGTGCCCGCACCAGGCAACCCCCCACCGTGCAAACACACTACAAGCAAAAGAAAAATTTAGTGTGGGTAAGGGGGGTTGTGTGCCGTGGCACCCAGACCCACACCATGATTGTTGTTGCTGAAGTTGCATTACTGTGCATATGTTGTTTTAATAATAGATGCATGTCTGATGGACGTCGGAATGTTAGACAACGTTACCAATGGCCATTACCAGGCTTACTGGCTCAATTACTAAGGAAGTAAGCGGCTGGTAAGCGGGCCGACTACTGATCTGGTAATCCATTGGTAATCGATCGGTAATGCATTTGTGTACAATGATTATAAAAGAAAAATAGTAGTTGGAATGGCAACCTGTCTTGCTTACTCTCGTAGAAAGCCTGGAAAGCCAGTAGTAACCCACAAAGGCTTACTGCCCTTGCGGTGGTTACCAGTAAGCAGTAAGATCAAGGAACAATTAGCATTACTAGTGTGGCTTACTGGTAAGACTGGTTATATAATGCCCTACTGGTCCGGTTACTAGAAGGCGAAGTAGTAGTCGAGGCTTACTGGTCTGGGCTACCAGCAAGCAACCTAGCAATCACCCTGTCGAGATCCAACACGGCTTACTCGTGTGGCTTACAGGTAAGCCAGGTTATACAGTGCTCTACTGATCGGTTACTGGCGGCTTACTAGTACTAGTAAGCCACGCTTACCACTCGCTTACTTTGCGGTGGTTACCAGTAAGCATAGATCAAGGAACAATTAGCATTACTAGTGTGGCTTATTGGTAAGCCTGGTTATATAATGGCCTACTGATCAGGTTACTAGAAGGCGAAGTAGTAGTCGAGGCTTACTGATCTGGGTTACTGTTACTAAACCGCCAGTAAGCCCAAAGAATGTGTGTTATACTGGCCTACTTGTCCGCTTACCAGAAAGCTAAAAGTAAGTAGTGGTTACCAGTAAACCATGGTAAGCGTCTTCAGTAATCATATACATTGTACGCTTACTGTCATCAGTTACTGTGGCTTACTGGTAAGCCACGCTTACTACATGCTTACTTTGCGGTGGTTACCAGTAAGGGTATAATTGGTAAGCCGGTAGTAAGCCTGGTAAGCCAGACTGGTAACGTTATCTAACATTCCGACGGAGTGCTCATTTCTAGCTAAAGTGAGCTCAATGGATTGGCCCGCCACTACCTCTCCCAGTAAAAGGACAAGAAGGGTGGTCCACAGGGCAAGGTGGGACATGGCTACTGCCCAAGCCTGTGAAACACAGAAAACCCTCCTTGCTAAAGCTTAGATATTCCGAATGCCACTGACTGCGCCAGCAAGCTAGGGTGACACGCAAGACACCATGCCTTAAGACACATCTTTATAAGCATGAGTTTAATCCACACACTAGCAATTGTTTTGTCCCCTGATGTCCTGCTGGCACCTGCTTGATTTGGTAATAGCTTAATGCCGCATACCGCTAGGCGCACCACATGCCACTCAGCTTCAAACCCTAAGCAAGGCCAAGGCCGACCCCTCAGCTTTAGCTAACTTCAAGTGATGAACTGATGTGTGAGCAGTTGTCTCTTGATGTCAATAAGAGAAATGGCAGTCACACGTTTTGACTGATGGCTTTATCTGTAGATCCTGTAAACCTTATCTGTAAACTCTGTATCGTCTTCTTTTTAGAAAATGCTCAGTCCCTCAGAAAAGTCAGCCAAAGTTGTTAGATCCAGACCAAATGCAGGTTCCAAACGTCCTGCTAAAGCTGAGTGGTGCATGCTGATTGATGTAGTGTAAAGGGTTCTGCGCACAATCCCAGGGGACCCCTCATCAAGCGGGTGTCTACACTTTGACATGTTTCTGCCTACTTCTTCTCGTTTCTATAAAGTTAGCATTGTCCAGTTGCGTCACAGCCCTTTTTTACTTGGTTTGTTTTGAAGTTTACCTCGTTCTCATAGGTTGAGCAGCCATTCCAGGTTGAATGCCTTTGTAATCCAAACTAAACTAGACAAGCGGGTGTAATTTATCCCAATGGTAAGGGGTCCTGGTACCTAAGCGCGCTATTATCACAGTTTTTACACGTTTAATTTATGCAGCCTAGTCGTCCCACGTTTTGACTGGCTTTATCTGTAACCTTACCTTACCTTATCTGTAAATCCTGTAAACATCTAAGCGCGCTAAGTCTAATGCTGGGTATGTGACTGACTGGCACAACCACCTTTTTGAACAAAGGGACAGAAAGGGAACTCGTTACAAGCAAGCTCGTCATTTTCAACAAGGGACGGAGAACTGACGTGCTGTGCACTGGTGCATTCAAGCTTAAAGCTGTGTGTCTGAAGGGAATAATTAAGGAATGAGGAGACAAAAGTTACACACAACAAGTGTTAATTTATAGCTGAACAGCTTTGTTGAATTACAAAAGGTGAAGACCCTCAAACTAGCCAGCTGAGGAATGAGCAAGCTGCTGCAATGCTTTCTGGATTGCGTCACGCAGATTCTCCAGCTGCTGAGGGGTCAGCCTCAAGCCCTGCTGCACATCAGCACCATCAACCTCACAGCTGTACCCTGCCCCCTCTTGGTCCTCAGACGGCGAAAAAGTGCACATATCAGCACCATGCACAGGTGCCACCTGCTGCTTTGCACGAGCCTGGAGAAGGGCAAAGATGTCTTGAAGCGAAGGAACCTTCCCTTCAGCCATACCTCCCACCCGCACCCGCACCTCCCCCATTCCCCCTTTCCCCTTCAAGCCTGCATCTGCAACTGCGCAATGCCAGAGGCGGTGCAGAAACACAGGCATCAGATTCGGCACACAAGCGCTCTCCTGCACCTCAGCTGCCCGCTGCTGCTGCTGCTCTATGTAGCATGAGTGCTTGGTTCCACTGACTTCCCAAGGAGGTCTTGGCTTGAGCATTTGGAGGTCCTGCTGCCGCTGGAGCGTACTGCTCAGGGACAGCAGGTCATCCATGGTAAGGTCGTAGCAGGAGGTCAAATGTGTGAGCACGGCGTCCACGAGCTGCGGCAAAACAGGGTAAAAGTCCAGCAGACGGTCGACAGAAATATTGGCACAAGAGCACATGAGCAAGATGCTTGTATAACAGCAAGGGAGTACAGAGAGAACGAGAGAGAGAGAGAGAGATATATATATATATATATATAGAGAGAGAGAGAGAGAGAGAGAGATTCTTAAACTAATATTCCTACATTTAGGCCTCGTGATAATCTACAAAGTGTCAAGGGAAATTGTGTCGCTTCTCATAATTGTTTTTGCGATATTTAATCCATACAGGAGCTCATCACCTTTGAATAGCTTGCTCGCTAATTACACATCAAATCATTTAGTTAAGAGCATGCATACAGGCAACGCACCTGTGGGCTGGCATAGGAGAGGGCCGTGAGGGATGAAAGTGCGGACACGGTATCAGACCCGTTAAGCTTGTCCATTCGAGCCATTACCTAAAAGCACACAAGATATGCAAAATAACAAAAGCTGCTCAGCACAGAAGGATGGAGGCCACCTAATAGGTTGCTGACAAGTTTGAAGAAAATATGGTTCTGTTTTGCGCTAACTCGCCACCCAATCCTCTAATGATACCATTACCTACTCAAGCACTTTACACAGACATGCCTAAGTCACAGCCCACTACATTTACACGTACACGTATAAAAACAGCTGAACAATGCATCACTTGCGTCGTTCCCACTCTTTACCTGGATGCCTGCCAAACAAAAACACAACGTGCAGCACAACATCAAACACAAGCACCTAAATAAGCGCCTTGTCTATACTTTGCCTATGCCAAAGCCTAGGCGCGCACTTTCACTTAGAAACGACTAGCACGAATGCAGTTCTATCAACACATCCAAAGGCCCACTCCGCGTCTACGCATTGCTTATGCCAAAGCCTAGGCATGCACTTTGACTTACAAACAGTAGCACCAATGCAGTTTTGTTAACACATCCAAAGGTACACTCCGCAAGTCCATAACTCCCCAAAGGCCACACTCACACGCTACAACAAAAAGCATTTCACCAACACAATCAAAAAGGCACGCACCGCTTGCGCCATGGCCACTGCTACCTCTGGCTGCCTCCACACCACCAACTGTGCATGCCTTCCAAACGCCCACAGTAAGCGCACGAGCCTTTGGGGTGACAAATTCATGAGCCACGGACTAAGGGGGGAGGGCAGGGCAGGATGAGCCGCCGCTGCTGCTGCTGCTACTGCTGCTGATTGTGTTGCATACCCTGACGGTGATCTTTCAGCTGGTGCGCTCTGTGCTGAGTACTGTGAGGGTGGATGAGGGGATAAGAGCAGTGGCTCTGTGTCGCTATACGCCCAGCTGTCTACTGCCGGCATGAGATGGGGGGCTGAGCTGCCAAGTTGGCCAGATGCAAGGCCTTGAGTTTCGTGAGCACAACTTGAGGGGATGCAGCTCAAAATCTGCTCAGTCAGGGCGTGGAGCCTGAGTGACGTATGCACGCAAAAAATGAGTACAATCACGTGGATGAAGATCGAGCTTGCAGCCCACAGCCCCACATTTGCGTGCTGCATGTTAAGCTCTTGCGGGCGTGACAAGTGTTTGGGAACACGAAGGGGTGTAGTGGGCACTTTTTTGCAAAAAATCAACGAGTGGATTCTGTTCCTTTAAACTGTCTTTGCCTCTGCCTTCATTGTAACGGGCGTTCTACCATGCACGGTTGCTTTTGCAGCCTCAAATGCGCCTAAAAATTTGGGGACGGGTACTCATGGGAGAGTACATTACCTCCCTATCATTCAGCTCTCAGGCAGTCAGGCAATCTTTGTTATTAGTTTTATACCAAACCATTTACCGAGACAAAGTCACTTTTGGAACACACGTTCTTCAAATATACACGGCCCACTTCCTGACATTCATTCCTGGAATCACTTCCGCAACTTACATGCCTCCCATGGGTTTGTGGCCAATCTTTGCCAGGGCCCACACAACGTCTGCAGCATGCTGAGGGCGTAGGGACATCTGTGGCTGCTGCTGCTGCTGCTGCTGCTGCTGCGACAGAGGTTGACCCTCAAGAGCCCTTGCAGCCACATCACACAGCTCCAGCACCCCTCCAGCACCAGCACCAGACACTGCAATGCCTGCATCGTGCACCTGCTCAGGACCCAACTGCCGCGCATCCCTACATTCCGTGGATCGTCCAACACCCAAGCCCTCATCGACCACCACTCTTCCCACATCGTGTAGCAGCGCCAGCTGTACGAGGGCCTGCGCCAATGCTGCATCCGTACCTATAATCGTGTTGGTGTTGTTCGTGGTGGTGTAGGTAGTGGAGGCTGTAAGGGCACGTGCAGCACAGAGTGATAGGAAGGGGACCAGGGGGTGCGCCATTTGAAGCTGGTGCTGGTGATGATAATGGCGTGAGTGCACGTGCTGTTGCTGCTGCTCTTGTCCTTGTGGTGCTTGCTGGTGGTGGTGGTGCTGCTGCTGCTGGTGATGGGGATGAGGCAGATGCAAGTGCTGCTGCTGCTGCTGCCGTGCCATAAGTGCTAAGGCACGCAGCAAGTATTTGGAGGAGAGGGAGCGTGGGTAGTTGTTGAGAGCTTCTATCTGCAGCACGTGCTGGATTTGGTGGCCCACATGCAAAAACAGCTGCGGAGGAAAAGTTGGTAAGACTGGTATTTTATAACTGAGTAGCAGTATATTACATGAGGCTGACCCTTTTCGTTTTTTCTGCAGCACATTTTGCGCTTCCTTGCTCATGCGAGCAGCTGCAATTGCGGGCAGGAATGCGTAGAAACAGTAGTAGTAACTTGCCAATTGCAGATGCCCCCATGGCGCATGCTGTGTTTGATTCCCCACCATGCTTAAAAGGCGATAAGCAGTCTTTTCGCAACTCGCTCATGGACTCGTAGGCAGGGCTAGCCATAACTCTGTGTCAAAACTACACATGCTGCAATCTTGGAGATATTGCAGCCCCAAGCCCTACAGATGCAACGAAGTTATTAAACTGGCCTTCCCTACTCATGAGCAATGCTTACATTTCACGATATTGCTGATGTTCAGGATGATGCTACTGCTCACGATGATGCTAATTTTCACGAGAGCTACTGTTCACAATGGTGCACGGTGTGTGTTGTGCCTTGCGAGCAACTTTTATTCCCAGTCACGCTCTTTTTGTTCTACGGTGCAGGCCTCTGCACCCCAGCGCACATGAATCAGAGCCGCACTGACAAAGGGCGATAGTTGATAGCTGGTTTAAAAGAGTCCTCTACCTGCGTGTGAGTGAAGCCATCCATGGACAGTGTGTGGCTAAGGGATATCAGGTGGTGCGGCCGGAAGCTCTGGACAACGCCATCAGGCGAGCTGCTGCTGTCCCCTCTCCCACTTGCTATACCTGCCTCCAAAGCTCCACACAATACTGACGGCCTCGGCTGCTGACCTTGCTGCTGGTGCAAGCCAGTCTCAGCTTGCTGCCATCGCTGCTGCCCCTGCTGGTTTTGCTGTTGAGGCAGACCAATGCCAGCTTGATGCTGCTGCTGCTTGTGTTCCTGCTGCTCCTGCTGCCCTCCTTCTTGCAATTCCAGGCACGGCAGCGTAACCTGCTCCACCTCTAGCAGTCCACCCCACACATCTCTATCCACCCACGGCCCCTGTCGATTGTGGTTCTTGCCGCTGGCTAGTGTGGTATGTGGCTGATCTGCGCTACGCACACCAACACCACTGCTGCTCCTGCTGCGGCTGCCATCTGCACTAAGGTGCTGCAGTGATTCAGAGCTGCCCCTTGCGCCTCTCAGCAGGGCAGCCACACCTTGAAAGTGAGTGTACTTTAACCTAAGCTGCAGGTGCTGCTGCTGCTGCTGCTGCTGCCGGTGTGAGGGAGGGGCAAGAAGTGGGGAGTGGGTTCCGGTCGTGTTTGCACCCTTCGTTGCTAGAGGTGATGCTGATTGAGGGGGCTCAGCTGATGCTGTGGGTGACCAGGGGCGTCGTGTGGGAGGGGGAGGCCTGCACTTATACAGCATGCCTTTAAGATTCGGCGACTGCTTGGGAGCAATATTTAATTGCGTGGGGGAGGGAAGGGAAGGGAGCTGAGCGTGTGATTTGTTGCTTGAGGGAAAGGGAGAAATGATGTGCCGGCCAGTGAGATAGGACACAAGCGCCTCCACTCCAGCAGTGTCTTTCATGTTGATCAAGGCAAAGCCACGCTTCTCGCCTGTGCCACGCCCACGTCGGACGTATGGCATGTGAAGGAAGTCGTAGCGGCCTGGGGGGGAGGAGAGTGTGCATTGACACAGAATGAGAGTGTGTGTGTGTGATGTACCTGTTGGAGCATGTAAAGGTGGTTGGTTGCCAGCTAAGAATGTCTGAAATGAAACACTCACTGGACAGACAAAAGAAAAGCGTACTCAGAGGTTCAAGACTGAAAGCACGCAGATGCACTTCTGAATAAAGTAGCTGTCTGATAATCAAACACACTTTGAATTTCTCACCCAAGTCCCTCTTCTAGCAGTAGCCTGATCAAACCCCCTCACCTTTGCATCCAGGGCCCTAACCCAGCAGCAGCCTGCACTCAGGACCTCAGTGCCCTGCCTGAACTCATTCATTAGTAGCCTGACACACACCCTCACCTTTGCATCCAGGGCCTTCATCCAGCAGCTGCCTGAGTGCGCGGTGTGACAGATTGAAGGGCAGGCCAAACACGACCAGGCTCGTACGGTCATCAGGCACAAAGTGGACGCCTCCTTTGCTGTCCTCCTCAAAGCACATATCACTGCAGTCACCACTCCTGCTGCTATGGGTGCGTGTGGTGCTGCTGCACGTGGTGTGGCTGCTGCTGCTGCTGCTGCTGGTACTGCTGTGTGTGTTGCTGCTGCAGCTCACGCTGCTACAGCTGCTCTCACTCTCAGCCTCACTGGCACTGCTGATACTGCTGCTTTCCTGCTCCTGAACTGCGCCAACCCTCATCTTCCTTTGTACGCCAAAATCCACCTGCTGCTGCTGCTGTTGCTGCTGCTGCTGCTGCTGCTGCTGCTGTTGGACATTGGGGTCAGGTCCCTGCTCTTCCACCAGATCCCTGCCTGATCGGTTTTGCGCAGCACGCTGGGGGGAAGCGCGGTGGTGCCGCTGCTCTTCCACCAGCACCCTGTGGCATGCTGCGGTGTAAAGCTTCTCCCTGCCTGCTAGGCGCGTGCTGCTCGACCACTTGACCACTGCACACAGCAGGCCAGGCTCCACTTGGTGCAGTCCTGTGATGACCTGTGTGCATGCATCGTCGTGTCAGTACTGTTACTACCAGGCTTGACACAGGCCTGTGTTCATTGGGGTTTTAATCGTCACTGTTGCGTATCATAATATCATAATCGGGTTCTGCTGACACAGGCCTGAGATGCCCCGTGTGGATAGTTTACACTTGCTACACCATCATTGAAACTACACTTGCTACACCATCATTGATACTACACTTGCTACACCATCATTGATACTACACTTGCTACACCATCATTGATACTACACTTGCTACACCATCATTGAGCTCTGCTTGACACAGGCCTGCGATGGCCTGTTAGGAAAGTAAGGTCCGTGCCTCTTCTGTAAACAACCGAGTTGGTACTAACTGCAACCGTTTCCTCCACAAAGCGAGTAGGCATGCCTTTACCCAACGATGACTTGCTGAAACAAACGCTTGTTCAATTGACAGCTTAGTCTTTGGTCTCAGGCCTGTCCCTTACACAAAAACCAACTGCTGTGATTTGAAGTAAGGTGTTTTAAGTACGCAAAGTTGGAAGCTTAAGGATGATTGTGGCAAGCGTACATTTACAGGCTTGCAGCAATGACTGTACTGAACTTTCTACGAGGCTGATTTTTAACAGATTCCAGCGCTCAATAAGCGCATCACAGATTCAGGCAAGAGGACACATTTTAGTGGATGAGTCTTGCACACAGGCCGTATTATATGGTAAAGAGAAAAATGCCCACAAACCACAAACGTACCAACACATGCCCCTGTGTCAGCAATAGGTGCAGTAAATTAAAGGGCGCACTACATAACACCATTAAAAAAACTGTACACATTACGAACACACATGCATACACACATGTGTACACACCTGTGTTAGCAGCGGCTGCAGCACGCCTGGTGCAGTGCGACCCAGCGCACACAGCGATACCAACGTACGAGCGGCGTGGCTGGCCGAGTAGGTGTGGGCGTGGCGCGCCACGTGCTGCTCAAGCTGAAGCAGGGAAGGACTCTGAGGGGACGAGGGGTCGTGGGAGGGGCTGTGGTGTGACGGCTGGTGGAAGGGGATATGTTGCTTGTTTGGCAGGTGTGAGCGAGGGGTGTGTGGTCGCTGATTCTGTGGGGGTTGGCGTGTGCTGGTGTTGGGAAGGAGGGTCAGGTTTGGATGCTCCTGAGTGGAAGGGCACGCAAGGGGCTGTATGGGAAGAGGGGGGGGTGTCAGCAGGGAGAGGGAATCAGCAAGAAGGTTGTTGTTCAAATTGGTTCGATGGGTGTAGTGGAGGTGGTGGAGGTGGGGTCGAGGGTCTGAGTGGGGGTGGGGGTGTAGAGTGGGTAAACTGGGGCACATTAGTGAGAGGGATGGCAGATAAGAAGTGAGGGGGGCTGTGGCGAGCTTTTGAAGCGAGTGCGCGGTTGTGTGAGGAGGCGAGGGGGGAGGACTGCTAAGTGTGGATGAGGACGGTGGTTGTAGAGGCAGCGGCTGTTTGGACGTAGAGAGAGAAGAGTGAGGGAGGGGCGAGGAACAATCTGTGGCAGTGAGCGGAGTGGAGATCATGCTCGCAGCACGAGCATCAGCAGTTGTTAGTGTTGTTGTTGTTGTTGTTGGTGGTGGTGGTGGTGGTAGTGGTTGCGGTAGCGGTGGCGGCGGTGGTGATGGCGCAGGCGCAGGCAACAGAGAGGTGAGCATGGCTTGCCCATCAAGAAGAGGACAGGACGCTGGGCGTTGACTGTGGCAGTGGAGAATGCTGCTGTGATTGATGCCGATCCCTGTGGCAGACGTCTGCTGCTGTGCTGGCAACAGCACTGCTGTTGTTGAATGCGGTGGGACAGCAGCAGGCATTCCTGCTGGCGTGACAGCTGGAACCTCTACCTTTTCAGCGTTGCCCCTTTGCTGCGTTTGCACTGTTGTCGGCGGGGAGGCACCAGCTTTGGAGGGACGGTCCATGCACAAAAGCTCCCCTGCCTCCTGCAGAACCTCAGCGTGTATGTGCGTGATAAGTGTCAGTGTGTGTGTATTTGTGTGTGAGTGTGTGTACAGACACGCACAAGCATTGCTAGTATGACCAAATTGTTTAATTGCCTTGCCTAGGAAGTGCAGCAAAGACAAGTTGTACTAGCACCGAGCAGCACCTTGGCAGGGTCCATGCGCATCAGCAGCTCCTGCACGCTGCCCGCCCCAATCCCGGCAGCACTGCCGCTGCTGTTCACAGCAAGGGTGCCTGAGATGCTGCTGCTGCTGCTGCCGCAGTGCCGACTGCTTGGTTCCTCATCTGTTCTGGCAGTTGGGTTTACGTCATTCACCACCCTGCCTCCTGCCTCAATTGTAACGCCCCCCCCTTTACTCCCAACAACTCCCCCCTCAGAGGCCCCGCCACGTTTCAACTGCTCAATCCAGTTGATACCCGCCTCCACAGCAGCTATACGTGCGCCTGTGGCCGCAATCCACACACCCACCTCTTGCTTGTTTTCCCCACTTCCCCCTTGACTTCCCTTCCAACCTCCACCCCCTCCTTCAGAATTCCTCTCGCTGCTACCGCTGTTGCTGCTGCTGCTGCTGCTGCTGCTGCTGCTGCTGCTGCTGCTGCTGCTGCTGTAATCACTGCCCCCCCCCCCTCT
>Ga0307963_1000667_pt1 | contig 24074 bp, 27 predicted proteins | sample OrgLakmetagen594_FD_201829 | JGI IMG/M metagenome (GOLD analysis project Ga0307963, IMG submission 201829) | Saline water microbial communities from Organic Lake, Antarctica - #594 | ecosystem: Environmental > Aquatic > Non-marine Saline and Alkaline > Saline | place: Antarctica: Organic Lake... | reverse complement strand
AGCGGGTGTGCGTGCTTACATGAGCGGGTGTGCATGCTTACGTGAGCGGGTGTGCATGCTTACGTGAGTGGGTGTGCGTGCTTACGTGAGCGGGTGTGCGTGCTTACGTGAGCGGGTGTGCGTGCTTACGTGAGCGGGTGTGCATGCTTACGTGAGCGGTTGTGCGTGCTTACGTGAGCAGGTGTGCGTGCTTACATGAGCAGGTGTGCGTGCTTACATGAGCGGTTGTGCGTGCTTACGTGAGCGTGTGTGTGTGCTTACATGAGCGGGTGTGCATGCTTACGTGAGCGGGTGTGCGTGCTTACGTGAGCGGGTGTGCGTGCTTACATGAGCGGGTGTGCGTGCTTACTTGAGCGGGTGTGCGTGCTTACTTGAGCACATAGAGCTTGAGCGACTTAGCTTGATGCTCAAATACATCATGTTATGCGTGGACACACACACATACACACTCGCACAATGCACACTTGTTGATGTCTCAATTTGAGCAGCGCACAGTGTGTCTCACAAATTCAGACAGCAGCATATCTCCAAGGTGAGCGGCTGCAAATGCAGGCCTTGGCTCTAATGAAATGAAAGCGATGACACAGAAAGCGCATGTGTGTGTGCGTGTGTGTGTTTGTGTGTGTGTGTGCACGCGCGCGTGTTAGGGCATTGATAGCCCCAGTTGTGAGTTCAAACTATGTACTCAACGGATTGCAGCCACTACTAAACAGCAACAACCTTTTCAAGGTAATGCAAGCGCTATGGGCTGGCAGCAATTTCTAACTGCATGTATTCCAAGTTCCAAAAAAACAATTTTTAGCGCAGCACTTGTGTCCGCACACACCTTGAGGGTGTTGACAGCCGCAATGGGGCCATAGCTGGAGAGGCACAGTATGCCTGCCTGTCTACCCTTATCGTTAGCGCTGCCCCTGCCGTTGCCGCTGCTGCTGCTGCTGCTGCTGTTGCCGCTGCCGCTGCTACTACTACTGCTGTTGCCGCTGCCACTACTGCTGTTGCTGCTACTACTACTGCCGTCTCTGCCTCTGCCTCTGCTGCCATCTCTGTTACCTCCTATACTACTGTGACTGCCGGAACTGCGACTGTGGTTGTCTGGACGGCTGGTGTGCTGATAGTGACTAGATGAGGGCATGAAGTGGTGGAGCAAGCACGCGACGAGCCATCCTGGGCTACTGTCGCGTGGAACCCTCAAAGTTGATGATGGAGTGATGGGGCCTGCATTTGAGGGGGAGAGCTGAGGTGTCAAAAGCTGCCCATCTCGATGCCTCACTTCATTTTTTTTTATGATCAGGATCGTCAAAAGATGCATGCATGTCTTGATCGCACATCTTCATTACTGTTTATGCATTCATTTCTTTGACAACACGGGCTAGAGGGACGGTTGAGGTGCAAGAAAAATAAGCGATCTTCAAGGACGACTACACCTGCCGTGACGTTTTGATGAATTCCTCCTTTTTTCTTCCGTTCCGCACCTGCCAACAGCTTGCGCACATGCAGCACGTGCTTCTCAACTGGCACGTTGGGCCACCCTGCCGACAGCTGGCGTACGGCAAGGCTGCGAGGCAGACCGCCTGACTTCACGAGCTGCAGCAGCTGAAGCTTGTGCTGCATGCACGTGTGTGTTATGTGTGTGTGTGTGTTTTGTGTGTGTGTGTGTGTGCGTCCATATTTGTATGCACATGTGACTAGATGATGCAAAATTTGCGACACCTTTTCGCTTTGCATATGGCTACATTGACTACTTCAGTATTACAGCACTAGGACGACTGTGGCTAGGACGTCCTGAAATAAGCATATGGTATTGAGCATGAGCTAAACCTGAGGCACACGAGCGTCGCAGGATTGAAACCACCCTCAAGACGTTAGCCCCCAATGGTAAGGGCTAAATGAATAGACTACTAAATGTGGCAAAACGAGCTTATTACAAACAGCGCCTTCGATGTGCGTGCCAATCATAAACCTGTTCAATGTGCATGACCTTCCATACAAGCTATTTTGCAGCTTTGATAAGCGTGGTATAACAGGCTTAAAATAAAAAGCCAACGCCACGAACCATGACCACTGCACACTACTTGATTGTTACAAGTAGTAAGGGCCTCAATCGTGTGTTCGACACGTCAAAATCGGCTTGAACACTCTGTTGAGATTGAGGTTCGAAGAACACAGGCCAACAAGTGCTCACCTTTTGTGCCGCTTTAAATACACCCTTCCTCACAACAGGACTGCCTGTCTGTTGTGCAGACGCTGCCACGCCCAGCGGTGCCTGCCTTCTAAAACCCCTGGCTGAGTCCCGCTGCTGCATACTCTCATCTGTGGGACTACCACTACTGCCGTCCTCCTTGGCACCATCCCCCCTTCTCTGCCGCTGCCGTCCCTCTCCAGGCACATCCCCTCTTCTTCGCCCAACGTCGCTTTGCTGTGCGGCCATGTTGTGCTGATGAGCAGCACCGCTGCGTTTTGGGCGCATGTGGCTTGCAGGGTGCGCCAATGGGGAGCATCGGTGCAGGCTGGGTAAACAGGCTGGCATGTGGGCCTCTTCTTTCTGTGTGGAGAGTGTTGACATTGTGTGTAAGTATCAAGTACTTTGTGCAGTGAAGGCATTGAATTGTAACATGAATTGTAACAACTTCCACCGCCACCACATTAGGTGCAGTGAGTCGTTCCCTCACCAAAGACCCTGACATGCCGCCAACCTGGAGCAGAACTCCTCTTGTTTGGATTGGGGATGTGTGCCAGATACACTTGGTGCTGACCTTTTGGGGCAACCACAACAACAAGCCAATCTAATTTGACTTACGATGCTAAATACACCAAAACATCAAAAGAACACTGTCACCCATTTACCCCACACCAGCCTACCCCACGCATGCACGCCCAAACAACACTTGTCCCTACACCCACACCCCACACCCACACCTTTCCACACCCACACACCTGTAGCATTGACCTTGTGTTCCGCAGCACACGCAGGGTTGCGTAGGCACCATCATCACCCTTGCTTTCTACAAGCACGCGCCCGTGCTGGCGTAGCATCTGAGTGTAGAAAGAAGAAAAGAGAAAAGTCGATCAGATCCTGCGATTCTTAGGGCTTGCGCATTAAATCGCTCATGCCTAATGCCAAGAAATGCACGGGGAAAATAGAAGCTCTGTGTTTACATAATAAGGCACCTGAAGATCAAACGCATGTTCCACCTTTCAGGAAAACGCGCACGGAGCCTGATGTATGACAAACACATCACAGAAGTGCACTCAACACACACGTAACAACTAGCTGATCAACCGGCTTGAGAGGCTTACCAGCCAGCAGTGCGCACATACTTGTTTTCAAACGTGCGTGCGTACCTTGTTTGTAAAGCCGGCCATTGAGCCTACGCTCCTGGTTGGTCGCACATGGATGAAAGGCCAGTCCCTGCAGCTTTCCCTGAGTGCCTGCTTAAGCCCTTGTCCATCTAGCACATTTGCAGCCCCACGTGCAGGAGCCGTGAGTGAGAGGGCCTGGGTGCGAGGGACTCGCTTCCTTTTGTTTTTACTGGCTGTAGGCTCCCGGGGTTCTGTGGGCGCCAGCTCTCCGCCGTTGACTGTAGTGAAATGACCAACACTGGTGCTTTGAGGTGGTGTAGTAGTAGGAGGAGCTTGTCTGGGTTTGGGTGGAGCGAGGACGTCTCCATCTGTGTCCTGGGTCAAAAAGAGGGGTGCCCTCTGCTGGACTTGTGGTGCCCTCTGCTGGACAGCTTGTGGCAAAGCTAACCGAGCAATGCTGTGGCGCAAACGTCTTGCCTTACACGAACTACTTACGCCACTTAAATTACAGGGAAGGCAAGCGGTAGACTGGATACAGGCAATGGATTGCGAAGCTGCGTACATTTGTTGTGAACAATTATTTATGCATTTGTAATCAAGTAAAAAATCGCAACATTGCGCTTTCGGCACCACATGTTATCATAAATTTTGTAATAAAACAGAAAGTTAACCGTGGCTGAACAAACATGGCACAAACACCCGAGACTGAAGTCCCTAATGAGTCGTCGTTTAAGTACGAGGTACATACATCTTCGTGTGTATGTTTGTGTATGTGTGTTTGTGCGTGCGTGCATTGCTAGCAAGCGAGTGAAGACGAATCAAGCTTGCACTTGCAACTTGTTCGTTCCCCTCGGCAGGCAGCCCAAGCGGTGAAGGACAAGTACAAGGAGAAGCTAGGACAAGAGGATAAGGAGGAACACGTCCCTGGCAAAGGTAGGAATTGAGGTTTAATATACTGAAGTTCAGAGACTGTGGAGGAGAGCGTGCACAAAGATGTTGCAAGTGCATTGGTACAAGTCTAAGGCAAAGTACAGAGCCGGTTGAGTGCCGGTTGTCTCAAACTGGGTCACGAATCCAAAATTTTCTGAGCTGGCTTCCGTGCATCTTCCCACAACATAAGACACGCTGCCGCTGGCCATGTACAAACAAACTTACATTCAAGTACCAACAAGCTAGGCATCGTGTCAATGCGTGAAAAACTCCTTGGTGTGTCAGCTGTCGGTGCTACTCTTTGGATCAACGCTTTGACCTACCCCCGCCCGCTTCTTCAGCATTTCGTCACCACCCACCAACACCTCAATCGGTCCTGAACAACAAAGCAGCAGCTAGTCATAAAGCGAGTTGTTCATACCTCCACACAAACTTTTGCATACGAACAAGGAACTACAACAATTGGTGCTGACAATTTGTAACATAGATGATTCCTGCTGAACACAAACAAGGACAGCACGTGGGCTGACGACGTTGGATGCAGTCAGGGTAATGACACGTAGCCCAAGGAGATGGTCATCTCGCCGCACCCACAACGCTGAGCGCCTTCGAGCTGCTTGTTAAGCCATATTTTTGTGATGAGGAGCATCAGCATTCTCAACCTTCCACATTCATTGCTGCAAATCAGCGTCTTTTCTAGCCAGGGAAGCTGCCTTGCATCATTTCTGACCCGTTTCATCTGTTATCAACTATCGCAGATGAGTCTGCGGCTGAAGATGTCGTGGCGGGGCCAAGCTTCACAGACAGGATGGTTGCTGGCGCAAAGCATGGGGCCGAGGCGCTGCAGTGCTCGCTTCAAAACATAAATGCGTCAATTAAAAGGCGCTCAGAGACTGGAGGTGAGAACGGAAATAGGACGCTGAATCTCTAGAATACAAATTTCTGAGAGCCTGACTGCACATTTGCACATTTGTTCTCAGCTAATCAATGTCGAGGGCCTGAGTAGAGCAGGCTCTGCAGGCGCCATGAGTGTCAAGATAAGCTTAACGATCTGATTTCTATTGACACAAAAATGTGACCAAGTCCATTGTCTCGTGTCAGTGTGACACTCTCACCTTTCAATTTTGATGATTCTGTGCATTTGTGTACGAGCATGGTGCATACAATGAATTGAAGATTGGATTAACTGTTAACACAAATCTCGAAACTGCACGCTCCAATCACCAAAATTTTCCGCACACATTCCCTGAAACACAGGCATTGAGAAAGAGCAACTGGATTGGAGGTTTGATTACCTGTTAAAAACACAAACCTTAAAACTGCACGCTCCAATCACCAAATGTGTCGCGCACATTCCCTGAAACACAGGCATTGAGAAAGAGCAGCAAGCTGCAGGCCTTACTCCCGCCGAGCAAAACACAAATGGGGAGGCAATCACAAGTGGGGAGGGAAACACCACATCAAAGCTGCGTGGAGCACTGACTGAGTGAGTGAGAGCCTGTGTAGCAGCTGCGCCTCTGCATGCTTGGTTATGCCAACGAACAGCCTTGCAGGTTGCATCTGTGTTCCGTCAAATAAACAAAACCTTCACAAAATCAGAGGCCTAGCCACCATTCACGAACATTTATAATTCTACCAATGTTGTGTTTTCCCAAGCAAAAGCCCACGTAATTGCAGAAATTTCCCGCCTTTTAATCACTAAAGCTGGCCAATGAACTCCAAGCAAAACAATGATAGAATACACAATGCTGCGTGTTCGTCTTACATGTACAAGGAACGAATAGGGGAAAAGAGAACAGTGCATCGCTGCTGCCAATCCCTCTGCCCCCCAGCTACTCCTCACACCTGCCCTTCAAATCGCACGCAGTCTTGGAAGGATGACCAAAGAGGCCAGCAGTGCTGCATATGATAACCTAAGGCGGCTTGCAACCCAAGACCGGCGTGTGGCGGTAAGTCTGCACACCACATCAAGAGCCCCGCTCTGAAACTTCCGGCACCCCACCGCCAAAAAGGTCCACCCATAAATGCAAATAGAAAGGGGCATGTGCGCTACAGTCAGGCTTGTCGAGTTGTATGGTACGGTACGAGAACAGTTTGTACGGTACAGACCGCGCTAGCTAAGATACGGCGTACTACAGTAATTGTCACACCATTTATTGAAATTACGGTAGAATACGGTACAGTGTACGGTACAGTGCCATGCTGGCACTGGCAGTGCAAAAATGGCCTCAGAATGCCTCTCCACCCCAAAACCTCCCATTTTCGCTCCACAGTTTGCTCCTCCCATGTGCTGATGCCACACATTGCTTCCCTGAACGACCCTGAGACTGGGTTGGGGCTGCATCAGCTTGGGGGGAGGGCCCAGCAGAGGCTTGCATGGAAACCCAAAGGCAGACGTTGCACTCCATTTCTTGCTTTACACAGTCGCATGAAGAATTCTGCAGGGATAATGACACGGCATTGATATCAAAATGCTAATTGCAGAATTGTGTATTAGCTCATTACCGTGTCCAATTCCTGCTAAATCTCTCTATGTCCAGTTCTTACATTGCAAGAGTGCCCAGAAACAAAAGGTGGACAAAACGCCGGCGTGTTGTTTTGACATCACGGGCCTGTTTCTATTTACCTTGAACATCATCCTAAATAGGAAAAGCGAAATCCAACATGGAACCTCAACCTCAAAAACATGTTGTAGCACTCCTCAGTGTCATTGCATTAACTGATAAGTTCAATACATATCACAACACTCGAATTGTGTGCTTCCCCATTGCTAGCTTCCGAATGCTGTTTTGACATCATAAGTCTACTTCTGTTCAACTTTAACATCATATTTTATACCTGAGCTTAACTTCTAGATCCAGGCTTTGTGCCATCACTCCTATTTGTGTCTCTATATTTCTAGCGCTGCAACTGCCGACCGCAACTGAGACCATGTAAACCCGTATTCTACCACCAAATGTGTAGGGTTTGCCAGAACCATATATATACGGTGTATATACGGTATTTCTGGCAGGGAAGTCACCAAATATACGGTCATATACGGTGTAAATATATACGGTTCTGGCCAACCCTACAAATGTGTCTTGTCGTCTTCGTGACACACCTTACCCTACTCAACGACGCCCATGAACACCATGCAACCTAATCTGAATAACTTAAAAGTCATTCTACCAGTATACAATAAACGCTCCTCTATCCTGCCTACCGTCGCTGAACCCTCAGCCGAAAAATGTTCTGAAAGGACTCGCTCAATCAAATATGCTACAATGACATAACCAAAATGCACTCTTTATATCCACTGATTGTCAAATTTAGTTGAAAAAGACCATTGATAAAGACCATTCTACGGTCAGACCGCATATATATGGTGGCACCGTACTGTGCAATTGGACACCGTCTTTTCAAAAAGACCGTACTTGTACCGTATTGTACGGCATATTACGGTACGGTACCGTAATAACGGTCAGTCTCAGCTGAAGTACGGCGTACCTTGACAAGCCTGATTATAGTACCGTACCTTACCGTACTCACCCCGGTGCCCAAATATCAGAAATACTTAAGGTAACCCCGGGTAACCCCGGACCCTGTAAATTAATATTTTAGCCTTCCCTGCACCAGCCGCGGTGGGCATTTACCCAGCTAGTGCCTATACAAGTGTATGTGTATGCGTGCACTTGCTTGTTTGTGCGTGTGCATGTATGTTTCTGTTTCACGCTTGTTGTGCGTGTGCGTGTTCAGCTTGTTGTGCGTGTGCATGTGTGCTTCTGCTTCACGCTGAGCCGCTCCTCTTCTGCTGCAGCCTGGCTAGGTCGGCTTTCTGCTCCTCCTTTTGCTGCTGCAATGCTGCTTTTTCCTCTGCCAACTTGACGAAAAAGCTTTTGAACGTCCGCTGGAATACACCTTTGGGCGCAACCGGTGCTGCTGCTGCTGCTGCTGCTGGGGATGGTGTTGGTGCTGGGGCTGGGGCGGGGCCTGGGAAGGGAGCGGGGGGGGCGGGGGGGGGCCTTCTCCGCTCATCGCTGTTCAGCCACCCACCAAATTTTTTTCCGCCAAACCCCGGAAACCCTGGAGCCTCTGAATTAATATATATTTTACGATGCCGATATCACGTCGGAGGGCAAAAAACGTTATTTACTCGGGGTGAGTTCAGAAAAGTACGGTACATAAAAAGACGCGAGACAGTGACCCATGCTCTTATCACTGGCTCGCTCGTGCACAACGCAGCACAGCTGGGAAGTCGCGCTTAAGAAACGAACACCTACGGGCCCCATGGGGGGCAACGGGATCTTCAAAACTCTTGACCCAGTCTCAGGAGAAACAGTACTCGTGTTTTGCTCGTGCAGGTGATCTGCAAGCAGGAGTTCCAGTCCAAGCCATGCCCGCAGGCCCTGCTCGTTTGCTGCACCGTGCTGGTATGCAAGGGTCTGCACACACCAGGCCTCTTCAAGACAGACGCAATCCCGCAGGATGTCACGGAGTCACTTGCTGCTTTGCTAGGTGGGGGAGAGGAGACCATTGCAGGGCTTTTATATATCCTTATCAGAACAGCCCACAGACCATTACAGGGCTTTCATGTATCCCTATCAGAACAGCCCACAGACCATTACAGGCCTTTCATGTATTCCTATCAGAACAGGCCACAGACCATTACAGGGCTTTCATGTATCCCTATCAGAACAGGCCACAGACCATTTCAGGGCTTTCATGTATCCCTATCAGAACAGGCCTCATGTATCTTTATCAGAACAGGCCACAGGACCATTTTTGTCAGCCCTCTCAGACACTGACACGCTTACACAGATGTATGCCACAACACACTCGTATTTCATGCATACGCGCGCGGTGCGCACCCTCCTCTGGTTCGACGCCTTTTTCGATGGCCATGCTGTGTAGAGGAAAAGGCAACAATTTGCTCATTGATCGGTGGTCTTGCCTAAGTGGTCTGTTTGACTACCCGGTTCTTGTCCCTCGTCCCTCATTGCTGACTTTGAACGCAACAATTGGTCGGTGTGGTGACCTGTGTACAACTGGTCGGTGTGGTGACCTGTGCACGAGCAGGGAGCTCTGTTTTGGTGCCAAACGGAATGGACCCTGTGATGGCAGCGGCTATTATCAAGCACATCCTGGCGTCCTTGGACGAGCCCCTTCTGACTAAGAAGTGAGTCTGCTGTGTGTGACCCTGGGTGGCCTTGCGTAAGCAGGTACAGCCTGAATTACTCAGTGCAAGGCCTGTGTGTGTATGTTTGTGTATGTGTGTGTGTATGTGTGTGTGTGTGTGTGTGTGTGTGGAGATTGTTGTAGCTCTGTTTACAGCCTGTGCAGATCCTGTTGTTGGTGTGCGTGTGTACAGCCCGTGGGTGTGTGTATGGCCTATGGGTGTGTGTGTGTGTGTAGAGCCCCCATTTCCTCCTCCTCTTGAACTCTGTGTAGAGCCTATGTGTGTGTGTGTGTGTGTGTGTAGTGCCCCCATTCCCTCCTCCTGTAAATTAATTGGAACGTCCGTCGTTGTTTTGTTTCAACAAACAAAGGCTATCCTGTCATGTGGGCAATAAACCACTTGTCATTGTCATGCTCATTGGATTTGGACTGCTTACGCTTGTAGGGTAGCAGCGAAATGCTTGAACGCAAGTTGTGAGACATCAAGCAGTGGCTCTGTGGTGTGTTTATATAAAATACATCCCTGTCCATCAGTGAGCAGGGTTGGCTAGGACTGCTTTGTGATGATATTTTACGTGCTGTCTTTTAGCGACGTATGCTGACAATGATAGTAATGGACCCTGGTCATGCAAAAAGATGGCTCGTGCACTAGGCCTGTTGTGCACTGCTAAAACAATCAAACTGTTTGCTATCCTTGTCCTTGCAGGCTGGCAGAGCAGTGGATTGCTGCAGGGTCTGCAGGATCTGATCCAGCACTAGCCAAGGCCGTGATGGCGGACATGCCTCTGGCAAACTTGTCTGCTCTCCGAGTGCTGGTGCGTGAGCTCACAAGCTTCAGCAGCGTCTGTGTTGCTGTGAAGGATGGTTTAGCAGGAAGGACTTTGCAGTTTGACGTCATAAAAAGTGAACTTGCACCCAGAGGCCAGAGACAGAACTATGTTGTTAAAGGTTAGCTGTCCAGGGATGGCGGACGACAGCGGACAATGTCTCTTGTACGATGCCTATAACAGCCTTAGCCCCATGCGTCTCTGCCAAAGCGTCGGCTGCGATTAGTCACGTGCTGTCAAGTATGTAAGCAAAAAACACGCAAGACACAGCTGCCAATTTATGTACCTCTCCTCTGTTTGCAGATTGAGACATGCCATCGCATTACGGCCGTGTCCAACGCTACAGGTGAGATGATTTCCTTACTTCCTTTTCACTGTCTTGTTATTTTACGAGTGTTTGCTCGAGGATCTTTGCACATTTGTTAGGGTCCCACAAGGAGCGTGGGTTTATCATTGTCGATTAATCAAACGCTACTCACAAGCTCACTGCTCACACTCCTACTCACACACTCACTACCCATATACTCACACCTCACACACTCACACCTCACACACTCACACCTCACACCTCACACCTCACACACTCACACCTCTCACCTCACACACTTGCCCCAGCTCATTCAATGACTTTGACACCCAACCATGAAGACCCTCAATTGTCTGCTGACGCAAAAGCAGGTATGGACGCGCATGCACTGGCATCCGAGCTCGCACCTGTCCTTCTCTGGAAGCACGGCAGTGGCTCAGGCGCAGCCAAGCCAGAGGCAGGCTCAGGCTCTTCTTTCATGAACGCAAGCATCCAGGTAGGTGTTAGATGCTCATCTATCCTGTGGCAGCTTCCTTGTGATGAGGCTGATCCTTCATCATTCAATGCAAGCATTCAGAATTGTTCGATACTCGTCTATCCTCCAGCAGCAATCTTATGAAAAGGCTATTAGGCTGATCCTTGTCATGACACGCAAGTAGGGTTGGCTAGAACCATACATTTATAGGTATATACAGAGTATATACGGTATTTTTGGCAGGGAAATCACCATACATACTGTTTCAATGGTGTGTATATACGGTCCTGGCCAACACTACACGCAAGCATCCAGGTAGGTATTTTTTGCTTTCTATCCAGAAACAGCAGCCCTTGCAGCAAGGCTCTCTCTTCATCGATAGATGCAAAAAAAGTAAAAGTCTACACTGGATGTCACCAGCGTGCATTAAGGCAAGGCTCTCAACTAGTGCTCACACTAGCCAGAGCCCCACCAAAGATGCAAGCATCCAGGAGGGTTGCCGGCGTGCGGGTGGAGGGTGCAGGTGGCTGCAAACGTTAGGACGCACGTACGTACGTACACAAAGAAGCCTGCAGAGGCAGTGATCTCAGGGATGAGCAATGAGGTTGGATGGGAGGACACAAATTGTGACTGAACACACTAGCTTCTCTGTCTGCCTTTGTTGCGCTCCGTTTGTGGCACAGGTGCATGGTAGCTAGGGTTGGCCAGAACCATTGTATATATACATATATATATACGGTATATACATATACATATATATACGGTGTATGTATGGTATTTTGGGCAGGGAAATGACCAAATATACGGTCATATACGGTGTATACATACGGTTCTGGCCAACCTACATAGTAGCAGTAATTGGAACGTCTTCCCTGTCCTGTAGGCACTGAAGTCCAAGCTGACGTCTTTCAAGTTTGGGGCTGCAGACGCAGCACTGGGTGCTGATCCTGAGGGCAAGGAGAGCGCAGATGGGAACAAAGAGGATGACAGCCTGCTGGAGGACGGGCATGCCGCAGGTAAGGGCCCTCTTAGGGTTAGAGAAGGGTTTCCTCTACCACCTTTATACGAGTAACTCCTTTATACAAGTAACCACCTTTATACGAGTAACTCCTTTGAAAGTGCAAGTCCTCTTATACGAGTAACTCCTTTATACGAGTAACTCCTTTGAAAGTGCAAGTCCATTGCGTTCATGTTTTGTGCTCGTAGCTCTATCAGGCTTTGCAGCGTGCAACGAGGTTAAGCCAAGAATGTATAGCAAGGGCTAATGCGCTCAGCATGACGCAGATGGTGTAAATGCCATTGGCATCAATGAGCATCAATGTTGTCTGAGAACCGTTTAAGCGAGTTTTCAACAAGGAAGCCTGCATTGTGTGTGTGCGTGTGTGTGTATGTGTGTGTGCGCGTGCATGTGTGTGTATGTATGTATGTGTGTGTGTCTGCAGAGGTCTCATTTGTAGGTCCAATGAGATTCCATATCCTGAACAACGTGCGTACACGCCTGTGCAGGTGATGTGGTCAGCCATGACGGAGAGGGTGAGGCCAAGGGTGCTGCCGCTGCAGCGGCAAAGGAAGGAGGGAAGGCAGAGGGCTCAGCCGCAGAGGAGGTGAATGGGTGCTTGATGGCTTGATATGAGTTGAACTAATAAGTGGCCAAGCGAATTACAACCAAAAGTAATATATTGCTCTTTATGTAAAAGCATATAATCCCAGTCGCTGTGACCAGTCTGGTTTAATGACGGGGGAAGCTGCCTAAGGAGCCCCGCAGGGAATTGATACATTGTAGGTAAAATGTTGAACGTGAAGTGCTTTTTGGTACAAATGTGCTCATGTTCAAGCCCAAAACTCCTGAACCTCCGTTTTTTTATTATTATTCAAAACAACCCAGGTGAAAAGGGCTAGTTTTGCGAAAGCGATGGTATCGTCACGTATTATATACAAATTGAATGTGATCCAAAGCATTGAAGGATTCAGTTTAAAACTCAACATTAATCCCTCACTTGGTGCTTTTAATATAACTGGGTTATAACACAGGTCGCCCCCGTGAAATACCCACCCTACCAATCTCATTTAGCTCTCCACCCAATTCAAAGCCCCCTATACCTCATCTGATGCTAAATACTTAATGTTATATCTAAATCACTGGCATTTGCTGGAAATTTGGCATTCTGGGGGGTTCTGTGGGACCCGCTGCTTATTTTGCACCCACTTTGGCAGGGAAAAGGTGCATTTCTGAAGTTGCCCCAATCGACCTCTGCTTTAGGATGTAAGCATTATAAATGTTATATAACAATGCTGTGATGTCGATTTGGGGCAGGGGTACTGGGAACGGCGGCGAGTGGGAGGCACTCACACAAGGGACACAGGGGATAAAGAGAAAAATATGCCGCTCCTTATCTACTGCAAGTTTCATCCCGGTTTTTCCTCTCAACGTTGAGGGGAAATTATATGACTTTGACAAAATTAAATGGGGTCAATCGGTGGCCTGGTTGATTTTTGGCAAAATTTTTCCCACCTGACATTGGAGCGCTTTTTCCATCTGTGCCTTCCCATTCAGTCCTTCCCTCCCAACTCACACCAGAGTTGAGGGTAAACAAACGATGATTTATGGATTTCAGAGGGTGCAGATTGAGAGGCTTATCTCCCCAGCCTCTGCACCTCTCCCCAACCTTAAAGCATCTTCTGAAAGAACAAAAAATCAGCTATCCAATGCATGTCTTAGGTCACGGAATGGTGGAGTGGGTGCAGAGATATGCTTGCGCAAAGTGAGACAGTTTGGCTGGCAGGGGGGCGACCCACACCATACACCGTGTTCCATGAAACTTAAATGCCACGCAATAACCCAAGTCCTGGTGCCGGCCGTCCTCTCTATGTTTGTGCGGAACATTTATCTGCAATCTGCACGGTTTTCAGTAACACCAATTTTGTTTATTCTTTGTACAGAAGCCTGGGCTGGACAAGGAGGAGATGGAGGCGGTAGTGCGCGTGGTAGAACTCCTTATCGAGCATTTTGATGACTGCTTCATGACAGCACAGATCGCATGAGGCCTGGCAAGGACCCTTCTCTCAATTACCGTGATCGATCAACAACAATTCAGTTTACTAGGTATTTATTTTTGTTGCAGCGTTCCCTCCCGTTTTTTTCTGGGCAGAATGCCATGTACATTAATCGCATATATCTTTTATAACATGTAAATGCAGCTGCCCATGGGTGGATGGTTGCCGGGGGGGCAGCAGTGCTTGACCTGAGAGGATTTCAGGTTTCATCGACAAAAAGTACTCATTAATTTCCCCGAATACTTTGCGAACCCTGGGCCTATTTCCATTGGATTTTCTCTTTTTGAGAAAGTTTTCGAAACTTTTCGAAAGTGAGAACATTTTCCGCCGACCGATCCCACTGAGCAGTTTTCACAACGTGTTTCTTCAACAGAGCAATCACATTGAACAACATTTTAACCTACATTTTAACCCACCCATTTAAACCACATTTTTGGCAGAAACTCACCTATTACTCACTAGGATATCCACTAACGTATAGGACGAGTTGTCCACTACAGTAGTGGACAAATACACACAATTTTAGCAGAACTTCTTTAACAGACGCTTGTAGAGCGCTTGCTTCTAATAAAGAATAAAAGGATGTATAGAGCACCGCCAGTATGGGTGAAAGTAGGTAATAAACCGCCACAAAAGAGAAAAAATATCCAGGATAGCTCTCGATTCAATTCCCTACAGCGATTGGTCCCCAATCAGAACCAAGATGAGTGGGAGGATGTGCAGGACGACGTAGAGCAGCCATGGGGGCCATGTTCGTCATCATGCAAGCATGTGCGTCAGGACTCTTGCGTGACTCCATCAGCATTGACCACTATCACTGACCACTTTCTATCCTCTGTTTGGGCCTGTGCTAACTGCATATAAGAACTGCCTATGCAAGCAGTTATCCTTTCTTTGAGTTTCGTCACATGGCAATACATGCACGTTGGATTGTTCATTCTATTTTATATGTTCATTCAGCGCGCTTTAAAACCTGTTGCGGAATTGTCCACTACTATAGTGGACAACTCGTCCTGTATGTTAGTGGACAACCTGGTGCGTCTGTCAAAGCAGCTCTGTTAAAACTGTGTGTATTTGTCCTCTACTGTAGTGGACAACTCGTCCTGTACGTTAGTGGACATCCTAGTGAGTATTAGGTGAAGTTGAGCTCAGTGGGATCGGTCGAAGCCGAAAATTTTTGAACAGTTTTCGAAAGTATTTTCGAAAAGGCAAAAAAACGGAGAAACTCAAAGGCACCATTTTGATGATTGCTGATTCACATTATTTATAATTTCATGTAGTAGTTCTATCATGCAATTACGCAAAGGGTTAACAAGTTTCAGGCCTGCTCACACTGCCCTGTCATCTAGAGCAAGGGTGAGCATTGTTCTAACACCTGACCTACAGGTTCCTTTACAAGCATTGACCCACTGTTATGTTCATTGTTACGCTATGCAGCCTTGCAAAAAGCGCACTCAATTGCCACGTACTTATGCTGCTGCGGCTGACAATGGAACCACGAGCAGGAGCGACGCATTCATGGCATGGCTCCAGGTGTGTGTGTGTGTGTGTGTTTGTGTGTGTGTGTGTGTGTGTGTGTGTGTGTGTGTGTGCGTGTGCGTGTGCGTGTGCGTGTGCGTGTGCGTGTGCGTGTGCGTGTGCGTGTGCGTGTGCGTGTGCGTGTGCGTGCGCGTGCGCGTGCGCGTGCGCGTGCGCGTGCGCGTGTGCGTGTGCGTGTGCGTGTGCGTGCGTGCGTACGTGAGTGCGTGCGTTTGTGTGTGCATATGTGTGTGTGTGCGTATATGTGTATGTGCGTGCGTGTGTGTGTGTGTGTGCATATGTGTGTGTGTGTGTGCGTATATGTGTGTGTGCGCACGTGTATGTGTGTGTTTGTGCGTGTGTGTTTGTGTGCGATGCACTTGTTCTGTTCGCATGTGCGTGCGTGCATGTGTGTGTATGTGTGTGTGAGGGTGCGATGGTGTGCGTTTGCGTGGGTGGATGGGGGTGGGGATAGGGGTGTGTATTGGTGTGGATGTGGCTGTGGGTAGGTGCGAGTGTGGGTGTGGGTGTGGGTGTGTTTAAGAGAGAGGTGTGTGGATGTGTAAGAGAGAGGGGTTGAAGGGTTTTGGGTGAATATGCTGCTATGTTTTAGCTGACCTGTGTCCCCTTAGGCAGCGCACGTAGGCCTACAGGACAGGCGGTTCTGAGTTTGACACCAAGGCGGCAGTGATCTCTCAAGTGTTGGGTTCAAATAGATTTGAGGGCTTTGTTCAGTCCATGGACGTAACTAGCAAGTGAGGCAAGAGTGTGAAAAAGTATAAAGGGTTTACCACTCATGCTGGCATGTAAACAAACTTGTCACATTGATCTGTTTTCAAACGTGGGTGCCAGTCCTGTACGTGTGTGTGTATGTGCCTGTTTTAGGCAAGCTGTCGTGCGTTTTTTAAAGTATGTGCGTGAACGACTGATTCCTGCACAAGCTTCAGTGCATACACATCAACATGCCTGAGGGTAGATATGCCTGTCTTAAGGACACCAATAACCTTGTCCAGAGTTCCCCATCATCCCCATCCTTTCCAAGCCACAAATCACAAGCCACAAGCCACGCAAGACAAATTCACGTCCCACCACAAAAGCCAAGCCCCCCTTCTAGCCTGTCCATACCCATAGAAAATTGCTTACTAGCTAAAGTTGCAGTTTGTAAGCATCTCCAATCTTCACCCGTCTGACCGCTGATGTTGATCAAGGCAAACAACGAAACATCACCCCCTCCTCCTCCGTGTGTTCTCTACTTTGCCTTTATCCTCCGATAGCCTGCCTTTGTTCCCTGACAGGGTGCAAACAGACCCCTGTACTTAAAACAAAAGCTCCTCAACAAAGGTTAAGGACTGCGTGCCACCTAAGGATGCCTCATCAAATGCTTAACTCCATTCTCATCGTCTTTCCCTGCCTTCAGAGGTTACAGCGATTACCGATTAAGCATAAAAATGTGACTGCTAGACTGCTAGGTTGCGTATGTAATCACTATTCGTTTGTGAGGCGTGTTTGTTGTAGCAATGCCATCACCTCGTGCACGTGGACAGGAGAACGGAGCACCGCAACAAGGGCTGATGCTTCGCACTGTGTACCCCGGAGGCATCCCAAGCGTTTCATCGAGCAGCGACAACAACGGAGCAGGTAGCAAATATTGTAGCACTGTATGTCTGTATTTCTAAGCTGTCTTAAAAATGTACCAAAGGCCGTATTCCCAAGTTACCGACTACGCCTTACCAGGAGGTGCCAGGTTATGAGTGTGTGTGCTGGCAAGTAAGGGTCCCCATCTTCTTTGCTTGGGCCTTCTTTGCTTGCTGTGGTGAAGGGGTGGGTAATACGATGCTGGGTTTCTAAGTGGCTTAAAACGCGCCTCTAATGCCTGTGGGGTGCGGTCTCACTGTCTGTGTAGGGTTTATGTTGCAAGTTACACGGTTACAACCATGTATGTTTCATGTTACACTGTTACAACAACCACATTACACTGTTACAACCATGTATGTTTCATGTTACACTGTTACAACAACCACATTACACTGTTACAACCATGTATGTTTCATGTTACACTGTTACGACAACCACATTACACTGTTACAACCATGTATGCTTCATGTTAACACTGTTACAACAACCACATTACACTGGTACAGCCATGTATGTTTCATATTACACTGTAGCAACCATGCTTTATGTTACATTGATACAACCATGTTTCATGTTACAACCATGTTAACCTCACACCATCTGTAGCTCCCCCCTCCCCTGCTTGCTTATCAGCTTATGATATGTGCATAGGGTTGGCCAGAACCATACATTTATAGGTATATACGGTGTATATACGGTATTTTTGGCAGGGAAATCACCATACATACGGTCATATACGGTGTGTATATACGGTTCTGGCCAACCCTATATGTGCAGGCTCCAGATCCCTTCTACTTTTCTGTGCCTTGCATGTGCATTTTTGTGTGTGTATAAGTAGGGTTGGCCAGAACCAATATATACAGTAATATGTAGTGTTTTTGGCAGAAAAATCACCAAATATACGGTCATATACGGTGCATACATACGGTTTCGCCGACCCCGTGTATAGTTTGTTGGAGCACAGGCATTCGCCTCCAGAGTAAGTTTGTGATTAACACGCTTACGTGTTGCGTGTCTGCTTTGTGCAGGCCCCCAGCAACAAGGACCTGCGGGCAGTGGAATGATGGGCGGCAGCATGCCAGCAGAGGGCATGCAAATGGCGTACGGCTCAAATGTGCCCCCCATAGGTGCGTCAGAAGGCTGGCTCATATGCTTAGCGACATTAAAAATACACAATGACAGTTGGACAGCAGAGGGCATACAAAATGGCACACGGCTCAACGTGCCTCCCATAGGTGGGTGGGAGAGCTGGCTCATACACACAGTCACACATGGCTCACACACACAATCACACATGTCTGCGAAATAATACTCACAAATGGAAGCATGCCAGTAGGGTACACAATCAAGCGCGTAGGATTGGATGGTTCGCTCAGAGAAATACACACAGCGGTGCTACGATGGCTGTTGCAGACAGCGCCTTGCAGATCAGCGTGTTCAACATATAAATATGCTCAGGAGCATGCTGACATTTCATACCAAGTTTGTGTACGTTAAGGGCAATTCAGTGACGTAACCTTTCATGGACCCTTTCTCCTCTGAGCTTACAGCTACATCTTTGCGTCTGCTTTACTAAGGATACGTGCATGCGTGAGTAAGAGCGTGCTGGAACCCCTGTGACTCTCAGTCACTGCACACTACTCATTCACTGCACACCTCTCATTCACTCCTGCATATTGCACACCTCTCATTCATTCCTGCATATTGCACACCTCTCATTCACACCCGCATATTGCACACCTCTCATTCACACCCGCATATTGCACACCTCTCATTCACACCCGCATATTGCACACCTCTCATTCACTCCTGCATATTGCACACCTCTCATTCACTCCTGCATATTGCACACCTCTCATTCACTCCTGCATATTGTTCACCTCTCACGCACTCCTGCATATTGCACATTGCACCCCTCTCACTCACTTCTTCACATTGCCCTCCCTGTGACTTTCAGTCACTGCCCACTCACAACTCACTGCACACTTCTCATTCACTCCTGCATATTGTGCACCTCTCATTCACTCCTGCATATTGCGCACCTCTCATTTACTCCTGCATATTGCACACCTCTCATTCACTCCTGCATATTGCACACCTCTCATTCACTCCTGCATATTGCACACCTCTCACGCACTCCTGCATATTGCACAATGCACACCTCTCACTCCTTCATATTGCCCTCCCTGTGACTTTCAGTCACTGCCCACTCACAACTCACTGCACACTTCTCATTCACTCCTGCATAATGCACACCTCTCATTCACTCCTGCATATTGCCTACCCTATCACTTACAGTCACTCCTCCCCATATTTAACCACTGCACACCTCTCATCCACAGCCCACACTTGTCAGGCACGACTTGTTACCAACAGGCATGCAATTGCGCAATTTCAGCCACGCCCACCACTCACTGCTTCATACATGTGTACATATTCTATACATCCAATCATGCACAGTGTACATGTTACAATGATGCTCCTCATTGTTATTATCAGACGTATTATGATCAGACGCCGACATGTTGTACGTAACATTCCACGTCGTTGTGCAGACATGGCTGTTGCTGCTCGCCCCCTCCAGCCTGGTGACGTGGCCCTTTTCATTCCGGAGCACTTGGTCATTACCTTGGACAGGGTGTTTGAGTCGGAGTTTGTGGGTGAGTGCACGTGCACGAACTGCGTTGCCTCTCTTTCTTTCATTCCCAGGCAGGTGCAAGCTTACGTCTACCGTGTATAAAAGATATTTATAGCAGGGATATTATTGGCGAAGCCCCAGTCATGGGGCGAAGCCCCTAGGTTTGCCGTCTTCCGGTGAAGTTCACACCAGAGCGCGCAGGCCCGCCCAGCGCGCCCCCCGCCCCCGAGCTTTGCACGCCACCTTAGACTGACTAACCAGGCAGCCCTGCGGTGTCAGGGGGTGGGGAGGGGCAGGGGGTGGTGCTGCTGGCGCACCGTGAAAACGAGTTTCTTCACAGTACAGCGCGCAGGCCTGCCCAGCGCGCCCCCCACCCCCAAACTTTGCATAGTGACCCAGACTTACAAATCATGCAGCCCTGCTGTGTCAGGGGGTGGGGAGGGGCAGGGGGTGGTGCTGCTGGGCGCACACTCAAACGCAAGTTTGGAAAGTTGAGACTCAGGGCCTGGCCAGAGCCACGCAGCCAACGTCCAGGTCTGAAACTTGGCAAGCAGGCCGAGAATTTTGTTTGTCGAGGCATACGAGTTTTGGTGACCTGAGGTGCAGTGAGTGGTGCTGTGGAAAGAAGTGACTCAATGTTTGGTAGCTGGAGGAAGCTGCTCTCATACAGCAAGTTCTCAGCACATTGCCTCCCGGGCCCAGCCTGTTAATTATATTGGCTGAAAATCGGCGTGCCGCTAGAACTCATACATTCGCAATGGCTGACAAAGTTTGGTGGCCCATAACAAAGTGTGCAAGTCGGAATCACCAGCTTCTCCTCACGTTCCAGCAGCTGTCTCCCTGAACCTGCTTACCACGGCACCCCGTGCAAGAACCGATGGTCCAGGATTGCTCAGCATAGTCCCTTGCGTGCGCCTGCCAGGTCTGGGGCCAGGAGGTGGCCTGGACGGAAAGTTCACAGACTTCCATGCAAGCATGCGTGCACGCGCACACACACACACACACACACACACGCACGCACGCACACACACACACACACACACACTCACGCACACGCGCACGCGCACGCGCACACGCACACACACATACACACACACACACACACACACACACACACACACACACACACACACGCACGCACATGCACACACACGCACACGCATGCACACACGCACATGCACATGCACACACACGCACACGCATGCACATGCACACACACGCACACGCATGCACACACACGCACATGCACGCACACGCACACGCATGCACACGCACACACGCACACGCACGCACGCACACACGCACGCGTGCGCAAGCGTGAACGCACGCACCCAAGTGCGCACGCACGCACACATAATTTCCAATCACAGCGCAAAAGGCTTCGCCAACTTTTCAGCATCGCTTGCGACGCTTCCCCCCACTTGTCAAGTATATGGTCATATGCAGCGTACATATACGGTTTTGGCCAACCCTAGTACTAAGTAATAAGCTCAATTCTTCTAAATATTCCTAGCCATTTCTTTCCACAGTAGTTTTGAGCGCAAGCACATGCATACCTACGAGAAGCAAATTACCCATACACGCATATGCACTCACACATGCTTTCGCGCATATACACAAACACACACATACACGCACGCACACGCACATACACTCACAGCGGAGCTGCTGACAGCAGGGAAGCTGAGTGAGCTCGCAGCCTTAGCCCTGTTTTTAATGTACGAGAAAAAGCTTGGGACAGAGTCGTTCTACCGCCCATACATCCAGGTATGCATGCCGTTTTTGTATGGCAGGAATGTTTGGGCCATTGGGTCAGAGTGCACTGTACAGTCCCGGCTAAAAGGAACTAGAAATGCGTCTGGGGTTCTCCAAACCTTGAACTAGCTTGCTGCATGCTGCCAATCGTGAGCTTACCTGCTTCTTTCGGTGTTACATCTGGAAAGTTGGTTAAGCTCACAGTCAGGCGCAGTAGTCCTGCTCTTTTTTTGGTTTGGGTACATCGACCCATCAACCCATCGACCCAACAGGTTTGAGTCAACTGCAACCATAATGCAGGCTTACTGATTGTATTGAAATGTATAAAATCCGGTCGGACTGGATTTACTTTGGGCTCTTCTTGCAAGCTACAAAAGGGCACAAGCCGAGCCGTGCAGGTTCCAATACACCGGCATATCACAAACAGCGTGTGCAGGAGCAGAATTGAGAAGGGCTTCATGGGCTCCTTGGCTGAGTGCTCCTCTTTTCAGGCCATTATCTAATCATCATCACCCTTTTGTAGCGCTGTGTAGGAACTGGATTGTCTAGAGCGGCTCGACAGGCTCGTTGGTCGAACTCATCCCTCGCTATTTGGGCATCATACAAAAAAATTACCCAACCTTTCATATGTAGGCTTGGCCAGAACCGTATATACACACCGTATATGACCGTATGTATGATGATTTCCCTGCCAAAAAAATCGTATATACACCATACATACCTTTAAATGTATGGTTCTGGCCAACCCTAGTCATATGCCGGTGCAGGAGCTGGACCGGCAAAGGGCGAGAGGGGCCACACTGGCAGTGGACTCTCCACTGATCTGGAACGAGGCAGAGCTTGAAGATTTGCTACAAGGTGGGGCGCTAATTTTTTATTTGGCCAGCGTTACGCAAATGACAACGGTATGCAAAGGACAACAGTATGACAACGGTATGACAACAGAATGCAAATGACACATGACACTGATTGTGATTGTACATGGCATGACATACAACCATTTCCTCCTGGGAGTATAGCATTGTGGTGGAGAAGTCTTGCGGTATTGGGTACCAAAATGGTTCTTCCTCCTATATTTTAGTGGGGAACGTTTAGTTGCTGCCTGCATGCTTTTCTTTCTCCTACTAGCTGTGGCCAAATTTACTTGTTTTGTATCCAACCTAGGGTGCGATTGAGCTGTCCTGGATGTCCAGAGCGCATACAGGAAACAGAGCCTTTTTTCACCGTTCTTCGTCCATCAATCGTAACTTTGTTGATGGATGGATGTATTACGTACAGGCTTATCGAGTTGTACGGTACAGTACGATTACGATTTGTACGGTCCAGACCGTACTTGCTGTAATACGGCGCACTACCTTATTTGTCACACCGTATTTTACCGTAACTACGGTAAAAAACGGTATGGTGTACGGTACGGTGCCAAGCTGGCACTGCCAGTGCAAAATGGCCTCAGAAAGGCCTCTCCACCCCAAAACCTCCCATTTTCGCTCCCCAGTGTTCTCCTCTTATGTCACATGGGCCATGTGCTGACGCCACACAATGCTTCCCTCAACGACCCTGAGGCTGGGTTGGGGCAGCATCAGCTCGGGGTAAGGGCCCAGAAGTGGCTTGCATAGAAACTCAAAGTCGGACGCAGTACTTGGTTAAATTGTGTTTTGTTCATAAATAATTGTTGCAAAGAAACGACATGTTTTGGGCCGAAATTGGAGCCAAATGGCCAAATTGCGGTCAAAATTGTACTGTACGGTGGCACCGTATTGGTTGGACACCGTATTTCTTAACAGACTGTACTTGCACCATGTTGTACGGCGTATTACGGAACAGTACCGTAATCACGGTCAAGAAAGCTGAAGTACGGCGTTGACATCTCAATTCTAATTACGTCTCGACAAGCCTAATTACGTCTCAATTCTAGTAGTGTGTCAACAAGCCTGATTACGTGCTGATGTGTTGGCACAAGCATGCAGGGATCGAGCATGTGTGCTCATGCACACAACTGCCACTCCTGCTGTGCACACCCGCTCTATTATGCACACACTTTCTTGTGCGCTTCCCCTCCCTTCTCATTCCAACCTCTGCACTCATGTCCTCAATTTTATCTCCCTCATTTCTTGTGTACCTCCTTGCGTGCAAATCACCACAGCTTGAGTCCACACGTCTGTATGCTCTCCCCTCATACACACCTTTTTATGTCCTCCTCGTGCACACCTTTTTATGTCTTCCTCATGCATCCAAACTCCCATCGCTCTGCAGGTAGCTTGCGTGCAAATCACCACAGCTTGAGTCCACACGTCTGTATGCTCTCCCCTCATACACACCATTTTATGTCCTCCTCATGCACACCTTTTTATGTCCTCGTGCACACCTTTTTATGTCTTCCTCATGCATCCAAACTCCCATCGCTCTGCAGGTAGCTTGTGTGCAAATCACCACAGCTCAAGTCCACACGTCTGTATGCTCTCCCCTCATACACACCTT
>Ga0307963_1000659_pt1:15000-24139 | contig 24139 bp, 32 predicted proteins | sample OrgLakmetagen594_FD_201829 | JGI IMG/M metagenome (GOLD analysis project Ga0307963, IMG submission 201829) | Saline water microbial communities from Organic Lake, Antarctica - #594 | ecosystem: Environmental > Aquatic > Non-marine Saline and Alkaline > Saline | place: Antarctica... | reverse complement strand
TGGGTTCTTCAAAGTGGCAGGGAGCAATTGAGGGAGACTGGGAGCACCTCAGCAGCACCGCCAGCCACCAGTAGAGCCACCAACCCCAGACAGCACCGACCTAAAGACCTCAGCAAACCTCGGCGTGACATCCACCTTGTCGAGATCAAGTACTGTGAGGACACCAGACCTTAGAACCAGCTGAACGCCGCAAAGGAACAGCACAAAGACCTTTGCAACATTCTCCAAGGAGCCTCCGTTACTCTCCACATCATCCTTATGAGGGTGGGCAGCACCATCTACAACACTCACACTCTGAAGCCTTTCAAGGAACTAGGTCTCGATTCTCAAAAAGCTAAGAAGCTTGCCTCCAAGCTCCATGTGCACTACTTTGCTGCTAAACTTGTCCATTCCAGGCGTGCCCTTTCCAGTACTGTTATCAACTCTCCTCAGGAGCCGGTTTCAGGCCAAGCCTGCACCCTCCTGATCCCCATTGATTTTTCCTTTCCTTTTCGCGGTGGAGGAGCTTTACGGTACTCGGTACCAAAGTGGCTCTTTTTCCTTAATTAATGTGGGGAGTGGCTTTCACTGCATGTGTAGTTTTTTCTTTTTGTTTCTTTCTTAATATATGGATGAAGCAGCCAATGATGGTGCATGTATACATGGAGCACATCACGCCACACAAACAGGTACGCACCTGGGATGGCCCTGGTCCCCCTCCGCCCTTCCCCACTCCTGTTGCCAAATCAGCACCCATACCTCCAGAAGCAGGCGATGAATTGGCACGCGAGGTGGACAAGCCTGCACGCATGCGTGTATGTGTGCAAGTGTGTGTATATGTGCGTGCGCATGTGAGTATGCTTGCATAGGTGCATTGGGTGTTCATCCTACTGCTGTTCCTCGTACCGCACGGCATTGCTGGAGTTCTTCCAGTGCCATTTTTGTTTGACAAAGGAAGACCTTGAATCTTTTTTCTTAAGCTTTGATGGCGCGGGCACAGCACAGAGCAGGATTACGTGTCCCTGAACCTGCACGGAGGGGGGGCAGCAGGCTACCCCCCCCGCCCCCCCCGTGTGGAACTACAGAGCTGCCCCAATCCAACGCAGTCACTATCTTGTAGATGTTTCTCTTTCAGTGACAAACACACCAGCCCCGTTTAGCTCACAGCTTCATCTCCCCCCTTGCAGCTTTTCAGCACCACAGCACTTGTGCCCACCCACACCATACCTGCGTGCGCACTGGGCAGCCGCCGCCCTGCAGACGCCCCCCTGCTGCTGCCCGCAGCAATTCCAAGGCTGCCCAGGTGCGGATCAGAAAAGGTAGGCAAGACTAGCACGGGCCCACAAGGGGCCAGCTCACTCCCTGGGGCAGCATCTTCTAGCGCCCAGGCCTCTCCCATTTCTGCACTAGCTGCGTCAGGAACGGGGTACGACTGTAGCATGCCTGCGTGTGTGTGTGTTTGTGTGTGTGTGCGTATTGTGTGTGCGTATGTGTGTGTGCGTACGTGTGTGTGTGTGTGTGTGTGTGTGTGTGTGTGTGCGTGAGTGCGTGGTTGCCTTCCCTACTGCACTGGCTGTATCAGGTACAGGACACGGCTGCTGCACGCCTGTATGTGTGAGAGCATATGTGCATGCGTACGTGTGCATGTTCCTGTGTGTGTGCGCTTATGTTTCTGCGTGTATATGTATGTCTGTGCGTGGGTGTGCACGTGGGTGTAACTCATGTGTGTGCAGTGCATGCAAATGTGTGTGTGTATGCGTAAACGTGAGCCTGTGTTGCTAGGTCTTGTTTCCCTGTATGCTGGCGGAGCACCACAGAGTCCAACTGATTGCAGCTGATTGCTTGAAATGGACGTCCAAGCATACGTGTATGGAGACCCTTTTCTTACTGATTGCTCTATGTATAAAGCAGCTCTTTCAGGTGCAGATCAAAGGTATGCAGATCAAAGGTGTGCTCTATGTATAAAGCAGCTCTTACAGGTGCAGATCAAAGGCACACTCACTGACGCTCCTGTAAGTGGGCCAGACACACACAACCACTCCAGACCCACAGCCGGAAGATTGCAGCCCTCGGCCAGTTCAAGGCATCTTTGCAGCAAGACACACACCACAAAGCTCATGCCTCGTGACCCATGCCCAAACATATCACTTAGCCAGATCTGACACTCCACCAGTTCGCACCCCTACACGACGCCTCCTACGTCAGATCTGACACCCCACCGCCTCGCATACCTAAGCTATGCACACAACCAAAGGAATTGATGCAATCTGTGTAAAGTGTGATGCCATAAACAAAGGATCAGGCCACTTAGGGCAATGCAGTCGCCCTTCAGTGTCGCTGTTGCAGCCTTACCATCTCGCAGCCCTAAGCCGTGCAGCACGAGCCCCCTCTGTGCAGAGGAGGATCGAGGATGAGAGGGGGAGGGGGGTGAAGGGCGGTTGAGGCCTTTGCTGCTGGCTCGTGCTGCTACTACTGGGCTGCCCTTGAGCAGAGCTGCAAGCAGGGAGTGCACATGTGTATTGTGTGTGTGCGTGTGTGTGTGTGTGAATGTGTGTGTGTGTGTGTGTGTGTGTGTGTGTGTGTGTGTGTGTGTGTGTGTGTGGTGAATTTGTGTGAGCTTGTGATCATGTCTGCATGCATGTATGTATGGGTTTGCGTGGGCTTTGCGTGTTTGCACTATTGATTGTTGGTGCAGAGTGAAAAACCAGTGTCCATCTAATTGGAATTAGAGCAACAGCAGCAGCCGTACTTTAACATCAACAGGACAAAGAGCCTGTAACGCCAAGAAGTTAGTCAGTCAAACAAGGAGTGCATGGATCGATGAAGGAGGCACGCTCAACATCACGTCTGAGATTATCAATAAGATGCGAGACACATGCACATGCACACGAGGACGCACTCACCAGCAGTTGTTGAAGCTAGGGGCAGTAATCGGCATGCCACGTTTCCTACATGCACTGAGTTCTCGTGTGCATGTGCACGCATGAGGATGGCCAGCAGCGCTGTGGGCACAGAAAGAGCCTGTGCATCGAACCAGGCAACGAACACATGAAGTAAGATTTGCACGTTCCTACATGCACTGAGTTCTCGTGAGCATGTGCACGCATGAGGATGGCCAACAGCGCTGTGGGCACAGACAGAGCCTGTGCATAGAACCAGGCAACGAACACAAGAAGTAGGATTTGCACGTGCACACGCATGAGGATGGCACAGTGCGGTGAGCACAGACAGAGACCGCTCAGAGTTTTAGGCAAAAATGCACGTGACAAAAAAGAGCATACGTGGTGATGCATTTAGTTTCTGTGTGTGTGAGTGTGTACAAATGTGTGTGTGTGTGTGTTTGTGAGTGTGTTTGTGAGTGTGCGTATGTGTATGTATGTGTGTGTGTATGTGTGTGTATGTAAGTGTGTGTGTATGTGAGTGTGTGTGAGTGTGCACAGTGTGAGCATATGCACTGTGGTGACCAACTGCACGCTGTGAACACACCTGAGGGTGCACACAACTTGAGCACGTCGTGGCTCAACTTTTGAGGAGCACAGCACAATCACAGCACAAATGGTCTTAGCGAGCTTAGGTTGCGGCCTTGCCTGTACGTGTAGGTGGGGCGCGTAAGAGGCTGCTGACGAGGCAAGGGGCTGGATCAAGCCTTCACCATCCTGTAAACATAAACATAAAACAGATAGGGTTAAATCTGTATGACTACACACAATCAGCGGCAGGATTGTCACAAAAAGTGACCCCAATATGATGGTTCCCTTAGTCGTACCCAGAATTAAAGATCATTAATGACCTGAAACCTCACAGAGCGTGCACACACTCACACACGTGCACACACACCCCCACACCCCCTCCTACATAACGCACATGCACCATACACAATCTGGCAGAGATATCTGACCAGATTTCAGAACCGGCAGCACAAGATCAGCGTCGATAAAGCCCTTTTACCCCTATAACTCCTAGCAGGACAATGCAGGCCTCTTACGCCTGCCAGAAGTTGAAAACCCCAGATCCATCCAATCGAAATCCCACTCCACATAAAACTCACCTGCAAGCCTGTAGCCGCATCTGAGCTTGCACGCTGCACATGGTCTCCCCCACAGCCGCTCAAGCTGGGATCAACAATCAAGGCGTTGGCAGCGGCAGCTGCAATGGCAGCGCTGCCTTGCTCTACTCGCGCCTGCCATGCGCGGAGAGTGGTGAGGGCGGTGCCTGCACTGCCAGCCTCGTGAGGGGTGCATGCTACCGCCTGCAAGTTGTGTGTGTAAGCGTGTGTGTGCGTGCGTGTGTGTGTGTGTGCGTGTGTGTGTGTTAGCGTGTTTGTGTGTGTGTGAGCGTGTGTGCGATATGTTGTCATGTGCTCATCCTTGAATCTCTGTTTGAAATGTGTGTGTATGCTTGCACAGTGCTTTTGCTACGAGCTAAGCTCAGGTTGACCGTCCATGTACACCGCCATCACAGTAAGGCTTGTCGTAACGCTTGTGGTAAAGCCACCGTCATCTCAGGATCCCAGCACTTAGTAGCACACACACACACGCACGCACACACACGCACACACATGCATAATTTGGCCAATCGACTGATGCGGTCGTTACACACGTAGCAGCTGAGGTGACGTCTGTGGTGCTCTCAACGACCTCACAAGGTGATCAATCTCTCAGCAGTCAGTAAGAAGCATGTATGACTAAAATGAAACCAGCTAGTAAGAAGCATGTATGCCTAGAATGAAACTACGCACATCTCATCATTTTTGCACAGACAGATTACTCCCAAGAAGCACATACCCTCAATTCACACGCTTGCCTTGCAGCCGTACACTGGCCCCTCGCAGACCTCACACCCGACGCGTGCATTGTGAGTCTTGAGCGTTGCGTCCCTTTCTTCACACGCACAGCACTGAAAACATACACACACACGCACAACATTGCACACACACTCACACACATACATACACACACATACCTGCATGTCAAGGGTGGCATGCCAAGCCACGGGCACAGAATCAACACGTGCATGTACGAACACACACATATACATACCTGCATGTCAAGGGTGGCATGCCAAGCCACAGGCATGAAACCAACACGCACGCATACAAACACACACACACATATACAAACCTGCATGTCAAGGGTGGCATGCCAAGCCACGGGCACAAAACCAACACGCACGCATACAAACACACACACACACACATATACAAACCTGCATGTCAAGGGTGGCATGCCAAGCCACGGGCACAAAACCAGCTTCCAAAGCCCTTCCAGCCTGCTGCAGTGCTGCGCAGGCTAGGGGGGGGCTGGGGGGAAGCTGCTGTTGCTGCGCGACAGCTGCTAGGTGCATGAGCGTGCGAGCAGCAGCCTGCGCACAAGGTGGGAGCATGATGTGCGTGTGTGTGTGCGCGTGTGTGTGCGCGTATGTCTATAGATGTCTCATGTGATGTGCGTGTGTGTGTGGTGTGTGTGTGTGTGCGTATGTCTATAGATGTCTCATGTAAGTGATGAATGGATCTACTTATTTGTGTATCCATGTGTAGTTGATATCCGTTGCACTTAAACGGAGAGTGTGTATGTGTGTGTGTGTGTCTTGTGTGCTTGTATGTGCCTGTGTGCATGCAGAAATTATGTAAGTAAGCAAGGGCTAGGCAACATCAGAGGAATCGTGAGAGCGTTGTTTTGTTGTAGATCCATCATGCTTGTATGGTTGGCTACCTTTTGCCCTCCACATCCCTTCCACTTACTTGTAAGGCCACACACAGCATCCGTGCCTCCTGGGCCATCATCTCCAGAGCCAAGGCCTGCACATAATAATAAGGTTTGGAGCACAGAATAAGGTTTGAATAACAGAATAAGGTTTGGATAACAGAATAAGGTTTGGAGCACACAAGCAAACAACCGTGTTTGGCCAAGCAAAGGCAATGGTTTTCAGGGTGGGAGGGTGTCGTGTGCACGTCAGGTGCGTGCTTGGAAGATCACAGCTGACAGCGAGACAGTTGTTGTCGGAGGCAGTAAAGTTGAGCTAAAGCAGTGGAACAGGCGTATGAAACAGCAGCAGGGGTTTGCTGTCCTTAAAACAGTCATCCTATGGGACAGCAGGAAGGAGCTCACTGTCCGTAAAACTGTCATATGGGACAACAGGAATTTGCTAACAGCAGGACAGAAAAATTCCTGATACCTGGTAGGAAGTATACTTGTAGAAGACAGTTGGAGTTAGCTTGTGGGTGTTTTGTGTGTGTGTGTGTGTTTGCATGTGTATGTGTGTGCGTGTGTGCGCTTGTGCCCCCCTGCACATATGTATTATTGAATTTGATTAACACAGACAAACATATGGGCATTACCTCTAGACTGCAGGACAGCAATCGACCATGCGACTGTGCATCCTCCATGCGAGCTGCTAGAACCGTACATGCTGCCTGCGCTGCGTGCTGCTGCTGGCCAAGCCACGCACACAGGTGTGTGTGTGGGGAGGAGGATGTGCTGGGAGGAAGAAGCTGCAGTTGTTTGTGTGTATGTATGTGTATATGGGCATGTGCAAGTATGTATTTGCATGTTTGTGTGTGTATGTGTTTATTTGTGTGTGTGTGTGTGTGCATGTGTGTGTGTATGTGTGTGTGAGTACGTGTGTGATCAGCGTATTGGATGCAGCATCAGCTCTAAAACGCTCGAAAACATGAAGAATCTGCCTCCAAGACTTAACCCCTCCAATGGCTGGCAGTCCATTACAGTAAACCAACTTAAGATCCTCCTCCTCCTTCTCCTATTGCAGCAGATAAACCAACTTGAGACCATCCTCCTCCCCCTCCTATTGCAACAAAAACCTAGGCGGTGCCCAGTACTCACCGGTTTACTCCATTTCCTTAGTTGACGTGGGTATCGATATCAATCAAGCTGCAAAATTATTCTTCCCTTCCTATCCCACCCCTTCCCTTCCTATCCTACCCCTCCCCCCCCTCCATCATCAATCAACACACACACCTGCTTCACGTAAGGCGGCGGCAACAGTAGCGCCATCCTGCTTGACACGCTCGCCACAGCGGTGGGTGCACTACTGGACACCCCTGCATGGCCGTGCGGGAGCGAGGGGGAATGCACAATGCTTGGCGAGATGGAGGTGAAAGAGGAGGTCGGGGAAGCGGCTGTGTGGTTGTTGGCGGTGGGACCGGGGTGGCTGTGGGGGTGGTGAGGGTGCTGCTGGAGGGGGGGTGTGTGCTTGAAGGAGGAGAAGCGCTGGGAGAAGGAGCGGAGGGGGTGGTGGGAGCTGCTGGGGTGGAGGGGCAGGTGGGTTGTGCTGGAGGGGAAGGGGTGGGTGCAGGAGGCCAGGAGGAGGCGCAGCTCCAGGGAATCCTGCGAGGTGTGTGTGTGTGTGTGCGTGTGTGTGTGTTATGTACACGCATGTGTGCTTTGAAACGACCATCACCTGCATACTGGTATGGTATATTAGTACTATTAGATGCAGGCAATTGTGCAGATGCGCGTATAATCAGAGTGGACTGGCCTACCTGATGATCGGCAGCAACCACTAAGTTTGTACTCAAGTGTGTGTGCGCAACAAAGTCGGGGCCGGAAACCCATCACTCCAGGAAGGGATGGTTGAAATGTTACAGATTTTGTATGATATGTAGATTTGGCGAGAACCATACATATTATATGTAACATATAACATATATGTATCTACAGTGTACATGCGGTATAAATGGCAGGGACATCATACTTACAATCACATACGGTGTGCATATACAGTTCTGTCCGACCTTACATTTAGTGCATAGTTTTTGCAGGGAAATGTCGGAACACACGGCATGTTTACACAGTTCTGGATTACTCTGATCACCTGCTGTGCGTGTGCCTGCTGGGATGAAGGCTCGTAGCAGAGGAGAGGGTATAGGGGCCAAGGGCCGTGACCTTTAACGGACCAGACGGCACTGCTGCTGCTGTCATGGCTGCTACCATCGACACCGCTGAGTAATTGCTGCTGCTGCTGTGCCTGCTGCTGTTGCTGTGCCTGTTGCGTGTGTGCAGCGCCTGCTGTGTGTGTGTAGTGGTGGTGCCCCTGCTCTGAGTGACCACCACCGACACCCTGAGCATCCGCATTGTTCTGTTCGCAATGCGCGATCCCTGGATCTGTTCTAACGTTGCGCGAGCCAAAGAAGCTGTGAGTGGGGTTTGTTGCAGACACACGTTGGTTCAGCCTTGCCGTGCCGACTGAAGCAGCATCTGCTGCTGTTGCTGGTGTTGCTGGTGTTGCGGGGGCTGTGCCGAGCACGCTGCGCGTGAGGCATGATTGTGTGGCGTGCGGCAACCTGTGATGGGGCAAACGCTGCGGCATTCGCGACGATGCTTGTGAGGCTGCCTCTCCTCCCGCTGCGGCGGTAGCGTCTGGGTTTGGCTGACAGCCGGACGCCAGGTTTTGATAGGGCAAGGGCCAAAGTTCAGCCTCAGGCTCCAAGATCTATGTGTGTGTGTGCATGAGTGTGTGAATGTGTATGTGCAAGTGCCTTGTTGTTCATGCAAAATCTCCTACGGTCTCAGCCAGGCTCCCCCACACATGTAACAAAGTCCTGGCTCTCACAAGAGCGCTTTCATGCTCATCCTGAGCCTGCATGGTGCCTTCAGTGTAGCAGTGTGTTGTAAAAGGCAAACTTGAGATGTTTGATTTGGAATTGTATTCCTACATGCATCGTTACATCCAGCCTCTTTTGCCTGCACCACAAAAATTCTGTGCCTCACGACAAAACGTGGAGGCGGTACACACGTAGCGCACCACCTTACTTTATCACCACCTTACGTTATTACCACCTTACTTTATCGGTACTTATGTGTAGGGTTGGCCAGAAACATATATATATATATATATATACGGTGTATAAACGGTATTTTTAGCAGGGAAATCGCCAAATATACGGTCATATACGGTGTATATATACGGTTCTGGCCAACGCTACTTATGTGCCTCACCTGTGCATTAGTCCGAGCTCCGATACCACTCTTACGAAGCACGAGTAGCATGCTGGCCACTTCTACTTTATATTAGTAACAGCTAAACATCTAGGGCAATGATGTTGCAAGATCGGACTTGCCCTTTTGACTCCATTCACTGCTATAAATACTCAGTAGTGTGACATCACACTTCAGCACTACCTGTACCCCTTTAAGGTAGGAGT
>Ga0307963_1000659_pt1:2500-10000 | contig 24139 bp, 32 predicted proteins | sample OrgLakmetagen594_FD_201829 | JGI IMG/M metagenome (GOLD analysis project Ga0307963, IMG submission 201829) | Saline water microbial communities from Organic Lake, Antarctica - #594 | ecosystem: Environmental > Aquatic > Non-marine Saline and Alkaline > Saline | place: Antarctica... | reverse complement strand
CCAAGTGCGACCAAGTGTGCGGCTACAAATGTTTAATGCACAATCGAGTGCGTGCTCAGAAATGCGCGTTTAGTGTGCACAACTGTGATCACAAGTGAGTAGGGGTGGCCAGGACCATATACGCGCACCGTACACGACCGAATATACAGGCACTTCCCTGCTTAAAATATTGTATATGCATATATGCATCGCCAATACGTACGTTTGTATGGTTTCGGCCAACCCTACAAGTGAGCATTAGCGTGTGAACAATGAAGTGCACGATCACAAGGGAGCGTTTATGTGCATTCACAGCTATGATCTTGATTGAGCGGTCAAAAGTATGTGTAGCCACAAGTGCCTTCACAAGTAAGTATGTAGCCACAAGTATATTCACAAGTACGTATGTAGCCACAAGTATATTCACAAGTAAGTGTGTAGCCACATGTGTATTCACAAGTACGTAAGGGTGCACCTAGTGTGCGATTGCAAGGTCACTGATTCATAAAACGACTCCAAAGCACAGAAACGCGTGGATGCGTCAATAGAGATAATGCTATTCTGTGACAGAGTCAATGGTTAAAGATCTCAGCTCCAAGCGTGCAGCATTCAAGGACACGTGTTTCCGCAACGAGTGTGCACGTATACTGTGTAGAATGTGCTTTTAAGTAATAGGTGATGTTAGGAGTGTGATTTCATGGGCGTTGGTGTGGTACACTACTTGGTGCTCAAGTGGCTCCTTTTCCTAAGTTAATGTGGGGAGTAGTTTTCATTGCCTGCGTAGGTTCTTTTTTTCTGTCTTTATGATCCAGGGGATACGCACCAAACACCATTGAAAGTAACAATGAAAGCATCCAACTAAAGAGTTTTGAGCACCAAGTATCCCCCCTCAACTGCACACGCAGCTTAGAGTGTGGAGCTGTGTGCGCAGCGAGTAGCTGCAGACAATAGCTGTTTGTCACATCTTTGCCAACACTTGAACCTATCCAACCTACAAAATATAGGTACACTCCGACCCAATTGACCTGTCACTACCATTTTAGCACGTGGATCAGTGCACTCACACCAGACACAGCACCAAGTGACCCGATACCTGCAGCAAGCAACCCACGCGTCACCAACAAGTGACCCACCAACTGCAGCAAGCGAACCACACACCAGCAGCAGCACCAAGTGACCCACCAACTGCAGCAAGCGAACCACACACCAGCACCAGCACCAAGTGACCCACCAACTGCAGCAAGCAAGCGAACCACACACCAGCACCAGCACCAAGTGACCCACCAACTGCAGCAAGCGAACCACACACCAGCACCAGCACCAAGTGACCTACCATCTGCAGCAGCTGTGCACGCGGGGCTGTGTGTGCATCGGACAGCAGCAGCCAGTGGCCCATCCTCATAGCTCTCCCGAGGGCTGCCCCCACTTCCTGCTCTGCTCCAGCATCCCAACTTGCCACCACCACCTCAGGACAGCTGCTGCTGCTGCCTGTGTGTGTGTGTGAATGTGTGTGTGTGTGTGTGTGTGTGTGTGTGTGTGTGCGTGTGAATGTGTGTGTGCGTGTGTGCGCGTATGAATGTGGGTGCGCGTTTGCACCTGCATGCAAGCGTTCGTGTGCACGTACGTACACATGTGCTATACCCTGGCATCCCAGTCAGCCACACAACACAACCCCTGCCTGCATTCAAGCGCGTTTAATGCACACGTAAACAACTCCCATGATGGCGCCAGCACTGCCCACCACCTACCTTGTTCATTACTCAAACTTGCACCCTGACCTCCATGGCTGTGGGACAGGCTAGGCCTGTCCTTGCCCTTGGAGTGGGGCGGCCGAGACAGTATCCCAGGACATCCTTGTGCGAGGGCTGCTGCAGCCGCGTACACCGCGCTGACCTGCACACACGTGTGTAGGAGTGTTCGGTTGGTGTGTGGTGTGTGTTTGTGTGTATGTGTGTGTACATGTGTGTGTGTGTATGTGTGTGTACATGTGTGTGTGTGTGCACGCGATGGGTGAGCTTCAAGGTCATAACGAACAATGCAACAAAAGTGCTGTGTTAACACATGAGTGGATGTGGGTATGCGTACGTGCAACACGACTGACAGCGTGGGTCTGTGTGTCAGCACGCCCGCCGGCACTGTCAAGCACACCATAGATAGGCACCCCATCTCACCCCATACACTCACCACATCCTCATCTTGTGAGCATGCCAGCAGCAGGGGCACAGTGGGAGGCTGCGTCAAAACGCCCCCCAGCACTGTCGAGCACACTATAGATAGGCACCCCATCTCACCCCATACACTCACCACATCCTCATCTTGTGAGCATGCCAGCAGCAGGGGCACAGTGGAAGGCTGCGTCAAAACGCCTGCCAGCACTGTCAAGCACACCATAGATAGGCACCCCATCTCACCCCATACACTCACCACATCCTCATCTTGTGAGCATGCCAGCAGCAGGGGCACAGTGGGAGGCTGCGTCAGAATTCCCGCCAGCACTCGCTCTCCAGGGGTTGCCTCTCCCAGTGCTGGGCCTGAAAGCAAGTGTACACATGTTTATCTCCTTGCTGTGTGTGTTTGTGCAAATAGTGTGTTAGTGCGCGTACGTGAGTTTCTGAGTATAGGCATACACGCTTCCTTTCGGGCATGAGAGGGGCCGCAGACATTAGGACACACACACATGCTCTCACCTTTCTGTTGAGCACCACCACTACTGCCCGCGTGCCGTGCGTTCTGTGGATGGCCCTCGCTAGTTGCACTGCTGGGCCTGCTGTCCAACGCACCCTCATCCCCGCCGTCTGTCAGTGTCTGTCTCCAGATTCCCCCACCGCCCCTTTTCTGGCGCCCATTCCTGCTGCCTCGAGGGTTTGTGGTGTGCGGCGCGCGCTGGAATGGGATATGTGTTTGCTGCTGCTGCTGCTGATGCTGCTGCTGGTGTTGCTGCCTCTGGAGTTGCTGCTGCTGCTGGTGGTGGTGGTGGTGCTGCTGCAGCACTGCCACAGTCGCGGGAGCTACATTCATAGTACTGGGTGTGGGGGTATCTGACCCACGATGCAACGGCCCCCCAACTGGGGTAGCCTCCATCCCTTCACCCACAATGTTATACCTCCTGCCATGGACACGCGTATGTGCGCCCCCTCCCAAGCTGCTCTCCACAATGCCCGCCTGTACACATATATGAGTGTGTGTGCGGGTATACTTGTGTGTGTGTGTTGTGTGTGATTAGTTGTGTGTGCTGGTATGCCTTTCATCTTTCATGATGTGAAGCTGCAAGGATCTCCAGGCCACCAATGCGCGACCTTTTCAGTGGGGCACAGCTCAGCTGACACACCACACACCCATGCACAAGTTCATGGGCAGGACTTATAGAACTTAGCATCACTTGCAATAGACATATGCAAAGGCACAAGGACAGCTAAAACAGGGTCGGCCAGCATCACGTTGACAACTTCCAGTGTATTTGCAATATTGTAACTTAGCAAAACTTACATGTAAATGATCACAAGCGGTGTGCACACACGGTTCTGGCCAACTCTACTTGGGAATGGTGTACAAAAGACAAAATGTATATCTAGGTAGGCACGTGTGTAGGGTTGGCCAGAACCACATATATACGATGTATATACGGTATTTTGGCAGACACATCATCAAACATACAGTCATGTACGGTGTGTGTGTACGGTTCTGGCCAATCCTACACATGTGGGTCAAACACCCCAAAGCACGCACGGTCATGAAAAGGGCACGGACCTGGATTCCATTCCCGCCAAGGCACGTGCGAGCCAGCCAGTCCGCTGCGGGGCCCGCTTGGCTTGATGGCACAAGCAGGTAAGCTAGCAGGTACCAATGCATTGGGCTTGTCAGCCTTTGCGTCGCCCACTGCTCAGGGCTGAGAAGCGATGCCGAAAGGGCTGCACCATCCCCTCCCTTCAGTGCATGGCTCGCTTGCCTGACCGGCATTCTGCCTGCCCTAGAGACTCGCCCTGCCACACTGTTCGTGCGTGACAATGCCTGCGGCTGCTGTAGAGCATCCATGGGGCCCAGAGCTGTTGATTTGGAGGCAGGCAGCTCCTCGTTTCCTGCTAGAGAGGCTTTGGGGCTGCCCATGCCTGGGAAGGGGTGTGTGTGCATGAGTGTTTGTGCGTGCTGTGTGCATGTGTGTGCGTGGTTTGTATCCCTTGTGAGGAGGCTGAGGGAAAGCGGTATGCGGCATGGAGGCACTTGAGTTGCTCAGGGGTTATGCCAAAGATATACACAAGATGGTTGAGGTGCGAGTCCTTTAAGGCAGCACAACACGTGCTTCTCCGCGAGCAGCAAACCTAGCCAAAGAACAGCAAAGAGCAGCAATATGCCTGAAAATTCATTCACTCCCTTTGCTGCAACAAGTAGCAAACGTCACTCCCATATTGATGCAAATACCGCAGTGTATTGAGGTGTGTGCATGTGTGCATGTGTGCGCGTGTGTGCATGTAGGTATGCATGATGTGTGTGCATGTGTGTAAGTGTGTGCATGTGTGCAAACGGTTAAGGTCATCCAGCTCATTTGCTTGGCCCCTATCATTGACGCCAGGTTTGGTGGTGTGTGTGTGTGTGTGTGTGTGTGTGCGTGTGTGTGTGTGCGCATGTGTGTGTGTATGTGTGTGTGCATGTGCAAACAGTCAAGGTCATCCAGCTCACTCACCTGGCCCCATCATTGACGCTAACGCCGCACTTGCCGCACTTGCCATGGAGGACAAAGACTCCTGCTCCCGCATCTCAAACAGACCACGCCCAGGCTCTGCCTTTCCTTCCCTCTCCTCCGCGCCTGCTCCCGCTTTTAGGGCCCCCGCTGCTGCTGCAGCAGCCACTTGAGCTGCCACTTTAGCTGCGCGAGCTGCTGCGGCTGCCGCTGCTGCTGGCTGGCTGAGGTTGGGGTGCGTGAGAGCAGCGTGCCAGGCAGCGGGCTCTGAGGTAATGGCATGGCTGATACCGGCGTAAGGATTTCCTTGCGGGGGGTAGGAGGGGTTAGGAGGGGCAGGCAGGGGGTATGCATCCTCTAGCCACATGAGCATAGCATGGCCTGCCGGCCCAGGCCACGCATCGTGTACGTCTGCTGACACTGTTTCTGCTGGAAACTGTGGACCAGGAGCGTCTATTTTGTGGTTTTGAGTGGGGGGAAGGAAAGGGGCAGGGGGCGGCTTTGGAGGAGGCTGGAGGGAGGACAGAGGAGGTGCTGGTGCCCTACCACCTTCATCCGCAGTCAGCTTGGAGGCGTGGCGCAGCCTAGAGCCGCCTGCTTGCTGCTGCTGCTGCTGCTGCTGCTGCTGTGGCTGCTGCTGCCGTGGTGTTGGTGTCTGTGAAGGGTTGTGATGCTGCTGCTGTTGAATTTGTTGGAGCCGCCGCCGCCGCTGCTGCTGCTGCACATGGAGAACCTGGGGAGTGGGCAGAGAAGACAGGTGGGAGGCCGTTTTGATGATTGGTGGGATAGCTCTGTCACTTATGCAAAGGTGGCACTACAAGGAGCAGCATACACCCACACCCACACAAACACAATTACACCCACACCTGCACCCTTACTCACACATGCATTAACATAAGCAACCAAGCTTTCACCCACACCCACACCCCCACCCCCACCCCCACCCACACCCACACACATTTCACACACGTTCACGCACTCACCCACCCCCACCCACCAGGTCCACACCTGCATTCACACCCTCACGCAAACCCATACCCATACCCGCACCCACGCACTCTATTCCCACACCTGTGCTGCCGGCGCCCCAACCCTCAGCAGCTCAAGCCCAAACTGCAGCTCCTCCTGTGATACCGCCCCTGCCCTCTTCAACTTATGCATGGACAGCAGTACACGCAGGAGGCGTGCGTGAGGCGCGGCGAGACATGCGCTCAACAGCTGTGTCAGATGAAAAAGCATGACACCATACATGCAAGGCCCCTGTCTGCTTGCTGCGCCATCGCTGCTGAGCAGTGCTTGATCCGCTGCTTGGAGGCTTTCATGGTTTGCCTCCTGTGTTTTGTGTTTGTGTGTGTATGTGTGTATGTGTGTTTGTTCGTTTATTTGTGTGTTTGTGTGTGTTAGACGGCATGTGTGTGTATGAGAGAGATTGCGTGTGTTCAAGTTGTGTGCTGTCTGTGACATAATGAGTGTCAGAGATTGCGCGCGTGTAGGTCATGCATAGCATTATGTGTGCTTATGTGTCTGCAAGTGCGTAATAGTGAAAGAGCCCTGCCTGCACCCTCTTTCTTGGATCTGCTCATACAATCGCTCACCTGCAGCAGTGACTCCTGCATCAGCCCTTGTGATGATTGGTGCAAGCGCACCACGTCTTCTGTCAGGGGAGAAGAGAAGCTTCCACCGACTTGAAGCGGCTGCAGCCTGAGTTTGCGTGATGACGCCAGCTGACTGCCTCTGTCCAAGTCCCCGCCACCTGCAATTTGTTTCGAAGCACATTTCTCTTGATGTACGGTCATTTCTGTTTTGTTTGCAGTATGGGATGCACTAGACAGGAGAGTATTAACAAGGAAATATGAATGCAACAGAAAACCACTGACAGAAAGCAAGAGTGACGTATCACTTTCACAGCACTACTAGAACTGGAGTACGTGTGTTTCACACCGAAAGTCAGCAGCTTCATGTTTATACGGATGGGAGGTTGAGTAAGCCACGCACACAAATGGGCTAGGTAATCAGGCTGTTTGTGTGCGCATATTTTTGCTGAAACAGTGTGTGTGTGTGAAGCAACTAGGATCAAGGTAGAGGGGGTTAGCAGGTATCAGCCTGCCACGAAAGGTCGAAGTTTCGACCAAACCCTTAAAGAGATTCTGTGCAGAAGGATACCTCGCACCTACAGTGCAAAAGGACACCTTGCACATACAGATGACCAAAACGTTCACATGATCCCAGTCGACCCTTGACCGAGCTAAACTGCTGCATTTGCCGTATTGGGTCAGTGACAGAGGCGGAGCAGCTGATCCACACATGCTACCACTCATTCAAGACGCCTACAGTCTGATGCCTGCATTATGCCTATCGCATACAACTGATACAACGATACAAGTGCAAGACATGACTACTTTCTTTTAGTGCCAAATATCCCCGAACACATTCGAGCAAAATAATGTCTGTTCAAACAACAGATGCAACTTACAAAATACACGGGCTAAAGTGTTCAAAGTATGCATTTGGCCATCCCTACCTGAGGATTGTGATCTGCCTTGAGTAAGGCAGATCTTGAGCAACCGAGCATTCCTTTCTGGGCGAGGGAGGGTGCCTGGAACGGTACACACATGTATGTGTGAGCATGTGAGCATGTGACACATGGTGAGCGTGTGCACGAGTGATGTATGTGTGTGTTTCTGTGTATACGAGTTTGCACATACCACATACCTATACTCACTCTCTATGCGTGTCTTTCACCTTCAGCACTAGTGCAACATTGGGACACTGCAAGCAATCATCAAACCAAACACAAGGGGGCCCTGACCAGTCAGGGTGCAGCCTGTGCCAAAAGAAGCAACTGC
>Ga0307963_1000657_pt1 | contig 24151 bp, 26 predicted proteins | sample OrgLakmetagen594_FD_201829 | JGI IMG/M metagenome (GOLD analysis project Ga0307963, IMG submission 201829) | Saline water microbial communities from Organic Lake, Antarctica - #594 | ecosystem: Environmental > Aquatic > Non-marine Saline and Alkaline > Saline | place: Antarctica: Organic Lake... | reverse complement strand
TCTCTCTCTCTCTCTCTCTCTCTCTCTCTCTCTCTCTCTCTCTCTTTCTCTCTCTCTCTCTCTCTATCTCTCTCTCTCTCTCTCTCTCTCTCTCTCTCTCTCTCTCTCTCTCTCTCTCTCTTTCTCTTGTCTTATTTGTGAAAAGGCAGGACTTTTCCCACTTTTGCTCTCGGCATTAAGTTAATGTTTATGTTTCGTGTGCGCAGGCTGGAGCCCTGGCTGCCTTTCTAAAGGACCTGCTTATGCAAAACACGCCTTACGCCAGCAGCATAGAGCACGATTTTGCACAGTGCTTGGACATCCACTTCAAAGAAATGGCAGCTATAATGCCTGTAGTCCCTGGAATTTCTGTTAAGCCTTCCGGGCTCATCGCAAAAAAATGATAGGCTGTTTGGTACACCAGACGTCTGATGGCTTAGGAATTCATTCCGTATGTGCTGCAGTACACAATGTTATGCTTGACAGCTGTCCCTGCAGACTGTAGCGAGAGTGGTGAAATGGCTTACGATTGAACGTATAGCGCGACGGAGGGCACTGGTATTCAATTTTTCGGTAGTTTTGCTGTGAAAGGTTTTTTTTCTTTTGGTAGCAAGGATATTACCAGGATCACCCACCTTGCAACCTTGCAGCTGTCCCCCTTTCTCGACCTCATTCGACAGTTCACAATTGCTCGGAGTATTAGAGTCGATGTGCTCCCTACAGACGACGCGATACTTCAAGATATTAAATCAAATATTTTGGAACGACTGAGCCAGGCATTGTATAACTAGAGAACTCAAATTTCTGCTATGTTTGCAAGCGTGATACTTGTAATACTCTAAATTTTATTATGATAAAATACGCTTAATACCTGTGCACAGCATGCTCGTGAACAGACACGCCCTCCCACACAAAGCAGGCATGCTTCCCTCCAGCATCCCAAGATTCAATCTTCAGGCCAGGAGAATCTTTACGCTCCAGCCTGCAAGAGGTATGAAACAAGAGCATTTGTATGAAGCTGAGGGCGTTGCCACACGTGGTGAGCCAAAAATAGCAAACTTGGCTCTAGAAGTGCTTGTTTGTAATACACCCATGGAAAGTTTTCCCCCTTCAGTGCTGTAAGGAACAGTGGCAGTACGTACGGTCGCAAACAGAGTTGTTGTAGGAAAATTGCTTCACGAGTAGAAACACTCGTGCCATCTGCAACGCTAAATCATCAGCCTGGTTCCAGCATTCCTCTGTCTGCATCCTGTCTGCATTTGTTTCACATTTAAGAAGTGGAAAATGCATTAGGACCATCCCCTGTTCGCTTAGTTTCCACTTCTTTTGTTTTGCAGACGCAGTTGGGGCCCAACGCCTTTGCACTTCCGCCTTAGCACAGCAGAGCAGTCAGGCAGCAGCCCCCGCAAAGGCCATCCACCCAGGCAAGCAAGCTGGAAAAGGAAGTGAAAGCAGAGGCAGATTATAAGCAGTAGTAGGAGGAGAGAACTCACCTCCATTGCAATCAACTTGAACTCACGGAGTTTAGGAGCTACTGCTTCTAGCGTAGACGCTTATGAAAACCCTGTAATTCATCCATTGCGCCTGCAAATGAGCATACCGGGTAGTATACAGGTAGAAACTTAAGACAAAGACAAGCATTTTGTTCAGTGTGTTTGCGGCTGCCTCTCGTCACCTGATGCCTGCAAGCACTGTCTCCCCCCTTTTCATCCTTTGACCGGCATGGTGGTTGGGGCTTGCACGTGAAACGAGTGGGAGAAGCACAACTTCTCCACTGACTGTTTTCAAACCCTACTATCACGATTGATTCATTACCCAGGGAGTGGGTACAAGCTGCCACCTGATGAAATCACAAAGATCGTAGATGCTCCTGCTGAGCCTGGACTAACCTACAGTCCTGACCGGAAGCACTTCTTGCAAATGTTCCGCCCTCCGGCACTGCCATCAATTTTGGAGATGGCTAGACCGGAACTCAAGATCGCAGGTGTGTGTCTCTTGATTCCATGGTCGCCTGAGTGCGAATGGAGGAAGGGGCGATGTGCTTTCAGCAATGTGGTTGGCACTGGGTTGACAATTAGCGAGACTGGGTTTCTTGGATCACAGAGTACCGCGCACTTATGCACACTCGCGCACTCCAACGCAGGCCTCAGGATAGACCCAGACCTGTTTGCGCGTTCAAAAATGGGGCATAGCACTGGCCTGGTGAGTAAGCCTGTTTTTGATGGGAGTCTTCGTGAGCATTAAAACATTTCAGGCAGTTGTGACAACCTTCCTTTTTCTCCTCCAGGCCATCCTACCCTCTTCCGAAACGGTCCCAGCGGCTTCAGATAACCTACTTATTAAACACATCCAAGGTACGCTGAGCCGTGCCAACTGTTTCTTTTCAAGCAGGGCCACGCGCACATGTTACCAAGCTTATATAACGGGCATGCCTTGTTTTACCTCCCCTTCTTCTTTGATTGACGCCAGTGTTTGACTCTGTTAGCCTTGTTGTGCCTCCTTTAGGCATAGTCAAGCCAAAAATATTGTCAGCTGGCCACCCAACCGCTCTGATCTGTGTAGCTGCAATCATACTTTTCCCCCTGCTGCTTTGCTCTGAGCTCTTTGATGTCGTATCTCACGGCCTATGCCAGACTTTTACTTGCAAAATGAGCTCAACGTGCTCAATCTTTTTAGGCTTTCCAGAGGGCAGCTGTCTCAACTATGCCATGTGGAGCCCTGACTCAAAGTTTGTAACATTTACCACTCGAAGCCCGGGGGTAAGTGGTCATGTGCCGCCTGTGGTCGCCAGTTGTGTTACAATACAAAGGGTGTCGACCGTGTTTGCTGGGGCAGGATCAAATTAACAGAGGCAGCGAGGACATTGGATGAATGTCCTATTTCACCATCATCATCTTTGCAGCACTGCAGAACCACAAATATCTGCACAAAGGTATACTATGAGCTCGCAATGAGAGCATGGTGGAGTTTACAACACCCCCGCTGCGTCCTTTTCCTTCCCACCTTCCCACAAATGCAGGCATCTTCCTCTGATCCACCTCGGACTCCGCTACAGCTGTGGGTTGCGGACGTAGACAGTGGTAACGCACGCCTCCTGTTAGGGCACCCTGACTGGGGGCTCAACACTATCTTCGATGAGTGAGTAGCTTGTTTCACGTGTCAGGGTGTTGCTGTGAGGCATGTCGACTCGCGTCTTTTCTTAGTCATCTGTTGAACTTTGCTCTCTATTGCTCTATTGATCCTTGCCGCCAAACTACAGTGATGGGGCTGCACAGGTGTGTGTGCTGTCAGGCACAGCGTGAAGCAGCAGTGGAAGTATAGGAAGTACCCTATTCGGAACGATGTCCTTTTCTACGCTCCAGCGCATGCACACACAATCTTTGCCTTGTTGGCGCCCCTTGTTGGTCAATCGTTTGCCAAGTCTCGAAAATATACCGCCTCCTGCCTTATTTGTTGAATTGGTGCGCTTTCCATCGGTGACGCCTGCTTGCCGCCTACAGCTACTCATTCCTGGACGACGACAACATTGTGGCCTGTGTATTACCAAAGGGTGTCACTGCCAACAGCGCTCCCCAGCGCCCACTCACCGGACCTCAGGGGCCCCGCATTTCAGTGAGTTTGAGATTGTCAAGTTGAGTGGCTTGTATGATCTGTATCAAGCATGCCTGCTGCATGACTGCTGCATCATGATTCCTGCATCAAACACCCCATGCCAATTCATTGGCTCGAGGCTTGTTTTGAAATTTTGTGTGCAATGAAACGTGTCGTCAGATTTACGACTGCCTGTGACATGCTTCAGGATAATACAGCTGGCCTCAAGTCACAGAATCGGACGTACCCAGACCTCCTCAAGGTGCGCGTACCGCGGAGGTGGCTGCACTGCACGAGGAGGGCAGGCAACGTCACGATATACCTATATTTTTTGTGTAAAGGGAACCATCTTTACCAAATAAATTAGTGACTTGAGCCCATGTCACGCCCTTGACTTGCTGTCCGTGGTCCTAGAGTTTCTGTAATTGCAAGTGTGTGCGTTTAGCTGTGTCTCCCATCATGCTCTTTTGCCAGACTTTCCTCAGAGTGAACACAACCTGTTTTGCAACTCAAAGGCTTGAGTAAATATTTTCATTGCCGTTGAGGTATTGCTCGTCTACTTCTGTTCTCTTGCTTTTTATGAATAGGCATTTGAGCTGCGAGCACAATGCATGCCTGACATACTTTCAGGATGAACACGATGAATTGACGTTTGAGCACTACGGCCAAAGTGAGCTAGTGCGAGTCAACATCCATTCTGGCGAGGTGAAAAAATTTGCTCCGCCGCGCTTATACACAAGGTGAGTACTCAAGGGCTTTTTTTATTAGTCGGCAAAAAAGTCCTGTCTAATGATGATCAGGCATTGTTCCTGTCCGACTATCAAACAAAGCGTTGCAGCGTGCGTTTCCACTCTCTTTGTATTGCTTCAATTTGCCAAGACGTTTATCCTACTAATTATTCTTTCAATGATCCAAGTTGTCACCTGTTTAGACTCTACGCATATTTGTTTACTGTAGCCACGGATACGTGTAGGAAAGCAATTGGATGTCACCTGGCGTACCAAATGATTGCAGTGTGGACGTTTCGCCAGATGGCCGGTATATGATCGTAGCATGGCTGGAACGGCCCTACTCCTTTAATGTGCCCTGCGGGCGATTCCCTCGTCGTGTGCAGCTATGGAATGCTGATGGAGGCTTGGTAAGTATACGTCATGAAGTGTGCGCGGGGGTGTGTGTGTCTGTTGTTTTTGCACGCTGGTATGTGTCTGGACGAGTGTGTGTCTATGCATGAACAGTTGTGCATGTCTGTGTGTGTGTGTGCCTTTACATGGGCGTATGAATTTTGAATGTGTGTGTACGCGCATGTATGTATGAGTGCAATAAGAAAGAATGTGGTTGTGATGTAAGCGCAGCTGTGAATTGCTGGAGGTAGTATAATGAGTTAGTGCTCCTTCTTCCATGCCCAGATTTTAGTGTTTGCCAGCGCTTGAGCTATAGAATATAGAATACTGTGCCTTACAATGATAGAACACCTCATTACCACCAATAATGAAGAACACACTGAACCCAAGATGAGGCTCGATGCACAGTGTAATACGCACGCCTCAATTGATTCGCTCAAATGTACTCAAGCCTCTCGCACTTGAAACGCTCATATGTGCACACCGTTTTTCACTCCTTCCCTGTAGATACGTGAGCTGGCGTACTTACCCCTGGCTGAAGACATCCCCATTGCCTTCAACAGCTGCAGGAAGGTGAGCGGGAGCGCACCATTGTACTTTCAAAGCATGTTCTTACCTTTGAATCAGGGCCTAGTTTCAAGAACCATGATGCACTGTTTGATTAAATTGAAGGATGTGAGGCACGTCACAGGAGTGTGTGTGATGGTGCACTCAAGCTGTAGGCACAAAATTGAGGTCGTCACCGCACTTTGTTGCGCCCTGTGCCTAGCATATCTCCCTGCGTGATCAAGCCTCAGCCTTTATCCGCTTTTTAAAAGACCTGCGTCAATGGCATGGTGTTTCAGGATGCCTTCAACCCAATTCAGTTGGGAAGAACATTTGGACCTTTCTGATCACACTGCTTGGCATTACAGTATAAAAGTGCCACAGCAGATTCACTGTGGCAGAAACCACGACTGTGGTAGGAAAGGTCCGACACCTGAACCTGTCCATTTCTTTTAAGACTCGCAAAACGACATTACTTATGTAATGGCTGTGTTGCCCGTGCAGGGCCCACGTGGTATTGACTGGCGAGCCGACAAGCCTGCGGAGTTCACATGGATTGAAGCCCAGGTATGAGTGCTGTCAGAGAGAGCTCCTGCACCAATTTTTTAAATGGCTCAAAACTTACAGCCACAAACGGAAACCTGCACCAAATGTGAAGGAAAAACCTCCCACCCACCACTCATCACCTTTCCTCGCTTCTGTTTACCACTACCCCTCATCTCGCGTGCCAATATCAAAGAAATTAGTGATTTGGGTCAGGGTTTGGGGTAAAAGGCACAAAAAGGGAGACAGGGTCAGGGTAAGGCACAGATTGAAGCCTGCTGAGGCACGCGTGCTCACGTGTGCGTGCATGCGTACATACATGCAAGCATTTTAAACTGTTGAGAATGGTTCTCTGTTGTCATTGGCTAGGTCAGAGTCTATACCGGTTTAGTCTGTTTTTATGTTACACTAACAAAACCGCTGTCTAATCAATTACTGTTCGCTGCAAGCTTCCTTCTTCAAACTTCAATGTACACGTGTGTGTGCTTTGAGTTCAAGTGTGTATCATGTGGGCGTGTATGTCATGTCAATGAAGTCAAACAGATCAGTGTAGCACAATCCTAAACAAATTTTGGCATTTATGGTAATGGTGTAAAGGCCGGCACGCGTGGCCTTGTGTGTATGACCTGCATATACGCTTGCGCATGCACTCTCACATGCACACACACAGACACACGCACATGCACACACACGCACACATGCACGCACGCGCAGGATGGTGGCGATGCAGCTGTGGAAGTCAGCCCACGTGACATTGTGTATGCTTTAGACGCGGACGAGGCTGCTACTGCTAGCTCGAATGGTGGCTCAGAAGGCAAGTTGGCTCTGACGTCAGCTGTCAGAAGTTGTGACAAAAAGAACGGCATGAACTAGCAGCACTAACTCTTTACGTGTACGTCGCAGGCATTATTTTATAGCAGTGCTGCTCGATTTCCCCCTTGCTTTGAGGAACAAACGCACGTGCCTGTACGTATTTTGTTTGTAACGGCAACTTCCTGTTCCATACGCAGGCCTCACTCCACGTGTCATGGCGCAGACTGATCTGCGTTGCGGAGGTATTGGGTGGGGCGACGAGGACCTCGCAATTTTATTCGAGGTGAGTAAAGCGCTTGTTAAATTTATGCTGGACGCAAGTGAACATATGCACTCACGTTACTGCACATGCACGACAACATAAGACTTGAGCGTGTGAGCTCGCTCACAAACACACAAGTTGCAAACACACATACAGGCACACACACATGCACACACGTGCGCATACACACAAACACACGCACAAAAACACACATGCAAACACACAGACACGCACACATACACACACACACACACGTGCTGCAGAGCTGGTGGAAGACTCGCCGAGCTATCTGGTGGACCCTCGCTCCTGGAAGGCCGGAGGAAGAGAAGAAGTTGCTTTTTGACAGGTGCGTGTGAAAATTGGCTTGTACACATTCAATGGCGCAACTGCGCAGCACGCGTATGCATGGCTCAAAAGGCTGCAAAGCTCTTAACAGTCGGTGTATGTTCAGAAAGCTGGTTCGCTTGCAGCGGGCCTTGCTGAGGAGTGCATTAATGTGCTGTGACTGTGCAGTGCGGTACAGCAGCGCTCTTTAGACCAGACCATTTCCAAATTACAGATAAGGTACAGCAAAACTCGTCACAAGCAGGTCCCACCCTTTTCCAAAAAACTTACAGATCTGTCTTTGCTAACGCTCTGTGATATGTTTTTCTCCCGCACAGGAACTATGAAGACGTGTACGACGATCCAGGGGCCCCCCTGTCCAGAAGAACAAAGTGGGGGACGTACGTGCTTGCCAAACTTGATGGCAAAAGGTGAGTTGGACGTGTGACACACATGAATGTTAAGTTATCACCCGGAGACACAACAGGCAGGGATTCACTGTCAGGGGTATAAAAATAAAGACCTTGGCGAGTGAAAGTAGTAGGTATTCGCTTCTTGCCAATGAATCTTTTCTCTCCTTCCCGTGGTGGAGATTCTGACAGAACTGGGTACAAGAAAGTAGCTATTTTTTTTGGAAAGAAATCCAAGAGGATTTTCAAGTCTTTTTCTTTTGTTCAAAAAACTCACAACGGTCCTGTTCTGCGTTTCTTTTTATGTCAACGTGACAGCATGATGGTTTTTTCACACACGCAGGCAGCTCTTGATGGAAGGGACCGGGGCATCTGAAGAAGGCAACAAACCCTTCCTGAGGTCAGTCTGCTGATGCTGTGTTTCAAAGGCCTGTTCGCATCAATCGCCAAACATTGAATTCATGCTGCACCTGACTCCTAGTTCAGAGCAAATCCCACCAGCTCCTCCTCACCTTTGCACCAGCTGGATCCCCTTAACTCCCCTCAAGTGTGAATAACATGAACAATTTTTGACTTTAGGCATGGCAACAATAATCAACATGCATGGCTCCTCCACGCACCAAGCCCAGGCCTACTCCTGCTTCCTCGTGGGCAATAACCCTTTTCTGTTTTGCTTTCTCTTTTCAGTGTGCTGGACCTAGACACTAAGGAGACACGGCAGATCTGGCAGAGCAGCCCACCGTTCTTTGAGACACCAGGCTCCATTTTGAACGATACTGACTACGTAGGTCGTGCGTGCTGCTGACATCATTGCATGCTGCTAGGCATCCTGAGTGACCAGATGTGTGTTTGTGTGCGGGCCTTGTAAATGAAAGAGCTTGTGTAGGCAGGAGGCTCTTTCCACTTCATCATGCATTGTTGCTTGCTTCGTTGACTACATGACTCGTTCTGCATGACTGCATGACTGCATCGTTGACTGCATGACTGCATGACTGCATGATCGTTGACTGCATGACTGCATGACTGCATGATCGTTGACTGCATGACTGCATGACTGCATGATCGTTGACTGCATGACTGCATGATCGTTGACTGCATGACTGCATGACTGCATGATCGTTGACTGCATGACTGCATGATTCGTTGACTGCATGACTCGTCTGGACACCATGCAGGACTGCTTGGGTGCCCATGCCTAGTCCCCCTCACCACTAGGCACGTGTAGGCACAAATGCTTGACTCACAAACCAACGCCTGCGCTCCCTTACTTGCGCTTGCTCTTATTTGTGTAACAACGTGACTCACATAAGGAGACTCACACAGCGTGACTCACATAAGGACACTCGCACAACGTGACTCACATAAGGAGACTCACATGGCGTTCTTGAATCTTGGATTTAATCGCGTCAAAGCCTACCTTGTCGTTTCTTGGTCTTGCATGTTATTGCATTTAACCATATCCAAGGTCTTGCACGGCTTCCTTCTCTGCAGGACAAGCCAATCACCCTGGACAACTTGCAGATGCTGTGGAGCAGGGAATCGAGCACCCAGGTCCCCCAGGTGGGAGTGGTGGTTTGTACAGCTGCACACGTGCACATATACACACAATGAGCATGAGAGCCAAATGTAGGGATGTGAATTGGCTGGTCAGAGCGCGAGTAAGGTTCACACAGAAACAGGTTTGTGTAACCTGCATGCCTCACGTTAGGTGACGTTCTAGGCAGTTCGTGCAATAACGTGTTCTGGTGAGGAAGGAGAACGCTTACCCTTTTGCAAACAGTGCAAGCCTTTGTGTCCACTCTTACTTTGAATACTATTTGTTTTCAGCTGCTACCACAGTGTTGGTGTGTTTTTCAGCCAAGCAGCAGTGCAATCGCTCGTGCGCTGCACTTCCTTTGCCTCTTCAGCTCACGATGTGCTCTGTCCTTATTGCATCACATGGTTGCTCCTAAGCCTGCCCCTGTGCGCCTACCATGCTTTGGTGGCAATCTTGCTTCTTTAGCTTTATTACAATTTGGTTTCATTGCCTATCATTGGTTTCATTACCTATTACTAAATACCCATTGGCTAATCATCAACTCTTGTGAAACCCCACCATTTGATGCTTGTCTGATCTGTCCCCTTCTTTCTATTTGCTGCCCCCTTCTTTCTATTTGCTGCCCCCTTCTTTCTATTTGCTGTCCCCTTCTTTCTATTTTCTGCCCCCTTCTTTCTATTTGCTGCAGTCCTATGTCAAGTCTTGGACAAAAGGAGGGGCGGAGTCCTCAGAACGGCAGGTCACAAACTATCCACACCCACACCCTCAGGTAAGTGTTCACTGATCCAAACCAACCTATGAGTATTAGGGTCCTAGGCATCGCAAGGTGTTCATAACATCTGCTGAGACGGACAAAACTGGCTGCCAATTGAAAGTGTTGCACACTCTGGTGGAGAAGCGAAAGGGCAGAGAGTAAAAGTTGGCATACACAGTTGGTGGTGAAGCGAAAGGGCAGAGGAGTTAAAGCTGGCAAACGCATTTGGTGGAAAATCAAAAGGGCAGAGAGTTAATGTTGGCAAGCACGGTTGGTGGAGAAGCAAAAGGGCAGAGAGTTAATTTAGGCAACACCGACCCTGGCAAACAATGTATCAGGCAAAACATTGGTAGAGGCAAACAGTCTGAGGCGTAGAAGGAGCCCTGTACGAGCTGTACTACCCTTAATAATTGAGTTGTGAGCATTCACCACTACAGCCGCATTCTCAATAACCTTGTCTGTGCTCTTCCCTTCTCGTGTGAGTGCAGCTATCGGACCTCCAGAGGGAGGTGTTACGTTACCCACGAGCTGACGGAGTTATGCTCACTGCCACGCTGTAAGTGGATAGGGAGTGATTACAAGCCATCGGGTGGGGTGTGTAGGACTTGATGGAATGATGCTCACTGCCACGCTGTAAGTGGATTTGAGAGCATCTATGATTTGCCAAGTAGGGTGCATAGAGAGTTATATGTGAGCTCTGCCGCAAGTAACCTTTGACTTGTGATTAAACACACACACACACACACGGATACACTTACACACACGTATCGACACATCAAACACACGCATATACTTGCACACAATATTATGCTATATAGAACAAGTATTTGTAAAACCAAAAATATCTATACGATAACACATTTCTTGCACAGATGCTTGTGCTCTTCTGCATGCGTTGTGCCTCTCTACAACTTCCCATGACACCCCCTTGCATCATTCTACTCAAACTCAATCAGTGCTGCTACCTGCACCTCTTTCAGCCTTAACCCCTTTTGCTTGTTCCTTCCTCTTACGTTTTCCTTCCCTTCTAACAGCAGCTCTATTGCTATCCTTGTACATTTTTCTGTGTCTGCCCCCAATAGTCCCTACGACGCTTTTTTTTACTCTGTGTCTTACAACACACACACACACACCCTCTCACACACACACACACTCACACACACACACACATACACACACACACACATTCACACACATTCACATACATCCACACACGCACACGTGCTTACGCTAAAACGCATGCACGAACGCCTTCACAGGTACACCCCTCCAGGCTACAATGCAGAGAAGGATGGCCCCCTCCCTTGTATCTTGTGGGCCTATCCTAGGGAGTTCAAGTCAAAGGTAGGCACGCTGCCTGTCCTCTTGGTTTTGTCTATCTTTTTACACACACAGACACACACACACATACATACATACGCACACACACGTACACACAAGTACATACACACCTACACACACGTACACACACTCACGTACACACACACACACACGTACACACACACACTCACAGTTCCCAGATACACACGCACTCACGCTCACACACAGGATGCTGCTGGGCAGATGCGTCGCAGCCCTCACCAGTTTTCTTACATTGGATCCCAGAGCCCCATGCTGTACGTGTCCGTGTGTGGGGATACCTCCTTGGGCATGTTTATGTGCATGTGCACGTGTGTGTTGCACAAGAACGCGTGGGTCTGTGTTTGTTCCACTACCCGCATTTCAGTGACACATAGGATATTGTGCAAGTGATCCACCTTTTAGCGTGGCCAGCCCCGCTTCACGTTGGCTTCCACAACATGCGTGTACGTTTCTGTGTATGTGTGTTTATTTGTGGTGCTTTGTCGGTGGCTACAGGTGGCTCACCAGGGGTTATGCTGTCCTAGACGGCCCTACACTGCCCATAGTGGCCGAGGGGGATGAGGAGCCCAACGTGAGTGCTGTTAGTCCTCGCTTTGTCCTTGCCGGTCCTTTGATATGGTGATGAGATGCCTACGTACCAAGGACTGTATCCCTGCAAATACAGCTCTTCCAGTGCTTGTGCTTGCATTAATTCTTCACATATAACGGCACAAATGAACATGTATAATGGCCTGTGTGTGTATGTTTGTCGTGTGCAACGCTTGCCCTTAGGTACTAGCAGCATACAAAGCCCCTTGCTGAATTCTAGGCCAGTTCCTGTGCGTGCACGCGCTCACACACGCGCGCACACACACAAATAGACAAACATACACGCAAACACACACTTGCACATACACACTCATACACACAGCTACTGCAAAATTGATCCTTAGACCACAGGACCTGCTCATCAACAAGGAGTTGTGTACTGTCTTCTTGCCTTTGTTCCCTTTGCCTATACCTTTCTTCTTATGCTCTGCGTGTGTATGCGTGTGCAGGACACGTTCATCGAGCAGCTGTGCTCAGGAGCTAAGGCTGTGGTGGACGAGTGCGTGAGCAAAGGAGTGGTCGACCCAAAGAGAGTGTCTGTGGGAGGACGTGAGTACAAGACTCAAGTACTTTCGCTTCAAACTTACAATTGCATTGTGCTTGCTAACGCAATGCCAAGGCTGCATTGTAGAGTTGCAGTCACAGAGAACTGCGCATTGGTCTGGCGCTTTGCAGCAAAGATTCAGTGCTCGGCCGGGATGGGTCACCTGCTCGTGCACCCTTTTCCAACGTGGCTTGAGCGGCATGCCAGTCGTCAGCGCAGCATAAGTTGGTCTGCATGTGACCATGGGTTTGGTCCCTTCTTTGTCATCACTAGGGGCAGACAGCTAGTCGCTGTGCCTGTACCCTGCGCATGATTGGTGCTTCAAGATCACTACACGTCGCAGCAATGGTGGCCTTGCTGCTGCATGAAATGCTCGCTTCTTATTCTCTACCCTATTGCAAGGCCTGTACCAGTACAGGCGTGAAGATTTCTTTGCTTGTGCTGCCTTTGCCTGCAGTGCAAACCAGCATGCTTCCCTGTGTACTGTGATGTAACATTGCGCTATGTGCTATGTGTTGTGTGCTGCCTTGAAATTTTAATCAAATTTCTTCCTGTGTACTTGCTCTTGCTCACCCGTAGACTCATACGGTGCCTTCATGGCTGCCAACCTCGCAATCTTCCAGCCGGAGGTGTTTGCTTGTGCAATTGCAAGGACAGGAGGTGGGCTAAGGACAGGCAGTTTACGCACAGGCAATGTGTGGACTCTCTTGTCGTTCATTGATTTGTGCCCATGAAGGGAAAGGAGTCTTTTTGGTAGGACGAGTCAAAAGTAGACTATGGACTCGCTGCAATGTGCTCTAGGCATTAGTTTTCGTGGAACTGCGAGGCGCTCTGTCCCTGGTGCTCTATTCAGGGACTCCCATGTGCCTACTTCTGCTGTGCCTTTGTTTTTAGCTATTTAAGGGATGTGTTGCCACAGATTACGATGCAAAACAAGCCTCCAGTACCAGCTGAGTCGGTTGCAGTTTATATTTGGTCACCCTCCCCCCATGCGTATCTGGAAACTGTGTGCAGCTTGAGCCATCTGCGTAGAGCAACTAGGAGGCCTGCTCAGCGCACACCTTGCCAACGAATTATATGACCTTCCACAGTTCTTTCACATGGCATCTGTCCTTTGCGCTATGCAGCTTACAACCGCACCCTCACCCCCTTTGGCTTCCAAAATGAGGAGCGCACACTGTGGCAGGTAAGACCGGCTGTCCAGCTATTGTGAACTGCTTCCTTGGTGTTCATAGAGGGCGGCAGCAGCCTTTAACAAGAGGGCGCCACACTGCGTGCTCGTGGCTTCTTCCACCCTGAGATTTGCAGCAGCTGTAAGATCTGCTTTGACATGTTTTTAGTTCTAATAGGGTGCAGAAAAACGCAATGGTGTACAGGCTTTTTGGAGTCCTGCCCAGCTAGCTTTGCAAACATGAAGGCTGGTGATTTCAAGGTCGGCAGCCAGACTTTGGACACAACAAAGCAGTTCAAGTGAAACCATGCAGTAGATGGAGGTCAATTTGCAGCCATTTTGCATTTTGCCTTGTGAGCCGATTTCTGAATTCACCATATCCTAGCTTTGCTTTGGATACCCACAGTAGTGATAAAAGAGAGTCTGCTCCGACACAGTGTGTGGTTTGAGGTGTCCTAATTGTAACAACGGTGCAGCAGTGTGAGGTGAGCCTCTGCCAATTTGCCTCTATTCTTTTTCCTCAGGTCCCGGAAATCTATGCAAAAATGAGCCCATTCATGAACGCCGACAAGGCCACTCGTCCAATTTTGCTGGTGCACGGGGAGGACGACAACAACCCAGGCACATTCCCCTTGCAGAGCGAGCGCTTCTATGCGGTGAGTTTTTGGGGGGGGAGAAATTGCTTTCCTAGCTTCAGAACGATGCAGGCATGTCTGCAGACATTTATTTCTAGTGGTGAGCATTGGCTGCGTCAGAGCATGCACGATCCAGAAAGCACAGAGCACCTTATCCTTTTATGGTAGTAGAACGTGCACGTAACATTGCACGTCATGGTTGGTGCATAGCAGCTAACAACCATATCAACCATATAGTAGAGGTCAAAGTACGAATTTTATTGAAAGCCTACAGCTATAGCCTATAACATTGATCATGTGGGCTAGATAACGTGCAACTTAACACGCCTCGTGACAAGTAGCATGGTTAATCATGCGTTTTAGCTGTGTGATTGCGTGGTTGTGTCTAAGAGTATGTGCAAGGGATCTGAATGCTGAAATGTGTTGCTGTGTGTGCCGTGTATCTGATAAGTGTAAGGTGCCATGCTTTTGGTGAGCAAGAATATAACATGTGTACAACATGTGTATAACTTGGATTCTGATATGTGTGAGTTAGTGGTGATGTATAACTAGGGTGCTGATATGTGTGAGTTAGTGGTGAGTAAGAGTATAACATGTGTATAACTTGGGTGCTGATATGTGTGAAACCAAGGTTCTCATTCAAGTGCAGCTCACGCACACAACACAACAGGCCTCGCCAAAACATACACATTGCCGTACTCCTCTGTATGCTTTTGCTTTCAGGCGCTCAAAGGGCATGGTGCAACGTCACGCCTTGTTTTGCTGCCCCACGAGGCCCATGGATACCGTGCGAGAGAGTCGGTCCTTCACGCGCTGTATGAGCAAGACCAGTAAGTGTCCCCTTTCTGAGCGCAATTGTTCTGGCTGGTGCAAGCACTGGTTTGGACTGCGCTTCTGATGCACGCTGACGCAAAAAGTGGCAGGTGGTGACATGTGGACCGGCTTAGCACCCCGGAATGGCACCACAGTTAACACCTCATTCAAATCCTTTTTGGTGTAACATCGTCTTTTCTTGCTGCTGGCATTACAACTCAGAGTACAGGCTGTTGATCGCTTAATCTTGCAGAATACCAAAGTGATGTCGGGGGGCGTGCATGGCATTGTCATGGACAGCTTAGTTATATAGTGCTATATCACTGCTTAGTTGTATATTGCTATATCACTATGCCATGCAAGACATTTACAGCCCTAGCTTTCCATGGATTCACAATTGGCAGACTGAGGGCCTGACTACACATTTGGCTTGTGCACATTCATCTCCCATCATCGACTGAACTGGAGTATTTTCTAAATTGCTTGCAGGTGGATGGAGCGATTTGCAGGATTTGGTAGGATCGACCCGACTTATGCCACAGGAGAAAACACTGCATGATGCAGCTTAAACTATTATAGCAGTGTGATCATTCAGTTTAAAACACTTACGTTTATACTGCAATTGCTCTCTTGTTCATTACGGGTCCCCAATTGGATTTATCCTCCTTGATCTCGCCTTTGAATTGCATTGCATGTGCTTGCAAGCCACGGTCTCTCCTCCTTAGTGCACAGACTCATTTCTGCTTAACATTCCAGGACTCCTCGGGGGTAGAGTGAAGTACATTTGTTAGCACCCCCTGTCGTATCCCTTTCTTGCCAAGATGATTGCGGAGATGCTACTTCTTTAGTAATAGATCTGGCTCTAGGTGGCAGGGCTGCAGCTCAAATGAGGGGCCTCTTAATTAAAATCGGTTTCTGCAAGATCACATGTCCAGATAGCTACATGCCACATGTGCCACACTGTATGTGTAAAGGGACCTAAATTGTCAGCATTCAAGCTTTTTTGCCCTGATGCAGAATGGTGGTTGCCCAAATAAATAGCACACGCTGGCTGGGCTGGCGTTGGCTGGGACGGGTGGTCTGTTAGACCCTCAGCTTAGCTCTGCAGTTTTGTGCTTGGTTCTCTTGCTGGTACTTCAGTCTCTTTGTGACTTCTTTTCTCCTTCTGATAGTCTGTTGCACCTCTGTGACTGAGCCTTTTTGGTTTGCTGGTAAGCGAGTTTCACAGTACTCAATACAAAGTGGCTTTCACTTCCTAATTCAATGTGAGGAGTGGTTTTCAAAAAGAAAAGAAAAAAGAAAAACTACGCAGGCAGTGAAAGCCACTTCCCACATTAATTAAGGAAAAGGAGCCACTTTGGTACCGAGTACCGTAAAGCTCCTCCACCGCAAAAAGGAAAGGAAAATCAATGGGCATCAGGAGGGTTGCAGGCTTGGCCTGAAACCGGCTCCTGGTGAGAGTTGATAATAGTACTGGAAAGGGCACGTTTGGTATGGACAAGTTTAGCAGCAAAGTTCAAAGAGTGCACATGGAGCTTGGAGGCAAGCTTCTGAACTCTTTGAGAATCGAGACCCAGTTCCTTGAAAGGCTTCAGAGTGTGGATGTTGTAGATGGTGCCGCCTACACCCAGAAGGATGATGTGGAGAGTAACGGAGGCTCCTAGGAGAATGTAGCAAAGGTCTTTGTGCTGTTCATTTGCGGCGTTCAGCTGTTTCTGAGGTCTGGTGTCCTCACAGTACTTAATCTCGACAAGGTGGATGTCACGCCGAGGTTTGCTGAGGTCTTTAGGTCGGTGCTGTCTGGGGTTGGTGGCTCTACTGGTGGCTGGCGGTGCTGCTGAGGTGCCCCCAGTCTCCCTCAATTGCCCCCTGCCACTTCGAAGCACCCACCCCCCTACAGTAGTTTGTTGTGTTTGTATTTTTGCAGCGGTGGGAGTAACCAGCACAAAATCTGGGCGGCTGCCTGGAGGTAAATCTGTCTTTATCTGGGAAGCGGGGTGGGAAGATCCGTTTGGGGACATTTCTAATTTCAGCTGTTTCATGAATCAGGAGATTTTGCATGGTCATCCGTTCATTGCTGCCTATGTCTTTGGAGACAATGCATGATCCTAAGGAGCCTGTTTTGCTGATAGCCTTAGAATCATGCGGCATGCTAAGTTGTGTCTTTCGGTGATCATGTTCCTTATTTGCGTGTGTTGGCACCCAGAAAGGATGTGCAGGGCACTGTCTACTTGTGAGCAGAGGGGGCAAGTTTGACTTGTTGAGAGTTTGAACAATACCGCATGTTTGATTATATAGGGTATAGGCATATTGATACATTTGGTCCTAAAGGGGAGTTGTTTTCAATGCCTGTGCATTGTGCTTTTCTTTCTAACAGCAATAGTGGATAACCGTGCAATAAGTAGCTACTAGTAGACCCTCCTTGCCACTATTGGCCTGCCCTTTTCTTCACTCTCCTTAGCCATTGCCTGTCTCAACCTGAGGCATGTCAGAGTGCGATTACCACACTGCAGGGACATCGTGCTAAGCTGTCAGTACTGCTCTTGTTCAAAACCCAAAGGTTCTACGGCACAACGGTGAAAGCCGTACATTAGAACTTGTGATGAAGGCAAGAAAAACATATTTAGGATACCATACCCTTAACATGAAATCTAACCACATATTAAGAAGGCAGCACACGCACACATCAGTAGGTCGTCGTCATCGTCGTCAATTGTAATACAAAATTCCTATAGTAAGCCAAAACGTAAAACATGAAACGCACACTCTGCGCAAGTTACATGAATCAATGTCATAGTGTCATTTGATGCGTGAATGCATGAAGCAGTTTGACACTGCAAAGCAGTTTGCATTTGTGATGCAAACGCCCGCCAAGAGGTCATCCCGTGTACAGCTAGAAACAACTCTGATCATGCGCAGTCAATCACATGCACTCCTACAAAAAAGTTGATTACACAGTCATCGGTAGGAATTCCAAGCTCCACTACTTTTTCGTTTGCCACTTGACATGGTCATGTGCGACATCCCTCGGTTTCACCACCGGAGGAGGGAGGAGCTTTGGTATCAAGCCCACTTTGGCAAACAGGCCCTGCACTTTTGGAGTAGGCACAGCTCCAGCCGTCATCCAATACCTGTAATTGTTTGCATTAATCGTTTGTCAGTAGGCTCATGTGCGCCAATGCCTGTTCCTCGCACAGGTTTCATCGCATCACTAGGAGTCCGTTTTTTAGCAGTGCCTGCAACACACACCCCAAAACAATCAGGACAGTCACGTGCACCATCCCTCACAGGCTTGATGCATCAATTAATCATTTTCATGGACGAAGTGGATACGTGTAAACTACGCTTGCAGGCTTGGTGCATCAAAGGCAGCAAATTACACACAACTGTGTAATCCAGATTTCCTGCAAAAAAAGCACCATAATTTCACCATTTTCCATGGTAAGCACGATTCTGGCCGACCCAACTAAGAGTCCTGAATCAAAGCGTTACATGCTAAGCATGCTAACATAATTCAAACCATGTAAAGGCCACGTTTACTCTGTGCTCTCTCACATACATGACGCATTAACAGTCCTGATGCAGGATACACTGGCTCAGCATTTTTCGTAAGTGCAAGCTCAGTGAGAGAGTGGTGAGGTCGGAGAGTAGAAAAGATGAGAAGTCTGGCAGCAAGTAAAAGCACAAAAAGCACTGAGGGTTCATTGGAAATGCAAGAGGGCACCTGTATCCTATGCACATTCAGTCAAAGATTTGAGGACCTTTGAATGACGCCCAACAAAGCTTGTATGTCTCATTAAGAACAAAGTTTTGAGTATCAAGTGAGCTGTGCCTCCCTCCTTTACAACTCACTTTATGCGTTCAAACTTCAGACCCAGGTGCATGTTCCCGTCAGCAGCTGCAGTTTATGTGGGCACGGGAGGGATATGAATGGGTTGGTTGAGTTTGGGGCCAAAGCCGTGCACATGTGTGCTGTGTATGACCGCACGGTAGGACATTTCCGCGAACACACCTTACATATTACATAACTTAGGATTAACCAGAACCGTGTACACGCCCACACTGTACATGACCATATGTATTCAAATTCTCTGCTAGAAGTACCAGACATACACCGAAATACGTACAAATGTATGGTCCTGATCAATCTTATATATATGTATGGATGGTTCTAACCAATCCTACAAGTGAGTGCGGAAGAGCGAGTAACTACAGTAGGGTCATGGCAACTCCCTGTGAGTGGTATGGATGGAGCAGCAGACGAGAGTGGATTGGTGTGGGAAACTAGGGGGCATGTGAGTACGGCAATTCCAATTGTAATGAGTGCGTTGCCGGCATCTAGTGATTGGAGTGTAGATTAGGAAGGACAGCAAAATATTTTGAACGCGAGAGACACAAATGGTACACATGAGGGGGCAATTAAGGAGGTGTGTATGAAGCAATGTGAGTGACTGAAAAGCGCATGAGTGTCAAGTCACATAATGGGTAAGTTTTTACAAGCCAACATAAACGGTGCGCTTCATATTTTGAGTTCCTTGTTGAGGGACCCTCTTTTCTCATCGCTTAAGGTTATTAAGCAAACGGACACGACAGAAGCAGAAGCAGACGAGATGCAAGCTGTGTCCACCTAAATGTGTGTGTGTGTCCTCTTTGCACACACTACAATTACCTTTACTGGGATCCCACCAGCCCACATCCTCAAACCTATTGCCGGAATTTCGGTACGCTCCACGCGGGCGCTTGGCAACGGCTAACACATAGAATGGTCGCCTCTGCGCGTGCAAAAGGAATCAAGGTATTGAAAATATACAGGTAATTGTGCACACGTGCACACACACAAACACACAAACACACACACACAAACACACACGTGTGGACAACTACTTAGCCTGTCCTGTCCAAACCCCCACTCACCACGAATCCCCAGCGGACAAGATGAATGCCCAGCCCTCCCGCCATTAATTACTCAAGGAGGGGGGGAGGGTTAGAAGAGGAGAGGAAAGAGAGGGCTTTGGATTTTTGCAGCTTCTGAAATATCAACTGCTGAAAGAGGGTGTGCGTGTATGTGTGTGTGTGTTTGTGTGTGCACAGTTGTGTGCATGTGTGTATGCGTGTGTGCGTTAAGTGCGCGTTTGTGTGTATGGGTGTGTGCATGTGTGTGCATGTCTGTGTATGTGTGTGCTTAAGTGCATGCCTACATGCGTGTGTGCGCGCGTGCGTGCAAGCATGTGTTTGTGAGAGTGCACGTGTTTGTGCGTGCACTCAGTCTTTGTATGTGAGTGTTTGTGTACGTACAGGCGTGCATGTGTGTATGTGAATATGCACGGTCATGCACGAGTGTTGCGTGCGAGTTTGTGCTTGCATACGTGCATATGTGAGCGTGAAATGTGTGGGTGCATGTGTGTGTTTGTGTGTGTTTGTGTGTGTGTGTGTGTGTGTGTGTGTGTGTGTGTGTGTGGATGTGTGTGTGTGTATGTGTGTGTATGCGTGCATGCCTGTGTGCGTGCATGAGTGTGTGTGTGTGTGTGTGTGTGTGTGTGTGTGTGTGTGTGTGTGTGTGTGTGTGTGTGTGTGTGTAATGTGTGCGTGTGCACGTGTGTGCGTGTGCGCGTGTGTGTGTGCGCGTGTGTGTGTATGTGTGTGTATGCGTGTGTGTGTGAGTGTGTGTGTGTGTTTGTGCATACTGGTGCGCGCATGTGTGTGCGTGAGAAAAGTGTGTTCACCTTGAAAACAAGAGAGCCAGAAAACCAAATTAATTAAATATGTCGTATTTACTCAGTGATATTATACTCAGACTCTGTAGCAAGTATCCAGTAAACATGAGTTAAGAGTAAGCCTAGGTCCTCTAATGGAACACGCCCCTAATACCTGGAAGCACAGGGGAAGAGCTTAAGCAGCATGCTGTACGGCCCGCCGGTGTGTTGACCAGACTTTGCGAATGTACAATGAGGTAGCGCAAGCGAGACTAAAAGCGCAACCGTCCCTTCGTTCCAGGTGTGGGACCCCCTGCTCATCATTGCTCAGATTGTGAGCATCCAGTGCCTCTTTTACTTGGGCTTGGGGCTGTGGCAAACAATTCTGTTTGGTGAGTGGTCACTGCATAAGACACGAAGCACTTCCACACAAATTCCTCCTCACACACTTGCTCAAAAGCACAGGTGCATGGATAGTACAGTGCATTTCCACAATCACACAATGCTCACGGGCCAGAGAAGTCAGTGAACGTATTTGTTTTGACACTTCATCCTCCCTCGCAGGCCCATACATTGGCAGCCTTAACGTCACACACCTCTTTGGATGGCGGCACATGAGTTTCAAAACCTTCCTGGGCTGGATGACTGTGTTGGGCAACGTCATCAACGCCCCATTGGGCGCCGTGTACCTCTTATGGATAGTGAGTTGAAGCACAGAGGGCAATTTTGGAAGAGTTTGCATGCCGAAAATTGTAGATGCAAACATCAATCGCTAGCATCTTTGAAGTGAGGATGCCTTGACGTGACTCCCTCATTCCATGATCACGCGATGCAGTCTATACCCTGGCATATGTGAATCAGTGCTGTCCATTCCCTTCATCTTCTGCCTCCTTAAAATGCTTATTTTTTAGACCGCCCTGTGGACCTCCCTGTGCACACTTATGCTTCATTCAGGTCGAGCGGGCCAAGAAATGCCTTGACTTTGCTGCAACGTGCTACCTGTTCCACTTCATCTTCTGCTGCGCCTTGTCAGGTTTTCCTGTCAGCCTTGAGTGGTAAGCAACCGATTGTCGCCCACTGGATACTCTTTTAAAAGTTTCAAGCATGGTGGCAATATCTACCGCAGGATGCAGGCTTCTCGTTCTTGCTTCCTCATGGGTTTCTGAAGTAACTGTGAACTATTCCAGAAGGAGACAATACTATGAATGTTTGGCATTGCGTCTTTTTTTCATAATAGGCTATGCACACGGGATCCTGATGGTGAAAGCTGCCGATTGGTATATAAATAGATTGATTTCAAGGGGAGTTGGTCAGGTTTTAGAATTGGGGGGGGGCCATCCCTGAGTTTTTCATGACGTGAAAAATGTGTTGTTTAAATTTGTTGGGGGCTTTAGTTTACGCCTCGTCGCAAACATGCACGGAATACGGAATTGTTAGTCGCAGGGGATGCATACAAGCTTGCCGTTAATGTGCTGCGTTATGTAACTTTTGCATATAAGTAAGTAGAAAGTGCATTGGCAACGGTTGTGGCTGGGTCTGTGCACTACGTTAGGTGGTCAGTGCAAGAGCGTGCCAGTGTTTGCCCCACTCTTTATGGGGGAACGGGGATATCATTCCAAGGCTACTGTGCAGGCAGACAGCTAATGTAATTCTGAGCTGATCAACACCCTTTTGTTAGTGGAGGAAATCAGGGGTCTAGGGGTTTTGTTCAGTGTAAGGCCCAAACTATACGGGCTTTTTATGGGTCATTCCTAAAGCAAGCCCCCTGCAGAAGGAGCACAAGGGTGCTAAGACTGTGAGGAGATTATGTTCCGGGTCAACTTGACAGGGGATACCTTCCTTACCATTCCCTTTGTTTTTGTGCCTTGTAGGTGGGTGACCAACGCAGCCGGGCTTGCCATCATGTCGCTAATGGGGGAATGGCTCTGTGTGCGGAGAGAGATGTCTGATATTCCTGTGACCTCGCTGAGAAATAGATCAAGCGCAAGTACATCCACAGAAATGTCGGCCCTGAAACGAAGTGACTCAAAATCCAGGCTCCTTGGGCCCAACAATGTATGATGAGTGATGAATTTATCGCTTTTTCCCCTGACTTTTTCAATCCTCCAATTCCGTGTGTTTACAAAATTTACAAGGTTTACAAGGAAAGGCCTTCAGTCAAAGCGTGCGACTGCTAGCCCGCTCGTAAAAAGCAATCAGTTCATGTGAAAATAGTTGTTGTTCTGGTGCAAAAAAGTAGAAACATGCATCCTGTGCTCTTGCCTTTGAGAGTAAGGACTCATAATTTCTGCGAAGAGACACTGTATGGGTGTGTGTGCAGAAAATAGCATGCTGTTCATCCTGGACATCATCATCAGCCTCACACAAATCACAACTAGGGGAGGATATAACGACTGAGGTCAATGGGTTCACAGTTCCGCAGCTTTTCTTGGAACCTGTACTCTTGTACCAGACCAGTCATGGCTGAGAAAATATGGGAAGACCAGCAGTCATCAGACCTGCTGGAGCTCAGTCGCATGTCAGCATGTAAAACTTGTTTGGCAGTACACTGTCAGCAGCCACTTCTGAACTGGGTTGTCCATCTCTTTTGCCCTGTTATAAGAAAGAAGGGTACCAGATCTGGCTCGCGTACATGCTAGCAGGAATTGCATAGGTTTTGAGGAGCCAGTTGTGAGCATGCAGCCTGTTGGTAAAGACATTCTCTTATACAAACTTTTTGACTCTGAAAGTGCCATCCGTGAAAGGTCTCAGCGCTGCATCCCGCAGCAGTGGTCAGATTGATATGTTTGTCACCATGTATAGGTATTTATATGTTTCGGTGTTAGGAAAGTTGCGTGCCTTCAAGGTCCTGACACAAGTGTTGTTGGTACTGCGGGGGGACCCAACACGCCTGTGTTGGTGGGGCCTTTCCTGGCAGAAACTTACTTTATTAAGACCATTAAGGTCGCGCCCCCTGCTGCTACGCGAACTTCATGGGCGAGCAATTCTCCAGTTCCGTGCATTTTAGACAATTGTTCGAAGTTCGTTACGATAGCTCAAAAGGATTGGTGAATTCCCGCGTGTTCTATGAAGGAACTGATATGCTGAAAAAGACAAATCGTAGGCATTAATAGTCAATAAAATGTCGCTGGCTTTGAAGAAGCTAATAAACAAGGAGCTTGGCGCTGCAGGGCTCGCTGGCTTCGTTGACCCTGCTGCCGTCCAGCGCCTTGCTGATGCTGTGCAGGAAGAGCAGAGACATGACCTCATCAAGGAAGTGCTGGACATCTGCCAGACTGGTGGGGACAAGTCAGCTGTCAGCTGTCTTTTTGATCCAAGTCGCAATGAATAGACTTTGAAATGATATGCGTGTGCGTACACACACACACACACGCACACACACACACAAATAAACACATACGCACACACACACACACACACACACACGCACACACACACACACACACACACACACACACACACACA
>Ga0307963_1000656_pt1 | contig 24157 bp, 24 predicted proteins | sample OrgLakmetagen594_FD_201829 | JGI IMG/M metagenome (GOLD analysis project Ga0307963, IMG submission 201829) | Saline water microbial communities from Organic Lake, Antarctica - #594 | ecosystem: Environmental > Aquatic > Non-marine Saline and Alkaline > Saline | place: Antarctica: Organic Lake... | reverse complement strand
ATTGCAGATGCCGTGTGCAAGCGCACGTGCAAATGTTGCTGAAGGCACTATTGCAAGCATAGATCACACATGTGTGTGACTGCACTCGCAGATACCGAGTGCAAGCGCACGTGCACATGTGTCTGTAGGCACTATTGCCAGCATATATTACACATGTGTGTGACTGCACTCACAGATACCGTGTGCAAGCGCACGTGCACATGTGGATGTAGGCACTTTTGCAAGCATATATTACACATGCGTTTGACTGCACTTGCAGATACCGTGTGCAAGCGCACGTGCACATGTGGCTGTAGGCACTATTGCAAGCATATATTACACATGTGTGTGACTGCACTCGCAGATACCGAGTGCAAGCGCACGTGCACATGTGGATATGGGCACTATTGCAAGCGTGATGTACACATGTTTGTGACTGCACTCGCAGATACCGTGTGCAAGCGCACGTGCACATGTGGCTGAAGGCACTATTGCCAGCATAGATTAATAATGTGTGTGACTGCAATTGCAGATACCGTGTGCAAGCGCACGTGCACATGTGGCTGTAGGCACTACTGCAAGCATAGAATACACATGTGTGTGACTGCACTCGCAGATACCGTGTGGTGGCCCCTGATTTGCGAGGCCATGGGTTGACTTGCACTGACGACGACGCTGACCTTTCTAAGGAGGTCAGTGCACTCCTGTGTGTTGTACACACAAGGTTTTTTCGTGGAATATACAGGATTGGCCAACACTAAATATTTCACAAATTACTGGCTTCTCGGGGTGCTGCTGCGCTGTTTCATGTGCCCCAAACAGTTGTTGACAAAAGTACACACAAGGTTAGAAAAGTGTGTGCCATGAGTATAATTGGCCAGAACCATATATATACAATATATACACGGTATTTTTGGCAGGGAAATCACCAAGTGTACGGTGTATACGCAGTATTTTTAGGGTTGGCTAGAACCGTATGTATACAATGTATACACGGTATTTTTGGCAGGGAAATCACCAAGTGTACGGTGTATACGCAGTATTTTTAGGGTTGGCCAGAACCGTATGTATACAATGTATACACGGTATTTTTGGCAGGGAAATCACCAAGTGTACGGTCATGTACGGTGCATATATACGGCTCTGACCAACCCTAGTCATATTTGTTGTGAACGTACGGTCCTGGTCCAAGCCATCTACGTAGGGTTGGCCAGAACCATATATATACGGTGCGTATACGGTATTTTGGCAGGGAAACCATCAAATATACGGTCATGTACGGTGCATATATACGGCTCTGGTCAACCCTACCTATGTGTACGTAAGCCTGCGCCAAACTTTGGAACGGTTGCTTTTGAGGTTGGCGTTGTTTGCCAATCTGGCAAACTCGTTATAAAGGTGATCTGTGCTCACCTCTCGCGCACGCACACACACACACACACACACACACACACACACACACACACACACACACACATACACACACACATTTCCACATGCCACCCTGCAGGCACTCTCTGCCGACCTGGTGGCCATCTGGCAGCACATGTTTGGCGTGGTCAACCTGCAACAGCAGCAGCAGCAGTCACACCCCCCCACACCCTCCTCTGACCCCACCCAGCCACTTTTTTCAGGAAACACTGCCTTCCTGCCCACCCGCTTAGACTCCACCACCTCCCCGCCCACTTGTGCTAGCTCCCCCACCGACTCCAGTGCTGCTCCTCCCACCAACAACACCAACACCATCACCACCACCACCACCACCAATACCAACACCAACTCCTTTGTACATGCCCCGGGCACATCCGAACCTGCTGGCACTTTCACCCCCTGTTTGCCAACTTCTACCCATCCTTCAGCACAACACACATCCAAAACCGCCACATCGTCTTCGTCAGCAGCAGCAGCAGCAGCAGCAGCCACACCGGCCCCGCCTCCCACACTGGTGTGTGTGGGTGTGAGTGTGGGTAGGGGTGGATGGGTGCGTGTGTGTGTGTGTGTGTGCGCGTGTGTGTGCGTGGGTGGGTGGGTGTTTGTTTGTGTATGTTTGTGGGTTTTTGTGTGTAATTCTTGATTTGCGTGTGCTCGTGCGCTCCTGTTCTGTGCTAGGCCTCACATGCAGGGACGTAGTGTGTGCACATTTTATGGGAGGCTGGTAGATATACAGTTCAGCAAACACAGTGGTACACATACACACATACACACACAATACATAAACATACATACACAAATGTGTGTACACATATACACAAACACACACACACACACAGCTGGTAGGCCATAGCATGGGGGGCGCTGTCGCCACCTGGGCGGCGAGTACAGGCAAGTGTATTCGTAGGGTTGGCCAGAACCGTATATATGCACCGTATATTTGATGGTTTCCCTGCCAATATACCGTATACGCACCGTATATAAATGTATGTATATATATATATATATATATATGATTCTGGCCAACCCTAGACGTGTGTGACCAATAAATTTGCAAAATTTCATACCTGTATAAAATTTCCATGACAGTCACGTGTATATTTTGGGCCTCCGGCCCAAAATGACCCCCCCTCCTGCAACCCCCCCTTCCTGAACCCCCACACTAATAAAAAAAGTGGTAATCTGCTCAGAATTCAAGCAGCTATCTGCCTGCACAGTTCTTATGCCAAATAATGCAATACCTGACAAGCTACAGGGCAAATTCTGGTTTGCGCACGCTCTTGCACTGACCACCTGTTTAGTGCACAAGTCCAGCCAAAACCTTTGCCAAAGCACTTTTTCACTTCGATCATCCAACTTATGCATAATGCAATGCGAAACTGCAAGTTTGGAATCAATTGCTGGTAATTTGCCTGAACACACCCCCGCGGCCTACTTGGGGACATTCCATGCTATTATGGTGTTGTTGATGTTTGTGAGTCCATGCTGTGCTTAAAATGCGTGCATATGACCAACACCTGTGTACGGCCGTGTGTAGATGTTATTTGTGGGTCCGTGCTGTACTTATGGTGTGTGCGTATGAACAACACACGCGACCATGTTTTGTTGATGTTTGTGAGTCCATGCTGTGCTTATAATGCGTGCATATGATCAACACCTGTGTACGACTGTGTGTAGATATTGTGTGTGAGTCCATGCTATACTTATGGTGTGTGCGTATGAACAACACACGCGACCATGTGTTGTTGATGTTTGTGAGTCCATGCTGTGCTTATAATGTGTGCATATGATCAACACCTGTGTACGACTGTGTGTAGATGTTATGTGTGAGTCCATGCTATACTTATGTTGTGTGCGTATGAACAACACACGTGTACAACCGTGTGTAGATGTTACGTGTGAGTCCATGCTATACTTGCACTGTATGCGCACGATTATGGCAACCCTTTTCATGGCCGTACATCTAGAGGCTGCCCCATCAAGGATATCATGTGTGTGTGTGTGTGTATCCTCGCCACAGTTATGCACACCTTTTTGTGTGGTTCATCACGCATTGAACATATAACGCACGTGCACAAAATTGACAGCTGAATATACGTTCAACTGTTACCGCTTCACTAAATTTTTAGTTCATCAAATATGAACGAGACTTTTTGATTTTGATTACGTGATGAACTTGCTCGACATGGAATACAAGCTCTTTGAAATTCGATTCGATACAGAGAGATAGAGTCGATACAGAGAGATAGAATCGCTTTTAACACAATATTTGAGTACTACAAAGATAGCCTCCACCAGTATTACGAAGACAGCCTCCAATAGTTACTCAAAGATAGCCTCCACTAGTTATACAAAGATAACCTGATAGCCTCCACTAACAATACGAAGGTAACCTCCAGAGGGGGGAGGAAAGGCTCACAGACCATGCGGCAAGGATTGTTATCACGCATTGTGCTCCAACAACAACAACAACAACAACAACAACAACAACAACAATAACAATAACAACAACAACAACAATAACAACAACAACATCAACAACAACAACACCAACAACTGCTGTTATTGTACTTTCTCATTACTTTCATAAATACGCGCACCCTTTCTTACATTAAAGTGTGCGTTCGACCGCTTACCTCGTCGCTGCTAAGATGCTCATGCAAAACATACACACACACAAACACAAACACACACACACACACTCTCACACACACACACACACACACACACACACACACACACACACACACACACACACACAGGTGGCATCAAAAACCTGGCAGGCGTGATTGTGGTGGACGTTGTAGAAGGCACAGCATTAGGTAGGTGGTAGGGAGGCATACAATAAATCTTAACATACTCAATGGATGCTTGCATACTAGGAACAGGGCAATTACTAAGCATAGTGGATGTGGTAGAGGGCTCAGGATAAGGTAGGCAGCGTGCTCTTTTCCTGCACAGTATGGGCACTCAGTGGATCTCAACTTACTCAATATATGTGTGTATACTAGGAACAGGGCAGATATTATTGAGCATAGTGGATGTGGTAGAGGGCACAGGATAAGGTAGGCAGCGTGCTCTTTTCCTGCACAGTATGTGTAGTGGGTGCTCGGTAAATCTGTTTGTTCTATACGATCAGGCTGTGTGTGAAGGGGTTAGGGTTTCGGTTAGGTTAACCTCAAGTGCACTTTTTGCAGGGGTGTTGTCAAATATATGTGCATATATATATACGTGCATATATATACGTGCATATATATATACGTGCATATATATACGTGCACATATATACGTGCACATATATACGTGCATATATATACTTGCATATATACGGTGCATATATATACGTGCACATATATACGGTGCATATATACAGTGCATATATATGCGTGCACATATATACGGTGCATATAAACGGTTCTGGCCAACCCCAAATGTTAAGCGTGGTGGATGTAGTAGGGAGGGCATAGCATTAGGTAGGCAGTTTGCTCTTTTCATGTATAGTACGGGCACTCAAAAGAATGCTACGTACTAGAAACAGGGCGGTGTGTGAAATTTGAGCGTGGTGGATGTAGTAGAGGCACAGCATTATAGGCTGCTCTTCACCTGTACCGTGTTAGTGCCCGATCATTTATAAAACTTTCATTGAATTTTTTAAGATTAGGAATATATCTTAGAATACTAAATGAAAGTTTCCATCCTAGGAACAGTTCAAATCAGTATATAGTGGATGTGGTAGAGGGCAAGGGCTTAGGTAGGTGGGCTCCCTAGCTGTGTGGTATGTGTGAGTTAATACTCACTAAATGTAGGTAGGTAGGCTCTCTAGCTGTGTGGTATGTGTGAGTTAGCACTCACTAGATGTAGGTATGTAGGCTCTCTAATTGAATGGTGTGTGTGAGTTAGCACTCACTAGATGTAGGTAGGTAGGCACTCTAGCTGTGTGGTATGTGTGAGTTAGAACTCACTAGATGTAGTTAGGTAGGCTCTCTTATTGAATGGTATGTGTGAGTTAGCACTCACTAAATGCAGGTAGGTGGGCTCCCTAGCTGTGTGGTATGTGTGAATTAGCACTCACTTGATGTAGGTAGGTAGGCTCTCTAATTGAATGGTGTGTGTGAGTTAGCACTCAAAAGATGGAGGTAGGTGGGCTCCCTAGCTGTGTGGTATGTGTGAGTTAGCACTTACTAGATGTAGGTAGGTAGGTTCTCTAATTGAATGGTGTGTGTGAGTTGGCACTCACTAATTGCAGGTAGGTGGGCTCCCTAGCTGTGTGGTATGTGTGAGTTAGCACTCACTAGATGTAGGTAGGTAGGCTCTCTAGCTGTGTGGTATGTGTGAGTTAGCACTCACCAGATGTAGGTGGGTAGGCTCTCTAGCTGTGTGGTATGTGTGAGTTAGCACTCACTAATGCATACAAGGTCGGGCTGTGTAAAGAAAGTGGTGGGTATACATATTTTTATGGATGTACAAATATTGACAGGCCAGGTAAGAGTGCGCCCACAGCCAGCACTCCATTGCAAACATACACGTACACACACACACACACGCACACACACACACTACCTCACACACGCACCCACACGTGCAAACACACACTCACACACACAGCCGCACTGCCTAGTATGATGGGCATTGTGTGCCGTCGCCCAAAGCACTTTGCCTCCCAAGAGGCCGCTGTGAGATGGGCGCTAAAGTCTGGCATGTGCAAGAGCAGGTGAGAGTGCGCAGGTAATGGTGTGCAAGATGGTAAGAGTGTGTGCAAGGGACTTTGAGGATGTGCAAATGTGTGTGAGGGTGTGCAAGAGCGTAAGAGCGTGCAAGTGTGTGCAAGGAACGTTGGGGATGTGTAAAAGCGTGTGAGGGTGTGCAGGTATGGATGTACAAGGAATGCAAAGGATGTGCAAAAGCGTGTGAGGGTGTGCAAGCATGGATGTGCCAGGAGCTTTGAGGATGTGCAAGGAAAGTTAGGAATGTGCAAAAGCAGGTGAGGCTGTGCAGGTAACAGTGTGCAAGAGCGTAAGAGGGTAAGAGTGTGTGCAAGGAAAATTAAGCATGTGCAAGAGCAGGTATTATGTGTGCAAGAGCGTAAGAGCGTGCAAGCGTGTGCAAGGAAAGTTAGGCATGTGCAAAAGCAGGTGAGGGTGTGCAAGAGTGTAAGAGCGTATGCAAGGAAAGTTAGGGATGTGCAAGAGCAGGTATTATGTGTGCAAGAGCGTGCAAGTGTGTGCAAGGAAAGTTTGGGATTTGCAAACGTGTGTGAGGGTGCGCAGGTACGGATGTGCAAGGAACGTTAAGGGTGAGAAAAAGCGTGTGAGGGTGTGCAGGTGAGGAAGTGCAAAACACTTCAAGGATGTGCAAACGCGTGTATGGGTGTGGGGTTAGGATGTGCAAGTGGGTGTGTGAAGTTGTGTGCATGTGCGAGGTTGTGTGCGTGTGTTTAAGAGGGTGGGTTGTGGGTTTACTTGGGACACACTTCTTCTTGGAAACAATTCCCCACAGCTAGGGTTGGCCAAAACCATATATGGTATGGTGATTAAACAATATTTTTGCGTGGATTTGGTCAAGTAAACGGTCATAGACGGCGTATATATATATTGTCTGGCCAGTTCACACTGCTGCTCAGAAACAATTCCCCATACCCTTATTGGCCACGCGTGCCCCGTCCCTGTGTCCTTGTTATAAATTTAGTGAGTGATCAACCCAGAGTGGGACACACTTCTTTGTGCTCAGAAACAGTTCCCGATACCTTTATTGGCCACGCGTGCCCCGTCCCTGTGTCCTTGCTTTAAAATTAGTGAGTGAATACCCCAGCGTGGGACACACTTCTTTGTGCTCAGAAACAATTCCCCATATACTCATTGGCCACGCGTGCCCCGTCCCTGTGTCCTTGTTTAGATTTAGTGAGTGATTACCCCAGCGTGGGACACACTTCTTTCTGCTCAGAAACAATTCCCCGTATACTCATTGGCCACGCGTGCCCTGTCCCTGTGTCTTTGCTTCCATCTAATGATTGATCGACCCAGCTTGTAACAACACACTTTGTAGGGAAGCGGCTGCCATTTCCGTGCCAGCACAGCTGAAGTTCCTACCCGAAAACCAGCAGCAGCCAGGGCAGTCTGGTCTGCAGGCACAGCCGCAGCAGCCAAAGCAGCCGCAGCACCTTGAGGAATATCAACAGCAGCAGCAGCAGCAGCAGCAGCAGCAGCAGCAGCAGCAGCAACAGCCGCAACAGCCGCAGCAGCAGCAGCAGCAGCAGCAGCAGCAACAGCAGCAGCAGATGGGGCTGTGTGGTGGTAAGAGTGAGGGCACGTGGGTGTGGCGCACAGACCTTGCGGCTACCCAGCCTTTCTGGCACGGGTGGTACACCGGGCTGAGCGATGCCTTCCTTAAGGTGTGTGTGTGTGTCAATGTATCTGTGGGTGGGTGTGCGTGCATGCATGTGTGTGTGTGTGTCTGTGTGTGTGTGCGTGCATGCATGTGTGTGTGTGCGTGCGTGCGTGCGTGCGTGCGTGCATGGTACATGTGTGCGTGGTGGGCGTGTGGGTTGATGAGTGGCACAACATTTATGCTTTTCTCAATAAACCTGGGCCCCTTGGATTTCCGGTCTTGTATAATACAGCGCAGATCACCTCATTGCCTGTAGAACCTGCCCTTGTTTTATAGCCGCCAATGCTACCAGGAGTCTAATGTCAAATGTCTAACCCCCAACCCCTGTCTTGAGAATAGTTGTCAGTGAAAATTATTGGCAGGGAACACCATTGTCAGAAAAAATTGGTGTCAGGGAACACCAAGGAATATCGGTGTCAGAGAACATCATTGTCAGAAAAAATCGGTAACAGAGAACACCATTGTCAGAGCGAATCGGTGTCAGCGAACACCAAGAAAAATTGGTGTCAGAGAACGACATTGTCAGAAAAAAGCGGTTTAAGAATACCATTGTCAGAAAAAAAATCGGTGTCAGGGAACACCTAGAAAAATCGGTGTCAGAGAACACCATTGTCAGAAACAATCGGTGTCAAAGCACACCATTGTCAGAGCAAATCGGTTTCAGAGAACACCATTGTCAGAAATTTTCGGTGTCAGCGAACATCCCCTGTCAGAAAAAAAATCGATGTCAGAGAACATCTCGTGGTGTGCCAAGCCCTGTCTTGAGGATCACTGTCAGAGGAAATCGATGCCAGAGAAAGTCATTGTCAGAGAAACTCTTGGCACAGGTGCCAAACCCTGTTTTGAGAATTGTTGACAGTGAAGATCGTTGTCAGAGCAAATCGGTGTCAGAGAACGCCATTGTCAGAAACAATCGGTGTCAGAACACCATTGTCGGAAAAAATTGGTGTCAGAGGACACCATTGTCAAAAAAAAATTGTTGTCAGAGAACACCATTGTCGGAAAAAATCGGTGTCAGCGAACACCATTGTCAGAAAAAATCGGTGTCAGGGAACACCAAGAGAAATTGATGTCAGAGGACACCACTGTCGGAAAAAATCGGTGTCACCAAACACCATTGTCAGAAACAATCGGTGTCACCAAACACTATTGTCAGAACACAACGGTTTTCTGAGAACATTCCTTGGTTTGCCAAAACCCATTTTGGGAATCACTGTCAGAGAAAATCTCCTTGTGTTTTTAGGGTATTTTCGGCTGGGAAGTCACCAAATGTACGGTCATATACGGTGTTTATATGCGGTTCTGGACAACCCTGGTCTTCAGGGCTTCATGTCAAATTGCATGACATCACCATCATCATATGTAAACATCATATTACAAGCTTGCATCATATGTAGGGTTGGCCAGAACCATATATATACGGTGTATATACGGTAATTGGCAGGGAAATCACCGAATATACGGTCATATACGGTGTATATATATACAGTTCTGGCCAACCTAATCATATGCACACATGCACACTTTAGGTTCCTGGGCCCAAAATGCTCATTCTTGCTGGTACAGATCGCCTGGATAAGCCCCTTACCATTGGGCAAATGCAGGTGTGTGGGGGTGGGTGTGGATGTGTATGTGGGTTTGGATGCGCAGGTGTGGGTGTGTATGGATAGGTGGGGGGTGAATGTGTTTGTGTGCAATTATGTGTGTCTTAGCCCGCCAGCTGGTCTGTCTCTGCTTTTTTATTGCTGGTCAATCTTGCAAATTACACTGTGCTTCACATGTGTGTTTTTGCTTGCGCACGCTCACGCTCAGGCTATGCATGCTCTGTGTGTTTTTGCTTACGCGCACTCACACTGTGCACACTCACGCTGTGCATGCTCTGTGTGTTCTTGCTTACGCACGCTCGCACTGTGCACACTCACGCTATGCATGCTCTGTGTGTTCTTGCTTACGCGCACTCACACTGTACACGCTCACGCTATGCATGCTCTGTGTGTTCTTGCTTACGCACGCTCGCACTGTGCACACTCACGCTGTGCATGCTCTGTGTGTCTTTGCTTACGCACGCTCACACTATGCACGCTCACGCTATGCATGCTCCTGCTGTGCATGCTCAATGCTCACGCGAACATGACAGTTGCCCGTATTCACAGAAGACAAGTAGAGGCCGCTGTGCGTATTGTATCATTGTGCCCCTCTCTCTCTCTCACTCTCTCTCACTCTCTCTCTCTCTCTCTCTCTCTTTCACACACACACACACACACACACGCACACACACACACACTTATACACACACACACCAGGGCAAGTTCCAGCTGGTCCTACTGCCCTTGGCTGGGCATGCTGTGCATGAAGATGAGGCCACAGCCTCAGCAAACCACATCCGCACATTCCTGCAAGTGAGTGCCAAGCACTGACGCACTGCCCTGACGCTTATCATTTGAGCCTTTAAATTTCCAATATTCGACATAGGAGTCTTATGTGATTATGGCCACGTTTACAATATTCCTGCAAGTGACCATGACTGTGCCAGGTTCGCCGCACTGCTGCCACTGCTGCCACCAACACATACATGCACACACACATACACACACAAACCTAACATGAGGGGTCTTGTGTAACCTTGACCGCAATAATATGCTCAACATTGTCGGCAAGTTCCTAAAAATTGCCGTGTGCGTGTTGTGTGCGGCGTATCAGAGCACACAGTGTGCTCAATCCTGCTAACCTTTTCCTACTTAGTGCTGCTCAGTATAGAGTGATTTCAAGATAAAAGCACTCCAGTCAGTAAGGAAAGCAAAACTATGCAGGCAGCGAAGAAACACTCTCCACATAACCAAGGAAAACGAGCCATTTTGGTACCGGGTACTGTAAAAATCTCCCACCAGAGAGGAAGCAGAAAATGAAATGGGAACAGGAGGGGAAAACAAAACTACGCAGGCAGTGAAAACCACTCCCCACTTTAATTAAGGAAAAGGAGCCAATTTGGTACCGAGTGCCGTAAAAAACTCCCACCAGAGAGGAAGCAGAAAATCAATTGAAAACAGGAGGGGAAAACAAAACTACGCAGGCAGTGAAAACCACTCCCCACATCAATTAAGGAAAAGGAGCCACTTTGGTACCGAGTACCGTAAAAGACTCCCAACAAAGAGGAAGCAGAAAATTAAATGGGAACAGGAGGGGAAAACAAAACTACGTAGGCAGTGAAAACCACTCCCCACATCAATTAAGGAAAAGGAGCCACTTTGGTACCGGGTACCGTAAAAAACTCCCACCAGAGAGGAAGCAGAAAATCAAATGGGAACAGGAGGGTCACAGGCTTGGCCTAAACTGGCTCCTAATGGGAGTTGGGAATGGTAAGGAGTAAATACAGTACTTTTGCTCCCTTAACATTATGTCGAAGTCTGCTCCCTTAACAATATGTCAAAGTCTGCTCCCTTAATATTGTGTAGAAGTCTGCTCCCTTAACATTATGTCAATGTCTGCTCCCTCAACATTGTGTCAAAGCCTGCTCCCTCAACAATGTGTACAAGTCTGCTCCCTTGACATTGTGTAGAAGTCTGCTCCCTTAACACTGTGTACAAGTCTGCTCCTCAACATTGTATCAAAGCCTGCTCCCTCAACATTGTGTCAAAGTCTGCTCCCTCAACATTGTGAACAAGTCTGCTCCCTCAACATTGTGTCAAAATCTGCTCCCTCAACATTGTGTACAAGTCTGCTCCCTTAACATTGTGTACAAGTCTGCTCCTCAACATTGTGTCAAAGCCTGCTCCCTTAACATGTGTCAAGGCCTGCTCCCTCAACATTGTGTACAAGTCTGCTCCCTTAACATTGTGTACAAGTCTGCTCCCTTAACATTGTGTCACAGCCTGCTCCCTCAACATTGTGTGCAAGTCTGCTCCTTAACATTGTGTCAAACTCTGCTCCCTCAACATTGTGTCAAAGTCTGCTCCCTCAACATTGTGAACAAGTCTGCTCCCTTAACATTGTGTACAAGTCTGCTCCCTTAACATTGTGTCACAGCCTGCTCCCTCAACATTGTGTGCAAGTCTGCTCCTTAACATTGTGTCAAACTCTGCTCCCTCAACATTGTGTGCAAGTGTGCTCCTCAACATTGTGTCAAAGTTTGCTCCCTCAACATTGTGTCACAGCCTGCTCCCTCAACATTGTGTACAAGTCTGCTCCCTTAACATTATGTCAAAGCCTGCTCCCTCAACATTGTGTCAAACTCTGCTCCCTCAACATTGTGTCAAACTCTGCTCCCTCAACATTGTGTGCAAGTGTGCTCCTTAACATTGTGTCAAAAGTCTGCTCCCTCAACATTGTGTCAAACTCTCCTCCCTCAACATTGTGTGCAAGTCTGCTCCCTCAACATTGTGCACAAGTCTGCACAATGCACAAAAGATCAGCTAGGGACACCTGCGTCGTAGGGGGAGGCACAGGGCACAGCTTGCGCAAGCGTACAATGCATTTACACAACTGAGGCCACGTGTTTTGGCTCATGTCAGATTCATGTCAGATTCATTACCCTTTTTGGGCGCCTGCTTCTCTCTCGATGTTAGCTTCACCCACCTAAGCCAATCAATAACAAATTGCCCCGCAATATAATCTCATGTTTGCAACGCTTCTGTGTATTGGTCAGTCAATAAAAGCCTGCTTCCGCTAAGATGGTCTCTCTCTCTCTCTCCCTCTCTCTCATGTTTGCAGTGTACTTGGTCGATAACAATTCCCCCCTGATGCATTTTTTGGGTGTTTGCAGCGCTTCCGTGTGGGAGAGCCCCCACTGGTCGTGCCCAAACCAGCTAGTGGGCATGGCGTGGTTTTGCCAATTGTGGCCGGCACAATTTACGAACGCCAACCTTGAAGTATTTTGTACTGGCCTGAACGTGGACGAAGGGCCCAGCTTCCATCCAACTCCGGGCATTTGTTGTTGAGAAAGGGTTGCAAAGGCTGCGCGCTGATTTATTAATTCTAGTCACCAGTACTATGAGTCGTGCATTATACTCGGATTGTTTAAAAAAGGAAGTTTTAGTAGCTGTTACCCCTTGGGTTTATGAGTAAATCGGTCATAGGTATTTGAAGCACCTTGACATTAGGCATCAAATTGGGGAGTGCGTGTTTTTCACTGCCAGCAGCTGTCATATGGTGGCAGTGGCAATTGCCAGACTGAAGTTACATAGGTTACAAAGATAACAGATAAAGCCATCAGTCAAAACGTGTAAAAACTGTGGTAATTGATGTTGTGGCACCAGACTTGTTACAGAGGTTACAAATAAAGGTTACAGGTAAAGCCATCAGTCAAAACGTGTAAAAACTGTGGTAATTGATGTTGTGGCACCAGACTTGTAGCACCTACAAAAAACCCTTGGAAAGGGAAAAAAGGCACCACGCTGTTTGTGACATTACAGCACTGAATAAAACCAGTAAAAATAGTGGCGCTGCGCTTGGGGATCCTAGGTCCATTCAATTTACATAGCTTTGGGTCTCTAGGAATGGTCAGAGACCTTAAATTCATAGCCCATATCACTTGCAATCTATGCTGGCATAACCTCGTGTCGTGACAGCCACCTTTGCAGAGGTCTGCGATGAGCAAGGGCTTTCTTGCCCTTCATTGAATTCTCAAATGGCATGCATGGTGCGTTTGCCCAATGCACATCTGCATCCTCAAGATCCTGTGTTTGACCTGATGTATGTTCTCACTGTCATGCATGCAAAGAAAGTGCAAAGCAAGTAAGATGGCTGTTGCAACTCGCCCTGTGCCTGTGGAGGACGGCTCTTCGGGGCTGAGACCTTGGAGTCTCTCTGCCGTTCTCCAACCCGGGTACTGCCCTCTTGGCTCCACGCACGATCTATTATGTCTTAAGGTTAAGTTTTCCTATCTAGTTTTTATGTCCAGGGGCTCAAAATAGTTGGTGCTCTCCAACCAGGCATCGTACGCCAATCTTTTCTAAGCTATTAGCTCAATTCCTCCAGCAATCCATAAGCTTAGGACAAAGTCCTAGGGTCCAACAATCAAGCGTCTACCAGGACCAGCCGGTCGCATTAAATCAGAGAGGGGGGACCATCATCTGTGTGTTTTGGGTTGGAGAACGGCAGAGAGACTCCAAGGTCTCAGCCCCGAAGAGCCGTCCTCCACAGGCACAGGGCGAGTTGCAACAGCCATCTTACTTGCTTTGCACTTTCTTTGCATGCATGACAGTGGGAACATACATCAGGTCAAACACAGGATCTTGAGGATGCAGATGTGCATTGGGCAAACGCACCATGCATGCCATTGGGAACTTTATGTTGCTGAACATCTGTCACACTGAGGATAGGAATGGGGGAGGCAAATAGCAAATAACATTATACATAAACTCATGTGTGAGGAGCAACACATACACAACGAGAGGGTCTAGAACATCAAACATGGTCTGGTTTATCACTCTTTTGCTGCGGGCCCTGCTGCTAGATGAACTCTGAACCAGCACTTGCCTGGCTGAGACTGTAAATTTGTGTATAAAGAGCAAAATATAATTGAGGTTACAGAGGTTACAGATTAAGCCACCAGTCAAAAAGTGTGACTGATGGGCTGCGTATGTAATCACTGCTAAAATGTGAGGAGTGTTTGTTGAAGCACCACAGACATGTAGTAGCGCCTACAAAAAAAAAAACTTTGAAAGGGGAAATAAGGCAAATGTTGCACAACTGCCAAACTGCTGTGGGAAATCGCGCAGGTGGCACTACTCACCGGCCTGCTGGCTTGCATGCGCCAGGATTTACTTTCCTGGGATCAGTTTTTTCCTACAAAAAATCTTAATCGGCTTATTTGTGTAGTGTGCCTCTTTCACCCTTAATCAATCGTCGCCCTGTGCCTTTTGTGATAGCGCGGTTCTACGGCTGGGGGAGCGATGCTCCCTGGTGCGTGTCTACCACCATCCGCCCCCAGGGATCGGAACCTAACTATAAAAATGACCATCTGGTGAATGTGCAGCACTACAACAATGCGCCATGGTCTCAAAAGAAAAAATGGCGTCTGCTCTGGACTTTGATCCTAAGAACTCCTCATATTGGAGCGAACGTCACCGTGACATTGTCTTTGGTGCCAATTACAATTTACAATGCATTTGCCACCAAGTATACAGGTTTATCAATCTGCTACATAGTGTATGATGACACAAAAATGCTCAAGTGCGTGCGACACTCCGTACGATCTGCGATGTGTAGCGAGCTACCAACCGCCATCTCCTTATTTCTACCCAACTGAGAAAACAAGAGCATCAATGCCTACAGAGCATTGGTGCGAGATAAGCTAAAACCCAACAGGTAAAATAGCAGAGTCGCAATAATAGGGAGCACAGGCAGAACTAAGCATCTTCATTTAGCAGCTTCCTTACCTTGAAAAAACTTGTAGCTCTTAGCAACCTGAGTGTACTGCTACAGGGGGTACTACTACAGGGGGTACAGTGGCTGGACGAGGAGGAGAATTTTGGTGTTCACCAGGTTGTTGTATTCTCTGGCCAGCTCGTCATCTGATGCTCCGTGTGTCACACAGAATGTCACATGGATGTCGGATGACACACATTCCGTGTGTCACACGGAATGTCACATGGATGTCTGATGCTCCGTGTGTCACACGGAATGTCACATGGAGCGTCAGATGACGAGCTCCGTGTGTCACACGGAATTAGTTCTGCATGGTGACGAGAGAATCACAAATCACAATAGGCATCCAACTGGTAATAAATGTCATGTGTGTCCTCAACGAGACCTATTGCCTCCATGAAGCATGACAGCAACCTGGGCAATGGACTTACTGAACAAAGACAGCAAGCTGAAACACAAAGAACTAGTTGCTTTTGGGATACAAGCTTTGGGACTGCAGCCCTAGGCCAGCAGAGGTCCCAGAGGCTTGGAGGCCCTAAAGGGCCTTAACTTGCATTCGATAGTCCACGAAGTGTGGAACGAGAGCTGACTTGCTTGAAGATAAGATGGGCAGGCAAACACGCAATACCCACCTTCTTCTTCCTGTAATTCAAGGCTACATCAATGAATGCTTACAGGACATTCCAGCATACCGTAGTCAAAACAAACCCTACCAACAATTATCCTCTATGGATTAGCCTCCTAGAGCCCTTTATCCAGCATCTAGTTAAATTCATCATGCTTAAGTAGCTCATGCTCCTCTCTTTACGCTAGAGGGCTTATCTAGCCTCTTGACCCAGGCTGCATCCAATAATTTTGCCACATCAACACATCAAGCACGCTATTGAGGCCCTGAACAGTGAATTCATAGTCCTGGGCTTCAGTAGCTTTGTAGTCTTACGCGTTACAACCAACAAACTTGGTTAGAGTTTTTTCCGTAGCCCTTCGCAGGCAGCCCCTGAATCGCTCGGCCTGGCACGATGAGCGCACAAGGATACGCGCACAAGGATAGCAGCAAAGTTTGTTGATGAAGATGATGACCCTCTGAAGCAAGTGTACAGGGAAACGAGTGAGAGCTAAACCCTAAACCCTAAACCCAAGTGTACAGGGAAACGAGTGAGCCGTGTGGTGTTTCAGCTCTGCAAGCCCTGGCAAGCCCCCCCTCCCGCTGCGCACCCCTCAGTGCTCCAAGTGCACAGCAAAGACTTGCCGCTGCAATAAATCATGCAGCTGTTTGGCAGGCTTACCTGCTCCTCGGTGACATTAAGGAGGAATTGTCCTTCCATGATGGTGATGGGAACCAAGAGACCGCGTGCATTGCGCAGCTCATCACTGCCATGCAGCAAGCGGGCGCTGACCTTCCCCAGAAAATGGACTACGAGAGGTGCAGCTGCTTGCCACTAAGCGTACGTCTTGCAGCTGCTGCCTCTGCTCCCCTAGCTGCTTCTCCTGCTCCTGCTGCCCGACTTCCACATGCTGCAGCCATTGCAGCATCTCAGCGACGGAATCCTTTCACAGAAGGAACTCTTGAAGACTCTTCAAAAACCCACAGGCCTAGTTGCCCGTTTTAGCTTGACTCTTTTGCCTGCTTGCTCTTACTTTGCTTGCCCATCGCAACCGCAACTGTGCTTACTCTGGAAGGAAGTCTTCATGCGCGGCATTGGTCATCGCGTACATCTATTTTTTAACTAGGGCCCCTAACATTATATTAAAAACTAGGTAAAGTAGGACACGACACGCGAGAGAATATAATTTGGCTTGTGCATGAACATGGCCCTGAAAAATGCAACCTCCCTTGGAGCTATTGAGGCTGAAGCATCAGGTTCTTCAGGGAAGGTGTTGGTGAGTTGATTGCTTTGCTCAGGTGTTCAAAAACATGAAGAAAGCGTGCACAGCAGGCAAAACACCTCTTACGGCTCTGCAGGCTGTCCTACACTATTGGGCAGCATGGTGTGAGCCTTGTAAGCACATGGACAAAGTGATGTCCCAACTGGCAGCAGAGTACCCGCAGGCTGCTTTCATGCGGGTGAGAACGAGTTACACTGTTCATGCATGCACGCACGCACGCACGGGTGCGTGTCCGCCTCTATACTTCATACACGTGCTTGCTAGCAAAAAGTACACGATGCCTCACAGTTTCAGGACATAGTATCAATATCAAAATGTCGCACATCAGGAGGCAAGCGCCCATCCACAATCGTGCGAGTACATCATGCTGTGTACGTTGCTGAACGACGTGTGTGTTTTAGGTTGAGGCAGAAGAAGTGGATGAGGCGACCATCAAGCATGAAGTGACCACAGTGCCCTCCTTCATTTTCATCAAGGTGAGGCGACGAGCCACTGAAGGGCAGCTCGTTAGCAAGCTGTGAAGAGCAGCTACAATGTTGAATGATTGCTGTTGTTTTGCACAGCTGCACATGGAACGACAAACAGCAGGAGCAAAGCGTGAGCAAGCAATGATGGCATCACCGCAATATAGCAACAGACGTGGTCCTCATTTCAGAACAGGACAATTCCTGTGAATGAAGTGTGTATGGGTGCCTGCAACTGCTTCAAGCGAACATCTGCATGCATAAACTTTACTACGACGTCTTGCCATAACAGTGGACAAGACTTCAAGGGAACTATTCGCTGTTTCAAGCTTGCATCATTACTTATAAAGAAATGCAGCATCCTGCAATTGCTATGCTCTTTACCTGTAATGAACCACAGGAAAAGAAAATGAAGCAGAAAGGCTCAAAGGTGCTCTTTATCGCTTGTAATGGCAGTCATTACTACCAGCGGCCACACGGCATCCAAATACGAAAGCTATGTTCATTGCATGTGATTGTCCACACACACGGCATCCAAATACGAAAGCTATATTCATTGCATGTGATTGTCCACACACACGGCATCCAAATACGAAAGCTATGTTCATTGCATGTGACTGTCCACAGGGAGGCAAGGTAGTGGACAGGCTCGAAGGTGCTGACGCCGCCGCCCTCACAGCCAAAACGGCAGCAGCAGCAGGTACGGCTTACTCTTGCCCTGTCTAATGCTGCTTGCTTTCGCGTACGAATTCGGTAAAAGTCAAAAGTTCTTCCCCCTATGTATATATATGGCCTTTATGTATATAGGGGCCGGCCCTGTCTAACGCCTCTTGTTGCTGAGCCTTTCTTATCTCAGGACTGGCGGCAGGGCAGCGTAGTAGTACTGCAGACCCTGCTTAAAACTACGCGCCACCATGTTTGCCTTGTCTGAATGCCTCCTGTATGCCGTGTCTCTCTTATTTGGGGCTGGTGACGGAGCAGCGTGAGAATGCTGTAGACCCTGCATAAACTACACGCCACCACTTTGGAGGTTTGCAGACAATTAGGAGTCAGATCATGGAGTGAACGGTTGCATGGAATTACAGTCATGGCAGCTAGCCTCTAACCGTGCTGCAAAAAGGAGCACTGCAGGAGGTTGTGCTGTGCTGTTTGTGCTGTTCTGTGCTGCTGTTTGTCTGTTCTGTGCTGTTCTGTGCTGTTGTTTGTGCTGTTGTGCTGTGCTGTGCTGTTTGTGCTGCTGCCGATGATGAAGTGTTAAACCAACAAAGTAAACAATGCTGCCGATGATGAAGTGTTAAAGCATGTTGGCGATGATGAAGTGTTAAATAGTGCTGGTGATGACAAAGTGTAAATCAGTGCTGGCGATGATAAAGTGTTAAATAATGCTGGTGATGACAAAGTGTTAAACAGTGCTGGCTATGATCAAGTGTTAAACATTGCTGCCGATGATGAAGTGTTAAAACCAAGAAAGTAAACATTGCTGGCGATGATGAAGTGTTAAAACCATTTTGGCGATGATGAAGTGTTAGACAGTGCTGGTGATGACAAAATGTTAATCAGTGCTGCCGACGATGAAGTTTTAAAACAATGCTGGCGATAATGACGTTGCAAACAATGCTGCCGACAATGAAGTGTTAAAACAATGCTGGCGATGATGACGTTGCAAACAATGCTGCCGACGATGAAGTGTTAAACCAAGAAAGTGAACAACTAGGCAGGGAAAAATCGCTCCCCACAAAGTTCAAGGAATAGGGGCCATGAACACGATTACTAGACTTGTGTGCTTGAAAAGCAGGTGTACCTACACAATGTGAGTACAGGTGCAGCAGCAAAAATGCGAATGCAGGTGTAGCTACACACAAACGCAAAAGCAAGTGTGGCTGCAGATTTGCAATTACAGGTGCAGCTGCAAAAATGTGAATGCAGGTGCAGCTGCAAAAATGCGAATCCAGGTGTGGCTGCAAACGCAAAAAAAAGTGTGGCTGCAGAATTGCAATTACAGGTGCAGCTGCAGAAATGAGAATCCAGTGTGGCTGCAAATGCTAAAACAAGTGTGGCTGTGAATGCAAACACAAGCGTGGCTGCAGATTCGCAATTACAGGTGCAGCTGCAAAAATGCGCATACAGGTGTGGCTGCAAATGACAATTACTGGTGCAGCTGCAAAATGCGCATACAGGTGTGGCTGCAGAATTACTATCACAGGTGCAGCTTCAAAAATGCGCATACAGGTATGGCTGCAGAATTACAATTACAGGTGCTGCTGCAAAATTGCGAATACAGGTGTGGCTGCAGAATTACAATTACAGGTGCAGCTGCAAAAATGCGCATACAGGTGTGGCTGCAGGATTGCAATTACAGGTGCAGCTGCAAAATTGCGAATACAGGTGTGGCTGCAGAATTACAATTACAGGTGCAGCTGCAAAAATTCGCATACAGGTGTGGCTGCAGAATTGCAATTACAGGTGCAGCTGCAAAAATGCGCATACAGGTGTGGCTGCAGAATTACAATTACAGGTGCAGCTGCAAAAATGCGCATGCAGGTGTGGCTGCAGAATTGCAATTACAGGTGCAGCTGCAAAAATGCGCATACAGGTGTGGCTGCAGAATTACAATTACAAGTGCAGCTGCAAAAATGCGCACACAGGTGTGGCTGCAGAATTGCAATTACAGGTGCAGCTGCAAAAATGCGCATACAGGTGTGGCTGCAGAATTGCAATTACAGGTGCAGCTGCAAAAATGTGCATACAGGTGTGGCTGCAGAATTACAAATACAGGTGCAGCTGCAAAAATGCGCATACAGGTGTGGCTGCAAATGACAGCAGAGGTGCAGCTGCAAAAATGGGCACACAGGTGTGGCTGCAGAATTGCAATCACGGGTGCAGCTGCAAAAATGCGAATACAGGTGTGGCTGCAGAATTACAATTACAGGTGCAGCTGCAAAAATGCGCATACAGGTGTGGCTGCAGAATTACTATCACAGGTGCAGCTTCAAAAATGCGCATACAGGTGTGGCTGCAGACTTACAACTACAGGTGCAGCTGCAAAAATGCGCATACAGGTGTGGCTGCAGAATTACAATTACAGGTGCAGCTGCAAAATTGCGCATACAGGTGTGGCTGCAGAATTGCAATTACAGGTGCAGCTGCAAAAATGCGCATACAGGTGTGGCTGCAGAATTGCAATTACAGGTGCAGCTGCAAAATGCGCACACAGGTGTGGCTGCAGAATTACAATTACAGGTGCAGCTGCAAAGATGCGCATACAGGTGTGGCTGCAGAATAACAATTACAGGTGCAGCTGCAAAAATGCGCATACAGGTGTGGCTGCAAATGACAGCAGAGGTGGTGCCGATGGAGTGGCAGCAGCACCAGCGGCAGCAGGAGGAGGAGCAGGAGGAGGTGTAGAAGGGCGTATCAAGTGGCTCCTGGCAGAGAACCCAGTGTTGTTGTTCATGAAGGTGGGTCGACTTGCCAACTCTGTTTTTCTGTGACCGCTGGGTTATACAAGGCTGTGATCGGACGTGGATTGTCAGAGTAATCTGTGCAAATTTTAAAAATCTATAGAATTTTTACTTTCTATTTCTTTTTATCATTTTGTTTTTCTATAGTCTTGTTATCTTTGAATTTGTCTACTGATTCATATAACAGCGCATGCCCGAGCAACCAGTCTCGTTGATCGTCAAGTGGGGTTGGGCCTCCATTCCGATCATTGTGCCGGGAGTGTGTGTCATACAACGTTCCGATTGTGACATTCCAGTGCAATCTAATGACTTCATACACACTCCAAACCACATCTGATTGTGACCTTCCAGTGCAATCTAATGACTTCATACACACTCCAAACCACATCTGATTGTGACCTTCCAGCTTCCAGTGCAATCTAATGACTAATGACTTCATACCCACTCCAAACCACATCTGATTGTGACCTTCCAGTGCAATCAAATGACTTCATACACACTCCAAACCACATCCACCTGAGCACCCAGTCTTACCACTCGCAGGGGTCTGTTTGCACAAATATCTTTTGCTGTGTGGCATATCTCACCTCACCTGCAAAATAAGCATCGAGCGTGTGTAACCCTAGTTCCACACACACACACACACATTCACACACACACACACACACACACACACACACACACACACACGCACACACACACACACGCCATCACCCTGTGCCTCCTCTAAGTAGCCTCAATAAACAAAGTTCCATCACCTTGTGCCTCTTCTAAGTATAGCCTCAATAAACTAATTTCCATCACCCTGTGCCTTCTCTAAGTAGCCTCAATAAACAAAGTGCCAACACCCTGTGCCTCTTCTAAGTAACCTCAATAAACAAAGTTCCATCACCCTGTGCCTCTTCTAAGTAGCCTGAATAAACAAAGTTCCATCGCCCTGTGCCTCTTCTAAGTAGCCTCAATAAACAAAGTTCCATCACCCTGTGCCTCTTCTAAGTAGCCTCAATAAACAAAGTTGAACCGATCATGCATTCATAAAGAGTACGTGCTCTGAATGCAACATGGTGGTTGCTAGTAGTAGCACTCGTACTCGTTGAAAACCTGATGTATGTTCTTGAAATTTAACAAGGCTCATTGGACGCAAGGATGTGTTCTGGAAACAAGATCAGTGATCTCAAACCCACATTACATTCTGCAGGCCGGACGCAGCTTAAATGACACGGAAATAAAGGGACTGCTCTCCTGTCCCACCTCGCACATTTTGCAGGGCCTTGGTGAACGTGATTAAGGGGAGCGGTGTCACTGTTCCACCTCGCACATTTTGCAGGCCCTTTGTGAACGTGATAAAAGGGGAGCAATGTCACTGTCCCACCTCGCACATGTTGCAAGGCCTTTGTGAACGTGATAAAAGGGTAGCGATGTCGCTGTCGCACTTCGCACATATTGCAGGGCCTTTTGAACGTGATAAAAGGGGAGCGATGTCGCTGTCGCACTTCGCACGTTTTGCAGGGCCTTGATGAACGTGGTTATGGGGAGCGATCTCACTGTCGCACTGTCGCACGTTTTGCAGGGCCTTTGTGAACGTGATGAAAGGGGAGCGATGTCACTGTCCCACCTCGCACATGTTGCAGGGCCTTGATGAATGTGATAAAAGGGGAGCGATGTCACTGTCCCACCTCGCTTTTTTTGCAGACCCTTTTTGGACATGTTCAAGGGAAGTGACGTCACGGAACATTCCACCTCACACATTTTGCAGGGCCTTCCTGACGCGCCTCGCTGTGGCTTCAGCTCCAAAGTGGTGGAAGCACTACGTACTCACAAGGTGCGAATCTGTACCAAATCGAGTCGTACATGTGCTTCAAAAGGACAGAAAAGGACGCAGATGGCGTAAGCACGATTGGCATGGATCCTGAAGGAAAGGATGTGCTATACCTGAGCTAGGATGAGATGTACGCATAATTTTGTGGTGTTACTCGGTTTTAGGCTCGAACCAGTGGTTGGTTTGAGTACTGCAAACTCATCTTTAGGAAAGGATGTGCTAGGATGAGATGTACGCAGAATTTTGTTGCGTTATTTCAACTTCAGGCTCAAACCAGTAATTGGTTTGAGCATTGCAAACTCATAAGGTGGGAGTTTTCACAGACCCCGAGCCATACCTGTGTTAAGATGAGGGGTGCTTGAAAATGTGCAAGGTGACACGACTTGTGTGGGTGCAGCTTCAGGTTCAGATGGGTTGGTTGGAGCACCGCGTGCTTACAAGGTAAGACTCGTTCCATACACGTAGGGTTGGCCAGGACCATACATATACGGAGTACTTATGGTGTTTTTGGCAGGGAAACCACCAAATATACGGTCACATACGGTGAATGTATACGGTTCTGGCCAACCTCAGTCATATACGTGCGGTGTTGTCGTTTTGTGCAAGCGTGCAAGGTACTAAGGAGTGCGAGTGTTTGTGTGGCCTCAAGCTCAAACACAATGCAGGCAATGCAATGCCCGCCAAGAGGGCACTGTTAAGTCAAGTCCACACACGTGCCTTTGCGCATACACCCTTGAGTGAACGTGTGCGATGAAGAGTGTGTGTATGCTCCCTTGTGTTAACGTGTGCGATGAGGTGTGTGTTTATACGCACCCTTGTGTGTGAACTTGTGCGATGAGGTGTGTTTACGCACCCTTGTGTGTGTGTGTGTGTACGTGTACAATAAAGAGTGTTTGTACGCACCCTCGTGTGATTTTACGCAAAGAGGTGTGTTTGTACGCATTCTTGTGTGGACGTGTGAGACGTGGTGTGTGTGTACACTCCCTGAAAGGAACGTGTGTGATGAGGTGTGTTTGTACGCATTATCGTGTGAACGTGTGCAATGAGCAATGGGGTGTGTTTGTGCGCACGTACCCACGAGAAACACATCTTGCGATGAGCAATGGGGTGTGTTAGTACACTCCCTGAAAGGAACGTGTGTGATGAGGTGTGTTTGTACGCATTATTGTGTGAACGTGTGCGATGAGCAATGGGGTGTGTCTGTGCGCACGTACCCACAAGAAACACATCTGTGCGATGAGCAATGGGGTGTGTTTGTGCGCACGTACCCACAAGAAGCACATCTGTGCAATGAGCAATGGGGTGTGTTTGTGCGCACGTACCCACAAGAATCACATCTGTGCGATGAGCAATGGGGTGTGTTTGTG
>Ga0307963_1000654_pt1 | contig 24183 bp, 19 predicted proteins | sample OrgLakmetagen594_FD_201829 | JGI IMG/M metagenome (GOLD analysis project Ga0307963, IMG submission 201829) | Saline water microbial communities from Organic Lake, Antarctica - #594 | ecosystem: Environmental > Aquatic > Non-marine Saline and Alkaline > Saline | place: Antarctica: Organic Lake... | reverse complement strand
CTAGCCCTGTTCCCTTGATTTTTCTAGCGTTTTTTTTGGTTTGGTTACAGGCTTTTTTCCAAGCTTCCGCTCAGATGCCCACCAGAGGCATATATAGCGATGTAACCTTACCTTACCTTAAGCATAAGCAGGAACAAAAGAAAGCTACCTCCAGCACCTTTCAGAGATCTGTAACACCTGGTTCCCCTAAATGTTACTGCAGCTATTTCAGCATAAGCAGCATTATTAATAAAGCTACCTCCAGCACATTTCAGAAGGAAATCGTACGCTTTGCTGCATAAACACCATCGGTAATGTGAAAATACAGTGAAGATCACATCTCCTCGTGCTGTGCCCTGCGGCGCCTCACGTGGTCTGGTCGGTGTGGCTTGGCAGAGTAAGCCTGCCTCAAGAACTTGAAGTACAACACTGCCTTCTCATAAAACCAGTTGCCTCTGCAATTTACGTGCGAACAGACACGCGTGTGTGTGCGACCATCAAAGCAGTTTGGAGGGGAAGCTTTTCTCTTCGCCGTGTACTCATGGCTATCACCAGGCAAATTCAAAGGGCAAATTCAACAGCGATTTTACATGCAGCCTAGCAGTCACGCTTTTGGCTGATGGCTTTATCTGTAACCTCTGTAACCAAAGGGCAAATGTCAGCTTTATATCGACTATTACTATTACAAAAGTAAGAAATTGAGCCACTTGCCAGGAGCCGGTTTCAGGCCAAGCCTGCAACCATCTTGATCCCAACTGACTGCAATATCCTCTTTATAGTGGGATTATTACACCAATAAAATCTGCGGAACACGGTACCAAAGTGGCTGCTTTTCCTCAATTGATTTGGAAAGGAAATTTTTGCTGCCTACATTCCGTAGAGACGGTATATCACCACGTACCGCAAACGTTTCTGACCCCCTCGCGGTGTGTCAGGAGCATTTTAATAATTTAGTTACAAAGGGCCTTGCAAAGCTTGCGTTGGGGTTAGACAATAAAATTTAGGCATGAACGGACAGGCTGGTAAAGCCTCCTAAGCCGCCCAAGGGGGATACAGGCTGGACTAACCCAAAGTGGGATGCAGCAGCAAAGAAGAGGAAACAAATATATCACATTTTTACATGTTTTACATACGTAGCCTAGCAGTCGCAGGTTATGACTGATGGCTTTATCTGTAAATTCTGTGAACGAAAGAAGAGAAACCAGGTAGGCCTCCTAAGCTGGCTTCAAGCATATGCAGCAAGAAGGCCCTCTCTTGGGGAGGAAGGACACCAAGAGGAAGGGCGCCTTCCCTTCACATGCGCATGCATGCATGCACGCGTACGCACGCGCACAAACACGTACGTGCACGCACACACACACACACACACACACACACACACACACACTCACACGCACACGCACACACACACGCACACGCACACACACAAGTACACAATGCACGCACACGTACGTACACATCCGTATACACACGCACGCACGTACACAACGCACACACACATACATGCACGCACACACACACACACACGTACGCACACATGCGTACGCGTGCACGTGCAGCTCAGAGGGCCAAAGGCCTTCGCATAGGCTGCATTGGGGTAAATAATTAAATTGTGTGCCCCTCGCAAAGGCTCGCATTGAGGTTTATTAATTGGGTTTTTTCAAACCTCGCATTGGTCACAAGTCTCTACGATTATTTTTACTGAGGTTAAGTAGCTCGCATGCAATTTTTTGTAAAAAGCACAGCGTCACGAGTCGGTTAGCAGAAAAACCCGGCCTTATCAAACCTGACTACCTATATCCTATTTGCCAGAAGCCACAATTGCGGCGGGTGGACCCAAGAAGGTTGCAAATGAACAGCCAACAGAGGTGAGGGAGGGTAGAGCAAGCGTGCTTGATGGATACAAATGAACAGCCAACAGAGGTGATGATGGGTAGAGCAAGCGTGCTCGACAACCTGCAGAACAGCAGACTGTTCTCATCTGGCGAATTGAGTTGCTGCAGGACTTGTGTGAGTGATTTAAGTACATGCAGACAGGCAAGTTAGTACATTCAGAGAGCCAACAGTCAGCATGCACGACACGCATAAAATAAGTGAGTGTCTATGTCAATAAAATACGTGCGTGCTTTGAGGAAAGGCACTTCATTAAACGAACTTAAGCTTTGATGCAATGAGGAGGAAGCTGACAGCTTACCCTATCTTTCTCTTGCACAATTTAATAGCTTATCAATGGACAAAACCGGATTTGTTCGTCAAATTCGACCTAATTCTGATGCCCTTTTACTGCCTCATGCTGGCGGTGTGTTGATGCCACTATCAGTGACTTCATTTCTTTCCTCCTGGATTCATCCCTGATGCCACTATCAGTGACTTCATCCCTTTCCTCCTGGAATCATCCCTGATGCCACTATCAGTGAATTCATCCCTTTCCACCTGGATTCATCCCTGATGCCACTATCGGTGAATTCATCCCCCTGAATTCGCCCCTTTTTTCCTGCTTGCGGCACTGAGAGGCCATGCATACTTGCATACTGTATACACCCAAACACACACACGCACTTGATTGGGTTGTAGAACTGGGCAGCCCCTAGTATGAAGTCCCGCATCGTATCGAACTCCAAGGCACCCTTGTACGTGCCCTTGCATATTGTATACACCCCAACATACGCACTTGATTGGGTTGTAGAAATGGGCAGCCCCTAGTACGTAGTCCCGCATCGTATCCAACTCCAAGGCACCCTTGTACGTGCCCTTGCATATTGTATACACCCCAACATACGCACTTGATTGGGTTGTAGAAATGGGCAGCCCCTAGTACGTAGTCCCGCATCGTATCCAACTCCAGGGCACCCTTGTATGTGCCCTTGTCCTTGCCGTCCGTGAAGATTTTGAACAAGGGATAGGAGTTCATGTTCTGGCACAGCTCCAAGTTCTCCTCGTCGCTGCAAAGATGCAGTGTGCCATTGTCGTAAAGTGAGAATATATTTGGACTGGTTAATGGACTGATTTAAGGTAAGATAAGGTAAGGTTACATTGCTATTTATGCCTCTAGGGCATCTGAGCGGAAACTTTCAAAAAGCCTGCAACCAAAAAACTCACAAAAAAACAGAAAGTTTGTTGACGAGAAAGGAGCATGTTTGAGAGAGCATCTGAAACACCCCACCGCCCACCCCCAGGGCAGGGACAAAAAAATCAGACACGTTTAAAAAGAAACAGGATTTGGGTAGGCTTAAGCTTGTAGAGAACTGATAGCTAAAAGGAAGGCCGCTTAGATTCGACCGTTGCAAATTGCTTTCCGCACCATGCCACGTTGCGACAAACTTTTTCACATTGCATTGCTCGAATGGGCTCACTACTAAATGGATAGTAGAACAAAGTTTAAAAGTAATCCAGCGAAGGACCAAGAAACAAAGAAAAAACGGAGGGGTTTCTTCACGTCTTTTCATGCGAACCTTGTAAGTATTGGCATCTACATTTTATTTGCCGCACTTGAACTTTTTTCAATCCATACCCAACCATTCCAGTAATATCCTCTTCGTCGTTTCTTCACCACTGACCAAAGCACTGCCACGCTCGTACTTGGTCTACATAACATATGAATTTTTACAAGGCTGCACCTGCATTCCTTTCATACCTGCAGTCCACAATACTGACGGCTATACGGTCATCATCAACCACGTGCTTGTGAGCTGAAAGCTCTTTCCAAAGAGGTGCCATTCTCTGGCTATCGCCTGGAAGGTAGAGGGACAGTTTGAGCAGGATTGATTCACCGCCGTTTCAGCGGTGGGCTTGATGGATGGTCAACACATGGTTATGGATGCGGATCCTCTAATGCAAAACCTCTGACTGGACTGATATAGCACTGCAACACTTCTTGGGCTTGCCACGAAGCCCCTCAGTGTCGTGCCTAGCATGCAAGCCCCCCCCCCCCTCAACTTGCGTCACTTGCTCTCTGCATTTAAAGCAGAAAAGCAATGCTCACCAAATTTTACTTCTTTTTGTCTGCATCATAAGTTTTGACGACAGTACTTACGCAGGAGGGAGTGCACAACAGGTTCCTGGTTGGCACAAGGCATAGCGCACAACAGGCAAGGCTGGCAGCCTAAGGCCTTCAGCTAAACTGTGTGCGTGGCATACCTTGGTGAGGCAGGTAGAACCTGAACAGGGGAGAAGCGAAGCGAGTTGGTCAAAGAATTGAGCCCCAGAATGGGAGCCCCAGAATGGGAGTACTTGCTGAAATGTGTGAGATGAGACATACCAAATGATTGTGGCACTCACTTGATGAAGTGGATGCGGCCATCACTAATCTGCAGGCATGTGGGAGGGGACATGTGGTCAGACACGGTTTCCCCCCCCCCTTTAAAACTATAGCACGCACCGCCTCTTTGAACATGGAGGCCGTGAGGCGGGTCACATCATCTGTCTCAAAGGGGTCCACGGCGTTGGCCGCGTGGCAACCGAGCAGGAGCAACGCACACAGCAGTAACATTACTATTTTTATTGCTGTTTATTGCTCTTTATTGATTTTAATTTTGGCCATGTTCCAATCGACGTCATCTGATTTAACTGCAGGATTGTTTCTGGCGGGATAATTATCTCTAATCAGACTACATGCCTGCTAAGGCTGATTAAATGTTGTCATATCTCAAACATACCGGTTTTTTCTGTGCGTAAACTTTTATTTTTCTCTGTTCTGTCGTAGCGATGCCTGGGTTCTTCAATGGGCTTTGGTGTAACGTCTTTCCTCAATAATCATCTTTCCTCAATAATAATCTGCCTCTATAATAAAAAGAAAAAATGAACAAGATAGTGTAAACACTACTGGATTAGGAAAGACCACCCAATGGATGCAGAGACACAAAACATCCCACCTGGAGAATAAAAATAAGAGAAGCTTTTCAGTGGGGATCAGGTGGTTGGGATGCAAAAGCCTGCACACCACCAGAAGTACTGCTCATATATTTGTGGGGGTTGTATTCAATGTCTCGTCTCATCTTGTTGCGGATCTGATAGCATGTAGGCTTAATTTTTCATGAGTGGCTTGTCGACCAGTAACTCCGAGGCTGTGGAGTGGGTTCCTTGTGTGGCTGCTGTAGATGGTGCCTGTTGCTCCTAGCAGGATGGTGTGAAGGGTTTTACGGTGTACGAATAAGCGAGGCATTAGCAGCTTATGTTATTCTTGTGCCTTTTCTGCTTGTTGAGTAGGGGAAGTGTCTGCACAGTACTTAGTTTCGATCGAACGTATATCACGTATGTCTGGTTGTATGTCTCCTGGTTTCACAGCCAAGGGGTATGGATTGGCAACGCACTCTACTAGGTTATTATGAGTAGCTCTTGTCGCATATTTGGCAGACTTAATTTGATACACGTTTGTTGGTTTTCGTTTGGGGCGTGGCTGTTGGGTCGGAGCAACTATAATTGCATCTGGCTTGTTAAACTTCCGCCGCTGTTGTGCATTGAGACTGGAGTGAAACGTTGCCTAAAGGGTAATCCGGCAGATGCCATTTCAGTACTTTGTGCGATACTTATATCCACGTAACATGGAGGGATCAGAAGAGCCAGGTTGGAATCATTCCTACCTGTGTCTATTCTGATGGGCGTATGATGCCTTCTTGTACCATTTTTTCACGACTTTCTACATCTGCTTGTGCTAGCAGGCATGCAACCTGTGCACCTTGTTGGATCGCTTTTAGGATCATTTGTCCAGCAGCAATGTGCCTGTTAATAATGGGATGACTGCAGCCTGACAGCATGTAGGAGATACCGTCTAGCTTCTGGAAGATGGGGCGGATTGGTGGGCCTTCTATATGGTTGTATTGAGCAGCACGTTCTTTGGTTGTATATCAAATCTGTGCGGCAGAGCATGACATTAATCTTTTCTCCAGAGGTGACACTTGCATTTTTCCAAAATGAGTTTGTCTTTCTCGTCAATGCCTTCCTTGATCAGTTCTTGGCATTTTTTTCTGGTGTTTTGTGTAGCACTTTGTGGACTGCTGGTTTGAACCTTTTTTGATTTAGGACATAATTTTGTGGATTTTGCAGCAGGGATCTTGAAGATCCTTGCGTGCAATTGGAATCTTGCACAACTAAAGGATGCTTTTATATGGTATTGAAGGGCCCATTTCTCAATGGCACTAGGCTTCCAGTGGACCAAATAGTGCTCCTGGGATGTTGGTATTTGCCAATCACCTTGAACCCTTGCCTTCCTTTGCTAACTTTTTTGCATACTGTATTGCCAGAGCACGTCTGTAGAGTATTGGTTACATGATAAACAAAAGTTATAACCCGTTCCTTCCTCTTTGTCAGATGCTTGCTCCACATATAAGAAGCGTTTAAGGTAGCCGATCCTGAGCCCATGTTTGCAACTATTATTTTGATAATAGCCCTGTACTACAGAGAGCCTTATCAGTCTGGTAATCTGAGGAAAAGAAGGTAGGTATATGTCTATATGTCACACATGTAGTACTGCGATGAAGTCTGATACTGTTTTCCAAAATTTAATAGCCTAATAATCTGTTGCCAGTTTACTCGGGTTTGGGCCTTTTAAATATAAAACGCACAATACTACAGAATTAAAAATCACTATCCGTGTAGAGCAGATTCGGCTCAGACAAAGCTTCAGCCAGACGATTGGCTGGCTGATGTTGCAATTTCTTTTCTCCCGTGTGGGCACACAAAGGACTCGGGAAATGACGCCTTAGTGTTTCCACCCGGGAGAAAAGGAAATGCAACAAGACCCTGGAGTCAAGTCATTCAATTAATATAGATTGTAACCACATTACCAAATTCCGAGGTGCACAAAATCTCAAGCACTAGGCATTAGAATCCCCTCAAACTTGTACCAAAGCACTGCGGTTCTTGAGGCAAGGAAAGGCTTGTTCAGTATTACAAGTTTTAAAGCAGAAAATGAATTATTGCGCGGCAACATATTCATTTTAAAGGGCTCATTTCTCCATAAAAGGGTATGCAGGCAGCTGTGTGCGGTGAGTGTGCGTTTAAATTTTGAGTGTGCGTTTAAATTTTGCCTTTGAACTGGACAAATCTGAGATTCGAAATTGCATGTGCACGTGTGCGTGTTTATTGCATTATACCCTATAAATATCTATTAATTGAGGATGGCCATGAGCAAAGTAGTAAACATCCACCCTACTCTAACCAATCCAGTTGAAGTTAATATCCTGCAACAATTATTGTACGCTTCGTTGATTGCTGCTGTACTGCTTTCACACATCACTGATACAGGGCATGACTGATACGGCTAGGGAGGGAATTGCGAGGAACCGATGCGAATTGTGAGGATACCTGATTAAATACTATGGTTGCACAGTGTATAAAATATGTTGTTCTTACACAGAAGTAGCTAATGTGTATCAAATTAGCTAAGATGCTTAATACATGTCATTCACACACAAAAATAGCTAATGTGTATCAAATTTAACTAAATCGCTAAGGTCCACTTCCTGTCCTAAGAACACCAGACCTCATGAAGCTCCAAATAGCTTTCAACGTATCAGATATCAAGCCATCTATTGTGCTCTATCAAATCATTTCAAGCAATTGGCATAGCAAGACTAAAGGAAGCCGACAAGCCACACTAGCACCAGCAACAGTTGATAACAACAGAAGCACACAAACATGCTAGTAATATCACTTGCTGCCGAGGTCCTCCAGGTCTGCTACTGCAGGGCCATGCACGCACTGACCGCGGACGGTGTAGCAAGAGCCGTGGCAGGGGCACTCAAACGTCTTGTTGGTTGCGTTGTAGCTCACACAGCAGCCTGTGCAGCAAATAGGAAGGAAGGGTGGGACCAACAAATGTCACGATGGGTGGCAAACTCCGCAAGGTCTGTACTGGCATGGTTCAAGGTATGCATGACTTGGATCCTGCACCGCCCATTGGATGCAAGCAATGCCTGCATGATTCAAATATTGTTCTCACACGCATTAATCAGCAAGCACCCTGCAACGTAGTCAACATAATGATCATCTATGTACCACAAACGATCAGGTGGCAGAGAAGAGCAAAATACTTATGATTAGGCTTCGAGCAATTTAGGGGACTGTTCAAAGCCATTTTAGGTCAAATCTACACAAAAGCAATGATGTCCACAAATACTGCAGGGGTGTGCGCGGATTTGCATGAAAAGTCAATGAAAGCTTTATTGAAGCAAGTGCGACCGACTTTCAGTGGAATAACAGGGTTGAGCAGCGAGCAAGCTGATGGTGCAATACTTTGCCCTGAAATGACTGCAGTTATTGGCCGCACAAATGCATTCCTGCAAATGCAAAACTTAGGGTGCACACCTAGATATGACTGCAGTTATTGGCCGCACAAATGCATTCATGCAAATGCAAAACTTAGGGCGCACACCTAGATATGACTGCAGTTATTGGCCGCACAGATGCATTCCTGCAAATGCAAAACTTAGGGTGCACACCTAGATATGACTGCAGTTATTGGCCGCACAAATGCATTCCTGCAAATGCAAAACTTAGGGCGCACACCTAGATGAGTGCACACGGCGGAGTGCGAGTGAAGCGTTCCCTCTTCGTCCCTCCACATGGCTTTTTTGCGCAAACCGTGCTGCACCACCTGTTTAGAGGAAATCAGCAGCTACCGTGTAAATTTGTTGTGCCCGTAACGGACAGGATGCAGATCCTTGAAGTTAAGGTGTGTCTGGAAGAAAAAAACCATCCTGCTGAGTTCAGTGTTTTACACTTAAACTCCAGTTTTTGGAGTGAAGCAACGTGATTTTGGAGTGAAGCAAGCGATATCACTCATATCACTCTTTTTATTAGTGTCCCTCTCTAGTTTCTCAATCTTATCATTTACTTGGCTCTTCCTTCTTAGTTCTAGTTTATTTCATGTCTTTTTCCTTCTAGACTGGGCAGTTGTGAGGACCTAGTTTTTAGCAGTTGTGATGAGCCCTGTAAACAATCCACTGCCATTTCACGATGCAAACCTAATAGAACCTCTGTATTCAAGAAAAGGAATACACGTTTTGCTACCCGGAGGCATATAATTTTGAATGTTTTTATGACGCACACTTGCCTGACATTGCGCCTCAAACTAAAATACAGTTTGTTCCCTCCTAGCACCCAAACCCACAAAAGCACCCCACCATTCCATCGCCTCGCTTGATGTGGCCCTCAACGCTGGCCGGCTGAAAGGCGCCCATGATGTCATAGGCATTGCGTGGAACCACGTGCTTTGCAATGTAGATGCCCACACGCGAGAAGTATGTAGCCAGCTCCAGTGTGTACTATGGGGTGAGGACAGGGGGTGTGTATGGGGTGTGTACTATGGGGTGTACTATGGGGTATGGGGTGTAATATGGACTATGGGGTGTACTATGGGGTATGGGGTATGGGGTGTAATATGGAATATGGGCTATGGGGTGTACTATGGGGTGTGTACTATGGGGTGAGGACAGGGGGTGTGTATGGGGTGTGTACTATGGGGTATGGGGTGTAATATGGAATATGGGCTATGATGTGCACTATGGGGTGTGCACTATGGGGTGTGTACTATGGGGTGAGGACAGGGCAACAAATTGGAAATGTTGAATAAATAGACATTTAATAGGCAGTCACAACTGCTCCTGCCAGCAAGCAAGCAATAAGGTCATGTTGAAGTGCACTTGACTACTTGGGCCTTCAGGAAGTCTTGCACGACACACGTAATTGGTTAAGGGTAATGTACCCGTCTGTAAGATCTTGGGTGATTAAGGGTGATGTACCCGTCTGTGAGATCTTGGATGGTTAAGGGTGATGTACCCGTCTGCTGTGAGATCTTGGGTGATTTAAGGGTTAGGTACCTGTCTGTGAGATCTTGCGTGCTAGGCGACCAGGTTGAACGGAATCACGTGCTGACCTCAATCAGCGAACAAATCATGCTTATCATACGTAGTGCAGTGAGATGTGGAATTATCGCTGATTGAATCGAATTGAAATGACACAAATATGTGATATGTGATATGTGCAGCGCTCATCACCTTGACGGCTGCTGAGAAGCCAAGCAGAAACCTGGAGGGGTTGTAGGCACTTGCCCAGGGGTTGGGTAGTTGTAGGATGGAATTGGCCACCACCTCGCTGCCAATGGTGGCTCCTGGTGAGTGCACAGAGGGTATGCAGGCAGTGCTTGATCTGTGCACTGATGACGTGGCTCCTAGTGAGTACAGAGGGGGTATGTAGGCAGTGCTTGATGTGTGCACTGATGATGTGGATCCTGGTGTGTACAGAGGGGGTGTGCAGGCAGTGCTTGATGTGTGCCACCATGGCACTGGTGAACCAGAAAGGGTTCAAACTGTTCTTGTGTCTTGGCTAGGGTTATTAGCGTGTGAGACCACATTCAATGTTGGTGTCAATAAGCTTATTAGAAGCAGCAGCATGCTTGTAATGTAGCAGTACCTAATCAGAGCAAGCAGTCTCGCTTAATTAAAGGAGGTCTCTGATTTATTGGATTGAATTTGCTTACAACCTGAGCCTGCTCAGGTGGGGCTCCATTAGTGAAATCGGGGGATTGAAATCATCTGGCACAATCTCTAGTTTTGTCAGCGTAGACCCTTTTTCGGTCCTCTGCCTTTCACCTAGCTGTGTTATTATTCCAGAATTGTGCGGTCATTAACTCATGCTTTCTGCCCTCGTTACATTTCTATGGCACTCCTGCCAGCAAGTTCGCTGTGGAAAGTGTTTTTCCCACGCATTATTTCAGGCACTCCCACCAGTGAAGTCCTGGCCGCTGGGGCAAGTGTTTCTCCCACGCCTTATTTCAGGCACACCCACCTGTGAAGTCCTGGCCGCTGTGGCCGGTTAGGATGTAGTTTGCAGGCTGCTCCCTGTCGAGAGGATCTTGTCCGTACAGGCCCAGGAGGTCAGCTGAAATGGAGAACAATGAAATGATTGAGGTGCGTTTTTGCAACAAGTCAGTACCAGCTCAGACAGAGTTTCAGGCGTGAGCCACTGGCTTAGCGTCACATTGCTTGGTCTACTGCTGTAAACCACTCCATTTCCGTGGAAAACAAGAAGCATCTGTTCCTATTTCCGTACAGTCATTCAGCGTGCAAGTCATCTATGCACTCTGCAACATATTTGGGGTTGGCCAAAACCGTATATACACGCCGTATACGACCATAAATTCGGTATTTCCCTGCAAAAAAACACCGTATACATATATATATATATATATATATATATATATATATATGCTATGGCCAACCCTATACATGTCGCACAAAATTTACTCACCTGGGTAGTAGTCATGGCTGCTCCACTTTGCTACAATGCCCACGCACTGCGGGTAATTCTTGCGCGCCCAAGCTTCCAGCTTTGCATAGGGGTCATCATGCCTGCCATACAAAACAAAAACAATGTTGGCATGCGCAGCCAGTGATGAACGGGTGCAGCTGAAAGCGAATGGGATCTGCAAATATAACAAGTGCATCTTGCATTACTCAGTGGACGGTTGCAATAATCTTGAGCCAGCCTGATTTTGGATGCACTAGCTGGATGAGGAACCTCGGGTACTTTCCCAGAGGGGGTTCTCTGAGGCCCAAAAGGGTATGTTTTTTGCATGCTCCTAGGGTATGGGCCCCATAACTGGCACATTTAAAGCTCAGCACTGTTGTGTAGATTCATACCCGCCAGTAATGGGGCCCATACCTAATCGGCTGCAGCGTGAACCCTACTAAGTGAGCAGCCATATGCTGAATCTGACCAGTCAGCGCACCAAACTAAGTGACTTTTGGTGTTTCAAAATCCTTCAGATGAGTAAAGATCCAAAACTGTGGAGCAAACAAACCAAGAAGTTGGCGAGATATGCAAATTTATGCGTCATTTCCAATTCAAAGCACCCATCTAGGTTACAGATACACGACGTGTGCAAATATTCCTGTCATTTCTTATGCAGGCGACTTACCTAGATCTTACCTAGATCTGAGCACATGCTCTGGTAGCTTATAAGTCAGCATCAGTGTGAAATTAGATTGGGTCCAATCTGATGAATTAATGTGTAAGTAGTTGCCCCTTTAATGCAGGAACGAGCATGTTTTGACTTTTGCTCAGATTGTCCCCTCTATCATTTTCCCTAGCGCAAGGCAGATAACAACCAGGCTGTTCCTCTTTTGTGCTGTCACTACATAAATGGCTTTTGAATGCGGTTGCACAGCGTGCTCTATACCCTGCCAACACAATTCCACTGCGCTCACCCTCCAGGTCCGTACAGCTCAACTGCTCCGTGCACCAAGGGAACATCACTCAGCCTCCAAATCCATACAGCTCAACTGCTTTGTGCACCAAAAGCACGTTACTCAACAGGTCGCTCGACAGGTCCTTGCACCAAGAGAACATCGCTCAACCTCCAGATCCATACAGATCAACTGCTCCGTGCACCAAAAGCACGTTACTTAACACGTCGCTCAACATACAGCTCAACAGGTCCGTGCACCGAGAGAACGTCGCTCACCCTTCAGATCCATACAGATCAACTGCTCCGTGCACCAAAAGCACGCTACTCAACAGGTCGCTCAACAGGTAACTCAACAGGTCCGTGCACCGAGAGAACATCGCTCAACCTCCAGGTCCATACAGATCAACTGCTCCGTGCACCAAAAGCACGTTACTCAACACGTCGCTCAACATACAGCTCAACAGGTCCGTGCACCGAGAGAACGTCGCTCACCCTTCAGATCCATACAGATCAACAGCTCCGTGCACCAAGAGAACGTCGCTCTCTGGATCATTGGGCATGGGGGAGAGCCGTACTTGGTGTCCTCCTGCAATGTCATAGTACTGGCCAAACTGCACGCTACCTCGTGGGACCTGGAACAGGGAGGTGTCACATGAAAAGACGGCACCGAGTCTTTGGAAAAAAAGAGGGCACCAGGCTCGCTAAGGCAGAGCAGGCTCTTACACAAAAGACAGTGTAAAGGAACAGACAAGTAGGCCTCTCTTGCTGAGGAGCCCAAGTAATTGGGCTGGCTACATACATATCACATGATCACTTTCCGCAGTTTTAAATGTTAAAACGTAAGGCTGAATATGTAAAAAACACAATTTCGACATTTTTGGGAATTTATAATGTGATCTAATGTAACAATACAGCTGCAGGCATGATTACTTGTGCACTAATGCACCGGCAACAGCAAAAGTACTTGCGTGCTTGGTGGGCGAACAAACATAAACGGAAAGGAAATTATTTATGAAATTCGTGTCCCCAAGAAACAGGCTGGCACACACAAGATAGATAGACAGCACGTAGTCGGCAAGGTAGGCTTGTAGCGTCTGCCCAAATGCTACTACTTGCGTATCTAAGGATTCAGTCAGGTACCTGCAGGCCGACAGTGTAGGCGGCTTTTGGCAGCTGCCTGCACAGAATTGGATACGCAAGTGGTAAATATACGAGAAGTCTACTCCCTCAGTGTTGCAGGAACCCTCAGTGTTACAGGAACCCTCAGTGTTACAGAAACCTCAGTGTTGCAGGAACCCTCAGTGTTGCAGGAACCCTCAGTGTTGCAGGAACCCTCAGTGTTGCAGGAAACCTCAGTGTTACAGGAAACCTCAGTGTTGCAGGAAACCTCAGTGTTGCAGGAAACCTCAGTGTTGCAGGAAACCTCAGTGTTGCAGGAACCCTCAGTCTTACAGGAACCCTCAGTGTTGCAGGAACCCTCAGTGTTGCAGGAATTGTCAGTGTTACACGAACCCTCAGTGTTGCAGGAACAATGAGCGTTAAAAAATGAGGCATGATGTCAGAGTATGACAGTGCTGCAGTCTTAAATACAGACGCTGAGACAAAAGGACACAATGCTAGTCTCAACTCAGTCAATAAGTCATTGACGACAGTCAATGCCTTTTTTTGCTAGTGGGGCTTCTCCCTTTACGGGCCATGCATAACTAGGGCCATATATAAGAAAAACTACGCAAGTAGTGAAAACCACCTCCCCACATTGATCAAGGAAAAGGGAACCACATTTGAACCAAGCACCGTAAGAATCCTCATGAAATAAGCCGCACGATAGCCTGCAGTATTTACCTGTCATGGACCCACAGCTGGTCTCTGTTAATGGGGCTGTGCGTTGCGAGGACGACGGCATCCCTACACGTGCAGCATGTCTCTGTTAATTGGGGCTGTGTGTTGCGAGGACGACGGCATCTCTACACCGGTCTCTGTCAATGGGGCTGTGCGTTGCGAGGACGACGGCATCTCTACATTGTGCGGGATACTGATACCTGCCTGTACCTTAAATGGGTCCAAGTAATCTGTCTCTAGCCTTACCTGGCTTCCACAGTGAACCCATTCATTGTCTGAACAACTCCATGGTGGGGACCTGTACAAAAGAAACACTTGGTAATTAGTTGTCTGAGTTGAAATCTGGGTTTATGATGTAAGTGTCCTGCTGATTCATCTTGATTTACTTCTTGTAGGTTTCTGCGGCATAAAAATGCAAACACATCCTTTTTCCCTAGGAAGCTGCATAGAAAGGAGCAGGCTCACTTCTTTTCCTTCCAATCCTATATCTTTTAGTTTACATCTATTATACATACTCCGCATAACACAATAAAAGTCAACCTCAACGTCTTTGCCCTAATTCTTCCAGAAACTAATAGCCTTTCCATAGCCTGGACAAAATCATGGATTAAACGCTACGACATGGACGACTGTGCACATTGGTCTTGCATTTCCGTTGTTTATAGCATAACCAATCCTTAAGAACAAGTCTTCTGAAGTGGTCTGTAGATACATATTGTACCCTTTGAAGAAAAGCTGTGGAACTAATCAGAGATTTTAGATTTAATGCGAGTTTGCCTTGTAGCCATTAAGACTACACTCGCCTGTGACAATGCCTCCCTTTGCCCGTGTGCCCTCAAAGATTTTGCCACCTGTTTGTAGCACAATCAAAATAAAAAGCAACAGTTGGCAACAGTTGTTTAGGCAAATAATATGTCTATGAAGTAGTAGCCAGGAATACCACTGTGCGGCTTCCTTTTATTTTCTTCTGTGTCAACCAATTGGCTAGGAAACACCTGCACACAAAAGCGGCTTCGCAGTTGTGTTGCTGCTGCCCCACTATTTCTGTCGCAAGCATCCCTCCCCACTTCTTCAGATATACCTGCATTCACCACTGCCTCCGCCAGCCCTTGGATATACTTGATTGGGTCGAGGTTGGCACACTGGGGCAAAGTGAGAGCATGGGTCAAGTTGCCCGTGGGGAGGCCTGTAAGTCCCACAGGAGTAGGAGAAAACTGAGGATTACTTAGTGGACACAAACACTTGATTGCAGCTGGAACTTGCCGCAATGAGGTGATGATAGGCAATGGAGTTGAGGGGGACATGTTTCAGGAAAAGTTGACGCGGTTCCTCTAGCAGAAATTATCACTGAACCTGCTCCGCCGCCTATGTTCTCCAGCTTTGCTTGCATGAGCCCAAGGCGGCTGCATGCGTTGAACTCCGCATGTACTGGGTTCTGCAAATGTTGGACAGAGCAAGACACTCCCCTACTAATTTAATTCGAACGAGGAAAAAATCTGGTCGTAAGAAGTGATGTAGATAAGCAAATTTGGCAGCTTCGATGCTTTAGAGCAAACCTTTTCGCTCTCTTGAGACATAATGTGCAGATACAGGACTTTTATACTGGCATGCACCACAAAAAAGGATCTTGATGGTGGAACAAAGCGGCAACACCAGTAAATTAACATTTAATCAAGCTTTCAACCACACCCACCTCGTATACCATGTTGCTCAGCCCATTCTCCTTCGTGCTCTGATACACAAATCCTGGTGCTCGATGGAAGTTGCAGTCAATGGCCTCAGTTTTGACCACTCCCTCCACCCAAGACACAGCCGCAGAATGGGCATGGGCGACAGTGCGTGCTTTCTCATTGCCAGCAACCCTGCATTGCTCAAGGGGAGTATAAGAGGATCCGGGCAAGGTTTCTTCTTCACCCTGGTTAAAAATAAAAAAACGCTATCACCATGAAACTGTTTGGGTGTTATGTGCGTGCATACCACAACACTTTCTTGCAACTCACATGCTGAAATTTGAAAAGGTTGAATGCCCTCAACTTACAAAAATGGAAACCAAATCAATTGATCGTTGCACTGCCTATCTTTATTTTCCAGTTTTCTTCTAGGCGAGGTAACCTAGGAAATGTCGCATTTTAAAACCGTTCCTTAATGCACCAGCCATGACCGTTGCTCTCATCCTGGCGCGATTTCAGTGTTTGTTTGTTATGCCTAACATACTACAGTGCCTAGACCCTTGTCGCTTCTAATGCTCTCGCATAACCCTGACCTTATCATCATCTCTGTTGTCATAGTATGACTTTGCTATCTCCCTTCCATTTCGTCCCTCAAATGCTTCCACAAAAACAACCTCTGGCGTTTATCAACCTTGCTTTCTTTTGCCCATATTGTATGTACAACGTTTCCTCGAGGTTTGTATAGATGCTGGAGTTCAAGCGCCAGGTTAGATTGAAGTGCTGCATGCTCAGCTGGAGCTCCAGTTTTGCATCTATTTTTTTAGGGTATTACATAGATAAAGGGGAGATAGCAAGCTCCCTAGTACGCTGAACATCTATACAAACAAACACACACAAACAAATGTGAATCCACACTCCCTCCTTCCCTCGCTCGTCTTGAGATCTCACCTTTCCACTGTCTTGTACATTCCTGCAAATCTCAGTGAGAGCATTGAGGTAACACAGTGAAAAGCAGTTATGAATGAGAGGCATAAAATATGTTGGGCCAGGTAGAACCAAATGGGCAGCGTACATGAAAGGCAGGGTATGCAGCATGTAAGAAGGGCTATAGGGAGACTAGAGGATGCCTCTGCTAATATGCAAATTTCATAGTAATATTTATATGCAAATTTCATAAGTGATGTGTTGAGGTCTGCTCGCATGAACTTAAAGCCACTTAAAAATAGTACCGACCTTGTCGGTCAAGCAATGCTTACCGCTGTGCCATTGACTGAGTAACCCCAAAGAGCGACCACTCATGCCTGCTCCGCAAGCCCACGACTCCAGCACCACTACGTGCTTGCCCCTGTTTGCATGAAATAAAGAAAAACACCAGGAGCGTGACAAAGAAGGACAGCTTTCCAGATCAGGATGGACTCATCAGGCAGAAAGTATTTCATTTCAAAGCGGAATTGTAGATCAGAAGGAGCTAACAGGGAAACACAGACAGCATATCGCTAGTGTTCAGGATCGCTATTATCTATTATACTTCATGCTCCAATAATGAGGCTCCTTTGCTGTACGATTTTTACTCACGCTTTGGCAAGGCGGTATGCGGTGCTCAATCCGGCTACGCCACCCCCAATCACGCACACCTCACACCGCACATCCCGTGTCAAGGAGGGAAACTTCTGCAAGACACAAAACATAAGACAGTTGTTGGTAATGAGTAACAGAAATGTCCTCTCCGCATTCAGGGTGGCATTCCGCTTAAAGTACTTTTGGCTTCACCGGAACAACTGAGCTGAAAGATCCACTCCCAAACTCCTTTCGTCAATGAATCAGGCAACCTCTTCCTCACCCAGAAGCAGACAAATAAATGATCACACGCGCAGAGTTGAACACCCATTCAGTTGTACCTGAATGAGGCTCTGTTGCTCCCAGACGTTGTGGACTGTCCCAGGCAGCTGTGCACAGAGAGGATACACGGATGCTGACATACAAAATTCAGCTGGAATGAAAATGTTCAGAGGCATGCTGCTATTGAAATGCTTTCTGAAACGACGCAGTCACCGTGCACAGATCTGCCATGATGATGCCCAGCCGTAACAACAGCTGCATGCCTAACTACTCAAGCATGTGCGTCGTCAGCACGCTGGCATGTAGATGGAGTACTGGGCTCTTGTTGCTAGCTTTAAGCCGCAGCAGTGTGCACTTCGAGGCAATGATGAACGTGATGACGACGTGCATGCCTGAACAGGCGGCCCGGCAGGGAAGCCAACGCGTGATGGCTGCATTGCCCGTGATTGGTCGGCAGACACCCACAACAAAGTAAACTTCTGCCAATAGAAAGGGAAAAAGCCAGGGTCTGAGATCACAAGCTCCCCTTTTTTAAATAACAACAGATAAGTTTGACTCGGCTACAAAAAGGTTTAAAGAGCGAGCAGCGGTAGAAATTGCAAAAGATGTAATTCCTTGATTGTGCATGATGTAGGTGGAGATTCTGTCCATTGAGCTCATGTATAGTAGTAGTTGCTGCAAGATTTTTATTAGGGGGCAATCGGCGCTGGGAGTCAGGGGGCATCGCTGCTGCATTGGTGTCCCTGTCCAAGCAATAGTGATTATATCAGGTTTATAGTTTGAGCTGCATTTGGCTCCTGCAAAACATTCCCCACCCAGCATGTATCTAGCAGCTATGGCACAGCAGGTGAGGTCTCCAGACACTGTGCAAACAATACGCATATATAATAAATATGAATGGGGCTTCGAACATCGAGCAGCTGGCGGAGCTCGGTTGGTCGAGCACCCGTTTAGTAAGCGGGAGGTCGCCAGTTCGAGCCTGGTCGTCAGCAATCTTTTGCCATTTTGGAGTATCTGAGCTAACATCCTGCAAAGACGCCATTCGGAGCCACTTTCAACTGCCATTTTGCTCTGCTTCAGGGAAAGAGGGTTGGTTGGTGCTCCCTCGCCAGTCAACCGGCGCTCTTGATTGCGCCTGCAAGCTGTGTGCTTAGAATGATGAGCATACCCAGCCCTACGCGCAATCCCAGGACAAGACTGATGCCTTTCTGAGTTGTACATGAGGAGGATACAGTACAATTGTGGAGTGTTGAAGTAAGAATGTTAGGGCAACCAATTTGCCCAGCTTCTGACACCCCTACATCTTCTCGTCTCATCCAGCTCATCAGCATTAAGGAATCGTTGCAAGCTAATTCGTTATCAACAAGAAACGTAGAGCTTGCATGGAACTCCCCGACTCAAATTTGAGCGGCTGTTAAGTGCCAGCGGTAGGGATGGGTCCCCCTACTACCAAACCCCTGCCTCGGGTCGGGCAGAAATCGGCCAGAAAATGCGACCTTTGACCTGTGAGATGCTAGTTTGGCTTGCACACCGCACCATTTGACCTGAAATTTTACAAGTGGTTAAAACATATATAACCACTTACAACCATGTAACTATGTAACCAACGTACAACCATGCAAAAGTGCAGCTCCATCGTGGGCTCTGTGGGCCACAAATAGATTGAGGTCCCCTGTGTGAATAATGGCTGGTAGGGACACTTCTTGTGCTCCCACCGCTTCACAGCATCAGATATATAGTTATAGGCAAACCCCTTCCCGAACGCTAGATGGGGGCATGCGTTGTCCGAGCAGGAATCCAAGATTTCTGCACTCTGCTCTCTGTGCGTAAGCTGCACAGTGCAAGCCAACAGCAGCGTCGGTCTTTCTCCACCGATACCTCACCACTCAGACCACTGATTGCCGTGCTTTTAACGTAGAATGTGATGAATGAATACAAGCTGCACAGCCAACAAAAAGCAGGTCAAATAGCACAGCAATGAGCTGAAATGAACAGTTTTGACGCCTCATTTCAGCTTCATTCCAGGCGCCTACTTTGTTCTGTGCGCGCAGTGTTGTTCAGCACATTGCCGAAGGACCCAGCAATGTGCATTACATTTCAACAATTGTGCGAAAGGTGGTCAAAGAGCATGCTCACTTACTCACAGTCTGAAACAATATTTCCGTCACAAATTTTAAAAATGTCCGTAACCATAATTGTTAAAGATGTGCCTATACTTATGCCAATGCGCAAGAGCGCTCAAGAAGGAGGTGGGTGCCTTTGGACGCTTTTGCTTGAAGCTGCCCACCCGGAGGAAAGGCGACCAAAGCAGAGTCATCCCGGCAGAGGTACTCAAGTATAAGAAGTCAATTGTTCATCGTGCCCTTTGCAGGTACGCTTCTCCGTGGAAAGCAGGCACGCACCTGCAGGCATCCAACACCTCCAGCAAACTTGCTGAGCCCATGACCACGGCCCCAGGTCTTGACGGGGACTTGTGGGGAGTAGGCCTAGCCTGGGGAGGCATGCAAGGTGTGTGATAGAAGTGCAGCCTCCTGGCCTGCTGAATGAGGTCACAGGCTGGAACAGAGGGAAGGTGCGAGTGTTGGACAACACAACGGGTTGTGAAGGCATTTGCAGTGCCTCCGGGCACTGTGTTCACCACATATGCACAAGCAGCGAGCTTTGAAGGAGCTGCAATTTGCAGAAGCTGCTGAGCAAGTGCGTTGTGCAGTGGCTCATGTGAGGGTCTTGCACATCGGACCCCCTTTTTTAGGTCACATGCAGTAAGGCAGCCAAGCAAGGCTCATCTCTGACAAAAACAGCAACTGCATTTCTGCTCGTGAGCATACTACCTTAGCTGAGCCTCAGCGACAACATTGCCCCTGTATTGCAGAGCCTTGGTATCGGGAAGGCATCCACGGGCGCAAGACCTGCAAGAACAGGTAAGCCATCCTGTTTGATTAAATTTCTACCGGTGTCTTGCGCATTAGTGTAGAAGGCAGCTTGTTGTCATAAAAGGATTATCTTCCTAACAAGGTATGATGGGACACAAGCATGTATATACAAATATTTCCAGTTCATCACCTTTTTCATACCAGCCAGGCCTCCTTCTGCACTGGGAAACCTCAGACCTTGGATGGGGGGGGGCCTATTGGCAAAGGCGCCATTGTCCTTATCCATGCAGATGTTAACCCAAATTATGTGCGCAACAGCTGGTGCAAACTAAAGCTACAACCAAACAAGCATATATTCCCAGTTTTCCTTTGGTATGGCAGCTACATTTTGTTGTTTGGCCTGCACGTCATACACCACTCAGTGGGTGCGAGGATTTGAGCGCTGCGGGGCTTTTTCAGGTGTTTGCTGCAAAAGAAATGAGTACCGGGGTGCAAGGAACAAGCTGAAGGGGCCTTTTGCAGGCGGAGACTGTGTGTGCAATTTCTTTAACAGACAAGCATGCACGCGTTTTTGGACAAAAGTGAGCAACAATATACATTGATGAGGGCTGTCTTCGGTGCGATTTTGCACCATGCAGATGGCAAGGGGCCGTGCAAAAACAGGAAACGGCTAGGGTTGGCCAGAACCATGTATGTACGGTGTATATACAATATATTCGGCAAGGAAATCACCAGAATAACAGTCATATACGATGTATATATACGGTTCTGGCCGAAATCAGAAACGACACAACAACACCCACCATGCTCTTGACAAAGGCTAGGTCCAGGGAGTGCTGTAAAATATTTAAGACGTGGACACAAGCCAGCTCTAGGTGCTTGCCCCAGCCCCTGGACTTGAGCGACGTTAAATGGTGGGATAGGGCGGAGGTGGTTTTGATTTTGAAGTGTGGCACATTGTCAAATGCAGCCCAAGCAGATTATTCAGGCAGACCATCTCGCTGCCATTCATCTCACGCAGCGGTGCTTTTTTAATCAAGGATTTGAGCGAGCATCCAGTTGGCTGCAAAGATCCTATTCGTGTAAAAAGCGCCAGAATAATGCAGAAGCTTCGTTAATCCTATGAGCTGTGAAGTGTCCAAGCAGCTGTGCACCCGGAAAAATGGGCAGAAATGTTCTATATTGATGTGGTTCCCTGTCCAAGCAATAGTAATTATATCAGGTTTGTAGTTTGTGCTGCATTTGGCTCCTGCAAAACATTCCCCACCCAGCATGTATCTAGCAGCTATGGCACAGCAAGTAAGGTTTCCAGACACTGTGCTAACAAGATGCATATATAATGAATATGAATTGGACTTTGTCATCAGCAGCTGGCGGAGCTCGGTTGGTCGAGCACCCGTTTAGTAAGCGGGAGGTCGCCAGTTCGAGCCTGGTCGTCAGCAATCTTTTGCCATTTTGGAGTAGCTGAGCTCTCCCATCCTGCAAGAAGATGCCATATGGAGCCACTTTCAACTGCCATTTTGCTCTGCTTCAGGGAAAGAGGGTTGGTTGGTGCTCCCTCGCCAGTCAACAGGCGCTCTTGATTGCGCCTGCAAGCAGTGTGCTTAGAATGATGAGCATACCAGCCCAACGCGCAATCACAGAACAAGACTGATGCCTTTCTGAATTGTACATGAGGAGGAGTCAGTACAATTGTGGAGTGTTGAAGTAAGAATGTTTGGGCAACCAGCTTCTGACACCCCTACATTTTCTCGTCTCATCTAGCTCATCAGCATTAAGGAATCGTTGCAAGCTAATTCATTATCAACAAAAAACGTAGAGCTTGCATGGAACCCCCTGACTAAAATTTGAGCGGCTGTTAAGTGCCAGCAGTAGGGGAAGGGTCACCTACTATGTAAATGGCGCATTTACAACGGCTCCAGCCTGCTGGGTCATACTTGACATGCAAGCTATAAAGCAACAGGCTTCTTGGAACATATACAACTAAAGCCTTAGATGTGAATGGAAAATGTATGTGCGTTATTGTGAAAGAGAACCTTAAATTATTTATTCGACTGCAATTTGGTTATATAAAGGCTGGTGTTTTTAAGATGCTGTCACGCCTAATCGTTGGCAGTGACAAATCGTGTAGTGACAAGCAGTTAGATGGTTGACAGTTGAGAGTTTCTCAATGTCTTGTTCAATAAGCTGGATGTGCCAGTCTTGATTGATAGTTTTGGTAATCAATTGACAACATGTGAGCATTCTAAGAGGTACCATTAGAGGGAATCCTTAAGAGACCCTGTACCGTGTCAGGTCTCTAAGCTCGTTCGCATCATTTGCACAGCCACAAACGTGCGTGTCGGCAGCAGCACCAGTCCCATTTACAGGCAAAGTCCAAGCTGAGCAAACCAACCTTGCACACCACACAGAGCATGCACCATCCAAAGAATTTGGGGTGCCCTCGTATTTATTATTAGTTGATGTGCTGAGTCTTAATACTTTGCAGTGACGGTGATTTGATCTGACGATGCGGTCAATGCCTCAAAATACTTGTGCTTGTTAACAACTGTGCTGCGTTGCTTACTAAAATAGTATTTGTAGCCTCTATTACTGTATTTCTTTCAGTTTGCATGGAAAACTGCAGATTGAATGGGTGCTTGACCTTCATGTACACGTTTTGCCCTTCTTGCCAACAACCTGGTTTCCCCCCCTACTTTCTTCTATTTCTTCAACGTCGGAATGTTGTATTTCATTACCACTGTGGATTTCTGCGATTACTATAGGCATTACCAAATTGGTAATCTGAGCAGTAATCACGTGGTAATGCTTCTTGGGTAATCGGGCAAGTAATTGCTTGGTAATTGGTATCTCAATTACCAAACCAGAAATCTGAAGAGAAATCAGGCTTGGATTACCATCTTAGTATGGTAATCCATCAAGCCTGCCTCTCTTGCTTCCTTTTTACATTGTAACTTTTGATTCGTTATTATCCTCGTAGTAGGAAGTTAGCTATCTCCCCTTGACCTATGTGGGCATCTGAGCGGAAGCTTGAAAAAAAGGCCTGTAACCACACCTAGGTAGACAAAAGGGGAAAAGTTGGAAGCCAAAGAAGGAGCTGAAGTATGACATAATGGTTACAATGGTTACAATGGGGGGTGACCTTCAGCCAGGTTGTTTGGCTGATCGGCTGCTGACTGGTCTCGGCCAGCCACATATAAATCCATAAGCTCAGAAAGAAAAAGAAAAAGTATATTGTATGACATAAGAACCAGCAGAAAGAGTTTGGTCTGAATACAGATAGAGACATGAAGAAACCAGTGCCAGTGCAGACACGCTTAAAGTCAAGCCAGCTCTAGAAATCAGAAGCAATCAAAGTAGCAGGCGGGTCTAATTGGCAGGTAAACAGATTTCAATTTAGTTGCAGAGAAGAGAGTCTGCCAGTGCAAAGCTGAAAAAGAGTGTTAAAACAAAACTGGTCAGAGTCAGCACAAGGATAAAGCAAGGTGTAAAGACAGAATACCACCAGACCCTTACCAAAAATGGCACTGCCAATGGAGCCGCTAGTAACGCTTACAGAGTTTACAGAGCATCCTATGTCCCTGCTAAAACCAAGTGCATCATTATGAAGTACAGAACAGGAACCCTGTACAACCACTACAAGCATGCGGTATAATTAAAGCGCTCAATTAGGTAAGGTAAGGTTACATCACTACATATGCCTCAAAGGGCATCTCAGCGGAAGTTTGGAAAAGCCTGGAACTACACCTGGCTAACAAAAGGAACAGAAGCTAGAGGAAACATGAAACAGATATAT
>Ga0307963_1000652_pt1 | contig 24216 bp, 22 predicted proteins | sample OrgLakmetagen594_FD_201829 | JGI IMG/M metagenome (GOLD analysis project Ga0307963, IMG submission 201829) | Saline water microbial communities from Organic Lake, Antarctica - #594 | ecosystem: Environmental > Aquatic > Non-marine Saline and Alkaline > Saline | place: Antarctica: Organic Lake... | reverse complement strand
TTGTTCTCAGCAGCTCGGAGCCTGGGCTACTTCTGGGTGCTCAGCCTAGAAAGTGCCCGTTACGGGGCCCATACTCAATTCACATTTTAAAAGTACCCTCATTTGGGGCCTCCGTCGACCACCTCTGTGAAAATACTATAATATATACGTGTAAGTATGTACGATTTTGGTCAAACCTACTCTTGTAACCGTACAGTTTAGGAGTTGTTGCTTATAGTATGGCGTTACCGTCCACACCATCCTTTTGGGTGTGGGTGGCACCATCTACAACAATCACACGCTGGAGCCTTTCAAGGAACTGGTCTTGATTCTCAAAGAGTAAAGAAGCTTGCCTCCAAGCTCCATGTGCACTCTGTGAACTTTGCTGCTAAACTTGTCCATACCAGACGTGCCCTTTCCAACACTATTATCAACTCTCATCAAGAGACGGTTTCAGGTCAAGCCTGCAACCCTCCCGATCCCCATTGATAATTTTTGTATTCTATTGGTCAAGGAGTTTTACGGTACCCGGTACCAAAGTGGCTCCTTTTCCTTAATTAATGTGGGGAGTGGTTTTTCACTGCCTGCGTAGTTTTTTCTTTTTCTTTTCTTTCAGTTTGTTGATGTCAACGTAACCCTGACACGCTAAGTTGGTCAAGCGCAGCGTATATAACAATGTCAATAGCAACGTATATAACAACGTATATAACAGCGTATATAACAGCGTATATAGCAACGTATATAACAGCGTTATAACAGCGTATAACGGCGTATCTAACAGCGTATGTAACAGCGTATTTAACAGCGTTTATAACAGCATATATAACAGCGTATTTAACAGCGTATATAACAGCATATATAACAGCGTATATAACAGCGTATATAGCAACGTATATAACAGTGTATAACAGCGTATAACGGCGTATCTAACAGCGTATGTAACAGCGTATATAGCAACGTATATAGCATTGTATATAACAATGTATATAACAACGTATATAACAACATATATACTATATAACAGCGTATATAACAGCGTATAACAGCGTATCCACATCAGTCCTTTGTGGTCGGTGCCAGAAAAATAGCGTAGGCTCCTTCTCCTTTTAAAGCGACCTAACCATCTTGCTTTCTTTATTAAGGAAAATGCTCCAAAGCTGCACATTGCCAACAACAACTCCTTGCTACACAGACCGCTCAGCTGACCCCTGAAAAAAAAAAAAACCTAATCTAGAACCTAATCAGCTGACCCCTGAAACGAAAATCAAACTTAATTCTATAATCTAATCTAGAACCTTATCAGCTGACCCCTGAAACGAATATCAAACTTATTCTATAACCTAACCTATAACCTAATCAGGTGACCCCTGAAACCAAAATCTAATCTAAAACCCTAATCCTGACATGGCCACCACTTAACCTGGTTAGCATTGCTTGTACTGCTGCACACTGCCTGCGCACTTGCTGCACACTTGCTGCACACTGCCTGGACATATAAGCCTTATCCCTCGCTCTCTTTTGCTCTTTGTTGGGGCTGTGGTCTCAGTGCGCACGGAAGTACTGTTTTAAATCACCGTGAACCAAAGCATCTTGCTCTGTTTAGCTCAGGGTCACTAGCACACAAGGTAGCATTCCCTTGCTCAAGACGACAAGCGCAGGAAAGTCTAGCTATGTTAGTACCTCGGGCCTTAGGTTGAACATGACGCTGATACTGGTTTCAGTGCCTAATTACATTTGCATACCTAGTCATTACATACTCCTCGACTACCTCCTCTCCTCACCTTCGCAGAGGGTTTTTACAAGGCGATTCGTCAGTTTGTGGTGAGTGTGTGTCTTGTGTGTGTATTTGTGTGCGTACCTACATAAACTGCATACTACACACTAACCCACCCAGCCCCCCACTGAATGCAAGAGGTTGTGGTTGCACGCCACATGAAACCTTGCTTTCGCATTCAAGCCAGATGACTTGACGAAATGAGTTGAATAAGCATTGGTTATAGAAGTGTCAAAATGCTGAAGTAGCCGATGGTAGGTCTGATTGCAAGAGGTTGTGGCGTGCAACCACAACCTCTTGCAATTAGTGGGGGGCTGGGTCTGGAAAGTGTCTATGAAACGTAAGAGCTCATACGTACTTGTGGAGTCACGTACCTAGCCATGCGCACCAAGCCATCTCTCATGGAAAGCATTATACTAGGGTGCAGGTGCCTTTTGTTTTGTCCTGTCAGCCTGTAAACAAAGCAACCTTTTTGTATCTGAGCACATGCTCCGATGGCTTATAACTCCAAAGCTAGATTGGTGGTAATTTTGAAGCAGCATGGTTAGTAGTTGCCCCTTGTATGGTGGTAATTATGAAGCAGCATGTTAGTAATTGCCCCTTGAATGCCAAAATATTTTTGGACTTTTGCCCAGTGCCCCCCGTCTGGCCCATCAGTTGCTGCATAAAGGCACGCACAGAGACACACACTCACACACATACGCGTACATGCACACACACGCGCACAGGACATGCAGGTACATACTAGCTGCATACTTGGCCTGCAAAACAAATGCAGACACATACATGCATGCAAACAGCTGCTGCTGCTGCTGCTGTTCGTTTAGCTACTTACAGGCAATGATGCGCACCAAAAGATATAATTACTGAGCTGCTATTTTGATTACTCAAAGGCGATGACGCACACTGGAATGTTAAATTAAAATTTTCTTTGCTGCCTGCAGCTCATCATTTGTGTGGCAGCACCTCTCTTTAGTTTCACTAAATTTGTGGAGGACAGGTGCGTGTGAGTAATGTGCTTTACGTAAGTATTTAATGTTGGCCAGAACCATACACGGTATATGTGCACCGTATATGACCAGAGGGGGCTAACGGAGGAAATGCCTGAAAGCGCGCATTTTTGCATTCAGAAGGCAGCCACTCACAGCCACTTCATCCGATCGACACCATTTTACTACCTTATTATAGCTGGCATTAAGAGCTACCCGAGCATATGCCCAGTTTTTAGGTGGGTCGCTTTGCGTGCTGAGATAGACTGGATTAAGCACACATGATGTGTGTAAACCCTAATGTGGTGATTTCCATGGGGAAATGGCTTAAATCCTCATAAAACACCAACCACTCAGCCGTTTTCTCTCATTTTTGTTGCAATGATATTCTTTTATAATAAGGATGATGTACCATCAAAAATACTTCAGATTGGTGCAGTGGGTGAGTTGGTATGAACAATTTGTGGTAGAAAATGGCCTGCACGCCACAGCAAATTAAGCACACGCCCCCCAATTGGCAAGCTCCGAATTATACAACCACAGACATTCATATTAAAATTTGGAGCTTGCCAATTGGGGGGCGTATAACTTATACGGTATAAGGTATTAGTCAAAGAGCATATGAAAACTTGCCCATTTTGGTCCTCAGTTAGCCCCCTCTGGTATATGACCATATGGTAATTCCCTGCTAAATGTACCGTATATACACCGTATATCCGTATGTATGTATGGCTTTGGCCACCCGAGGTATTAGCTTTAAAAGTCAAGAACTGGGCAGAACATTTTGTCCCTATGTGCAAGCGCAGTTTTGTTTCTTGCAGGTGAATAGGGTTTGCCAGAATCATATATATACGGTGTGTATACGGTATTGTTGGAAGGGAAATCACCAAATATACGGTCATATACGGTGCATATATACGGTTCTGACCAACCCTACAGATTAATCTGCAGTTTGCTTGGATTAAGGAATTTGCGTGTGGTAGGGAATTAAGAAACTTGCACGTGGGCGCACGCACACTCTGCATGCAGACATGTGCACAAGCTGTTTGAAATCCATCTACATCACGTTCTGGTGCACGCAGCACAAGCTATTTGAAATCCATCTACATCAATTTCTGGTGCACGCAGCACAAGCTATTTGAAACCCATCTACATCAACTTCTGGTGCACGCAGCACAAGCTATTTGAAATCCATCTACATCAATTTCTGGTGCACGCAGCACAAGCTATGACAACCATCCCCTCGTTCAAACTTGTGTTAGTTGTCTTTTGGTGTGCGGACATTAAGCAGAATGCTGTACTACATGCTGTAGCTGCTGATGCCTTCTCCATCCATCATGTCCATCTACATCAGCCTTAATCATGTATGCTGCCACCAAACAAACACATTTTGGCTCAAACCGTGCAAGTTTACGAAAGTAACTTTCCAATCGCCCTCAACGAGGCTCTTCTACCCTCGTTGGCAAATTCTTACACCCTATCCACCCCTGCCTATGAATGTTGCACTACATGCTGCATCATAGTGCCTCGTTCTGCACGCTACCATCAAACACCGTTCGTTTTTCGATAGTTGTAGGCCTGTAGTTGAATCTTCCGGCCTCTCTGCGTACGGGCCAGCATGCCTGTAAAAATGCTGATTCAAAGTGTCGTGTACTTTATCTTGTCGCTTTCAATTTTGCGTGCGAGCATAAACATGCTGATTCAAAGTGTCGTGCATTTGATCGTCGCTTTCAATGTTATGTCGTGCATTTGATCGTCGCTTTCAATGTGATGCATTTGATCTCGTCGCTTTCAATGTTGTGCATTTGATCTCGTCGCTTTCAATGTTGTGTGCGAATGTTGTGTGCTGCTGCTGTGCTTCAGGCTGGTGCTGGCTTGGAGGGCTTACTTGACGCGCTACCTTCTAAAAGCGTATTTCAAAGACAAGGCCTTCTTTCGACTAGGGTGAGTGTTTATAGACATGTACACGCATGATGAGAATAATGAATGTTGAATTTTCACAAATGGATTTGGGCTCGATTTTGTCAGCATCTTGAAATGCGCTAGACGGGCTATGTTGCCAAGTAAACCCACAACAGCTTAGGGACCCTCATGACTTGCTCTACAAGCTTTGAATGTAAGAAATCAAAGACAGAAAGACAGAGAAGCAACGACAGAAAGCAAGAATGACGTATCACTTTTGCTGCACTGCAAGAACTGCTGAGTACTCTGCAGCATGCAGAAGTACTCTAGTTCTTGGAGGCAAGTGCAACCGAACGCCAGTTAGTACTCTCTTGGCACAGCTTGCGCTGTGCTAACCATCCTTTTTATGCTTGTGCCTTAGATAGTTTGCAGCTTAGTTTTAAGATGAAAAATAAGTACGTGAGAAAGGGAGCAGCCAAAGTCGCTTCTCCAAGCGCCCGCGGCACTGAGTTCATGTGTTTCACAACGAGCTCAGGTGTTCTCAGCAGTTTCTCAGGGGAGGGTGCCTTGTCAGGCAAACAATTCGATTGCTAAATGTTCTGTCAGCTTTTTCGGGAACGTAGCGTACATTGATGCTCAAACAAGGGGATCGTGCAAGAGTTAATCACAGCTGTAATTGTTGCCCATTGGCACCTGGGTTGGGTGCTTTCTGTGTGTGTGTGTGTGTGTGTGTGTGTGTGTGTGTGTGTGTAATTGTTGTCCATTGGCACCTGGGTTGGATGCTTTTACTACAACCTGAATTAGTTTAGTTTAGTTTGGTTTGGATTACAAAGGCCTCCAGCCTGGCATGGCTGCTCAACTTATAGGTCCCAACAAAAAATCAATCAAGTAGATGGACAGCTGCACTTATGAATGTGTAAACTTCTGAGTTATGTTAAAAAACAAAACCTTTGATATCACCTTCAGAAATCTTATCAAATGAATGGTTGAACTGATGCCGTAAATGTTCGGTGCTCATACATGAAAAATTAACGTGTTTCTCATCTTGAATATCCCCGTTTTCACACAAATTGCAAACACGTGCACTCCTGTCTGGACTCCTGCCGTATAAACCAGTTTCACACTTCAACCCATGTCCTCGAATCCTGAGCCAAGCTACGTTCCTCATGCCATTTTTGCTCAGCACCATCTTCAAATACTCCGGCAAGACAAATGGTGCATGTGCATCAGAAACCGGTCTCTCGAACAAAGCAAACCAATTGTGACGAGCCACATAATTTTGAAACAAGAGCAATGGTTTTAACCATGTGCCTCTATCCAAACTGCCTGATGCGTGAATTTCAATGCGCAAATTAAAATTATTCAGCTTCCTGTAAAAATCACTCTTAAATATAGAGCCATTCTGCAAATTACCAAAGGCATCCTTCATTTGTCTAGTCCAACAATAAGAAGCACCAAAGTTCCCAATGGAAATATCTGATTTCATTACATCCCGTAAAATGTTGCTTTTTGAATCAACCAACCTATCTCAAAAAAACAGCAGCTGACCTGAGCCAGTAAAATTGCAGGTATTCTGCGCGCATTCTCAAAGCACACACCAGTTTGCAAAAGTAGATTTAACCCTCAAAATTCTCTTCAAAAACGCCATGCGTGCGACCTACAAAGGATTACTGAAAACAATGTCCTGCTCCAGAAATTGCGTAGACCAAATCTGACTGGCATACATGCCAGCTGACAATGCATTCTTGAAAAGCCACAACATCGCATGAGGCCTGTCAAAAATCCTTTTGCCAAAACCAAACTCTTTCACTCTGCGTATAGCTGCAATAAAGTTTAGTTTAGATTAGTTTGGATTACAAAGGCATTCAACCTGGATTGGCTGCTCAACCTATGAGAACGAGATAAACCTCAAAACAAACCAAGTAAAAAAAGGGCTGCGACGCAACTGGAAAATGCTAACCTTAAAGACATGAGAAGAAGTAGGTATAGCTGCATTACAAGGCCTCAAAGCATGGGACGCAGCATGGTGTAAGTTCATGTGCTTATCAAATAACATTCCCAGGTCTCTCTTCAAGCTCCTGATTGTAGGCGAAAATAGGAGCTGCAGAAATTTGGTACGCATTGAAATTAACAATGTAGGATTTCTGCACATTTATTGTAAGTCCTTTCCTGGCAGCACATGATTCCAGACGTCTAACATTTTCTGCAATTGGACTGGGTCATTAGCTGTCAGGGTCAGGTCATCAGCATAAAGCATGTGAGTTACTGTCAAGCCCTCAGTACCTGTAAGTCCTTTCCTGTAGCAGCACCCACAAAGCCACATCATCAATAAAAAGGGACAAGAGGAGAGGAGATAAAGGACAACCTTTTTTTACACCTCTTAAAGGCACAGCGCAATTATTGATACTGGTAGTTTTGGCACCATCAATCAAAACATACTCGTCTCCATCGTACATTTGTCTGATAACATTGATAAGGTGAGTGGGCATCTTGATGTTATTTAAACGATTTCAAAGGTGGGGTCTGTCAATAGTGACATACGCTTGTTTAAAATCAATAAAGGCCGTGCGAAGGTGGGAACAATCCTTTGGTTCAACCTGTTTGGCAGTGTGGACTAAGTGCTTTAAAACAAACATAGGCTGAATTGTGATACGGTCTGGATAAAAGCCAAATTTCGTGTCAGGAACTTTTCGGTTCTCAACACACCACTTGGTCACTAGTTCTCTCAAAATGTTGGCGTAGAGTCTATACAAAGTCCCGCTCACAGCCAACATGCGATAGTTGCTGGGATCAAGCTTGGAGGCTTTTTTGTAAAGGGGGGAGATCTTGGCTTTTTTCCAACAAGCAGGAACACGTTTTTCACTCAAAGCAACGTGAAAGAGGTTGGCCAGGTAAGGGACAATCACATTATTATCTTTCTCATCACCTGGGTAGGCGTACTTCAAAAAGGAGCTGAGAAATCTGCAAAGCCAGGTGAAGAAGAGACATTCACAAAAAGGGACAGCTGAAGCCCGTGCATCTATGTGCCTTGAATTCCTGTTCAGTGCATCTGGAGGTTTAGGAGGTGGTTTAGCATTGCAATGTGAAAGGAGGTAGGTATCTTAAGCATCTGTAGGCACAGGGGATGGACAGGTTGTCTTTCTTTATTTCAGCATTTCCAAAACGGCCGAATCCCTTTTGCTCAACTTGTCAAAAAAATAGCTCTATTGTTTTGAGAAATTGCAACCCTCCGCGTATGCTTTCTGTAATTTTTCTGTGTATCCTGCAAATCATCTTCACCGTCCTTCAAAGAGCGTAAAAACTCCCTTCTCTTTCTCCTGCATACATCATCAAACCAAGGAGCCTTTCTTCCATCTCACCAACAAACATAAAAGATCCAAATGGGCACAAAACACAAAAGCATCCCTGCACTTTACCACACAGGCTTAGTTCTACCAACTGCCCCTCCGCCAAACCCTCCCCCATTGGAATTAAATTGCCCTTTGATCCACCCTCCAAGCCCTCTTCAATTCCGGGCAACGCCTCAGCCACAGGTAATGCTCTGTTTAATCTTTCACTCTGCTCAGCAACGTGTATGTTGGGTAAAATTAACGACCTCATACTCTGCTCAGCAATGTGTATGTTTGGCAAAAGCAGCAACGACGTCTCACTTTGCTCAGCAATGTGTATGTTTGGCAAAAGCAGCAACGACCTCTCACTCTGCTCAGCAATGTGTATGTCGGGCAAAAGCAGCAACGACGTCTCACTCTGCTCAGCAATGTGTATGTTTGGCAAAAGCAGCAACGACCTCTCACTCTGCTCAGCAATGTGTATGTTTGGCAAAAGCAGCAACGACCTCTCACTCTGCTCAGCAATATGTACGTCGGGCAAAAGCAGCAGTGACAAACAAACCGCATACCCCTGCTGTTGTAGGTCTCTGTAACAGAATGTGACTGACTAAGCAGGCCTTGTCACGAAACTTGGACAATTTAGACTCACATGACACGAAAGATGCAAAACAGTGCCGCTTTGCAACGAGCTGTAACCGCAGCCCAACAGGTTGTACTATGTATTGAGTTGGCCAGAACCATATACGGTGTTTTAGGCAGGGGAATCTCCAAAGATGCGGTCATATATGGTGTATACCGTAGAGAAGGTATATCACCGCGTACCGCGGACATTTCTGACCCCTCGCGGTGTGTCAGGAGCATTTAAATAACCAAGTCACAAGGGCCTTACGATGAATACAATTTTGGCCAACCCTACGGCAGGAGCCTGTAAGTATCATAACTTAGGGTGTGCCAGCCTCTAGTCGAGGCTTGACGAGGTTGAGCCTCGACGTCACTGCTGTCAAAGCCTCGACGGCAACTAGGGTGTCCATTTTTTGGGGGAAATTAGGGGAAATTTCCTGAAAATCCATGAAAATTGGGAAAATTGATCACATTTTTTGTACAATAATATTGTTATTTTATGATGTAAACGCGAAAAATGACACATCACGATGTCATAGTCTTGTTCACGGAGGTGTCAAACTTTCAATCCTCGACGCCCCAAAATGGGCAGTAACTTTGTACATATTTTCAAATGTTGTTCAGAATATATGGAACCTATTTCCGGTTAACTTGCTATGTGTATGCCTGTCCAGGCAACGCACCATGTAGGATTTTACAAACACTTCCTACCGTACTGGTTTTCTAACCGTAATGCATCAACTAGGGCTTATATCGACAAGCCTTGCCCTCGACGAGGCTCGTCGAGTCTCGCTGGCAAAATCATACACCCTAATTACTCATGCTTAATCATAACTTTTGGCGTCACGTGTCGGTTGAAATATAAATTACATATCAGAATCCTGACGTTGAGATTTATCGATTGGTATATAAATGAGTTGATTCTGAGGGGGTCGGAGGGTTGTGGTGGGTCCAGAGGGGTTCGGGGAATTTTTGGGAAGTGCTGCAGAATTTCACTGGACCACTTTCACGAAATACCGTCCGTCCATGTATCCACCCCCTCAAAAAATAAATATTCTATGGTCAAAATGTGCAACCGCACCCCTAAATATAATATTTTACAATTTTGCACTGCAACCGCCCCCCCCTCACTAGAACTTCCCGACGGGTGCAGACGGGGCTGGGGGTGCAGGGGCAGGGGCAGGTGGAGCTGGGGCTGGGGGGAAGGTGAGTGCGGGAGTTCCTGACCACTCATCAGAAGGCTTCCTGACCACTCATTCAAAAACTTTAATTTCTGCCACCGCCCCACAACCGCCCCCTTCAGAAATAATTATATATTTAACCACTGCCCTGTCACCGCTCCCACCAAAACAATATAGGGGGCGTCTGTATAATATAATATGCAATTGGACAGGTTAACATTAAAAAAATGAAGAAAAACAAAGGTTAACATTAGGGAAAAGTAAAGGAAAGGTGTACATCATTTAGCCATGACCACGTAAACGCTTCCTCACATTCACCAGAGTCATTTCTGCATCAGCTGCTACTTTGCATGTTCACACAGGGGGTGGTGGCTCAAACGCTCTCGACAACCCTGACCAGCGTATCTGTGACGGTGCGTTCAGGGCGATGCAGAGAAGTTGGGGAAAATGTGTGTGTGCTTGTGTTTGTTTGTGTGTGTGTATACCCACGGTGGGACCTGCTTCTGACAAGGCACCCAAATGGGGCGTGGCTGTAAGAACCGTGAGTGAGGGCTCAGTCTTGTGTGTGCTTGTGAGCACCAGGTTCTACACAGTGGTCGGAGTAATAAGTTGTTTCAGTGCCAAGCACTGCATGGGTTCTCAACTGAAATTAAAAAGAGAAAGGCAGTGGGGATCAGGAGGGTGGCGGGGGATTTTGATGGGAAGTAATAATGGGGCGATCAGAGGGAAGCAGGGGGACCTCCAACACGCCTCACTTGTCACGTACATTTATTTGTGCAGATGCGTGTTCTTCTTTCACCTCTACCCTTTTGCATGGCAGATACGTATGCTTCAACTTATCCCTGTGATCTTTTTTGTCGCAGATGTGGGCGCGTTTGTGTCTTCCTCGACCACCATCACCCTGGCGTTGTGCAAGAAGGTGTTCAACTGCGCGGCGTTTGCAGGTGCGATCAGCTGTGTGTGCAGGAACGTGACACAGCTCCTGCACATCACTGTAGAACTAAAATAAGTACTTGTATACAAGCTTTGATATATGAGCTGTGATGTATGAGCTGTGGTGTATGAGCTGTGGTGTATGAGCTGTGATGTATGAGCTGTGATGTATGAGCTGTGGTGTATGAGCTGTGATGTATGAGCTGTGGTGTATGAGCTGTGGTGTATGAGCTGTGGTGTTTGAGCTGTGGTGTATGAGCTGTGATGTATGAGCTGTGATGTATGAGCTGTGATTATGAGCTGTGGTGTATGAGCTGTGATGTATGAGCTGTGGTGCATGAGCTGTGATGTATGAGCTGTGATATATGAGCTGTGATGTATGAGCTGTGGTGCATAAGCCGTGATGTATGATCTGTGATATATGAGCTGTGATGTATGAGCTGTGGTGCATGAGCTGTGATGTATGAGCTGTGGTGCATGAGCTGTGGTGTATGAGCTGTGATGTATGAGCTGTGATATATGAGCTGTGATGTATGAGCTGTGCCCTTTTATTCCACTGTTCTATCGTAGCATTTGGACCTTCCATCGTAGCATTTGAGACTTCCCTCGTAACATTTAGAGCTTTTATCGTAGACCTTTTTAACTTCCATCGTAGACCATATGGACCTTCCATCGTAGACCTTTTTAACTTCCATCGTAGTATTTGAAACAGTAGTGCCGTGCAAAAAGGTGCTCAAGTGCACATTGAACAAGTATGTAAACGGGTGATAAGTGTGCAAGCTTATGGGGGTTTGTCGGAACGCACGGACGAGTGTGCAGACCTGTAAGGTTGGCTTTGTGGTACCGTACGGACGAGTGTGCAGACCTGTAAGATTGTGCACACCTGTGTGTGTATGACTGCAATCTGTAAGGCTGTATGCAGCTGTGACGCTGTACTTATGATGCTAGAAAACTGTGCACGTCTGTGCAAAATTGTGTGCATTTGTCGAAGCCTATATGAGAACGTGTACGATGGTGATGTTGTTCTCGTGGGTCAGATGACCTGTAGCTAATGCACTGCAAGCATGTGTGGAAATCTGTGTGTGGAAGCAAAGGCCGCTTGCGGTTGTTTACACAGAGTGTGGCAAACGGTTTTTGGCGGTTTTACTGAAGGACGCACAAGCAGCCCTCCCCCTCACACTCAGATACATGCATGGTAATGCACACACACACACACACATACATGCATGGTGATGCACACGCTACGGAGGACATTCACGCAAACACTTGTTGCATGCAAGTGTACTGTAGAGCGTCGGCAGAGCAGCTGGAGGTGCTCCTCTCTCCTATATGCTGGCATTTTCAATTACCTGCACGGTGGCCTTACAAACTACAAAGTACGTGCTCCAATTGACGCGCATTGCTATGCATGCAGGCGTGCTGTAAAGCGTAAGCGGAGCAGCTGGAGGTGCTCCTCTCTCCTGCATGCTGGAATTTTCCATGATCTGTTCACAGTGACCTTACAAAGTATGAATCGAGTTGGCCAAAAGCGTAAATATACACCGTATATGACCGTATATTTGGTGATACCCCTGCCAAAATTACCGTATATGCACTGTATATATATGGTTCTGGCCAACCCCCAAATATAAAGTATGTGCTCCAACTGATGCGCATTGCTGTGCATGCAGGTGTGCTGTGGAGCATGAGTGGGCAGCTAATGGTGTTCCTCTCTCCTGCATGCTGGCAACTTCCATGACCTGTGCACGGTGGCCTTACAAATTACGAAGTATGTGCTCCCAGCTGATGCGCATTGTTGCGCATGCAGGTGTGCTGTGGAGCGTGAGTGGGCAGCTGGTGGTGTTCCTCTTTCTGTACGCAGGAGTTGGCACTGTCGTGACGACCTCCGTGTTTGGCAAAGTGCTGATGCGGCTGAACTATACGGTTAGTTTGCTGTGTCAGTGTGTGCATGCAGCAGTCGTGCGTGTGTGTGTGCGTGTGTCTATGTAATTTTGCAGCTGGAAATAGCATGTCAAGCCTGGATGCGGCTGTACTATACGGTGGGTTGCGTCAGTGTGTGCATGCAGCAGTCGTGTGTGTGTGTGCGTGCATGTGCGCGTGTGTATGTGAGTTTGCAGCTGGAATTAGCATGTTGGGGCTGGATGCGGCTGGATTGTGTGTACAGTCAGTACTACCAGGCATGTGCTGCATAATTCCATGATGTATTGAATGGTACTTTAGCAAGTCTGGGTACACCCATGTCTGTTGCATTAAAGAGCGCCTCTGATTTTTCACAGCAAATTCATCTGAGGTCTGGCATCATCTGGCAATCCTGTTAGGCTAAGTTTAGTTTAGTTTGGATTACAAAGGCCTCCAGTCTGGCATGGCTGCTCAACCTATAGGTCCCAACAAATAAATCAATCAAAAAGATCGACATCTGCGACCAGGCTGCACTAATAAATTTGTAAACTTCTGAGTTATGTTGAAAGTTTAGGCTAACAAACCGTCGTACGTGATCGCAAAAAACTACACATTGTATATGATCGCACTCATGTTAGTGCACCTGTATACATGTAAATGGATGTGTTCCTGCTAACAGTTTTGAGCATTCAGCCGAACCCTATTTACTTTTATTACTGCAACTTTCCTTGCACCAAATCACATACGTCACTCAAGAGACACACACACACACACACACACACACATACACACACACACATACACACACACACCACGCATCACCACTGCAACGTTTCTTGCACCAAATCACATGTAATTGATTACACTTGCAAAAGGAGGTCAAGCTGGAGTAGCCCAAATCCCTTGGCATTTCCTTGTTGCGATCTGCTGCCCACTGCCACTCAGTAATGTTTCTAGTGAATTTGACTGTGTCTAATGCTGCTGGCCAGTTGCTGGCTCTTTAATGGCATTCAATTGTGTACAGTTAAAACCATGCTTGCTTAGTTATTACAAAATATCCTTTTACTTTATTAATGTTGGGAATGATTTCCACTGCCTGCGTAATTTCTTCTTAATACAAAGGGGTGACGTTCTGCTCAGCTCTTTGGTTGCAGGGTGGCATGCAGTGTGTGCATCAATGAAATTGCAAATTCAGGAATCGCACGATTGAATTTGTGTGGCCCTATTCTTACTGCCGATGACTCTTGCGGCCCACATACATACATACATTTGCAATGCCAAATTCCGCAGACACACACGTTGCACCCAATGGCTTTGCTCGCAGCTTTTGGCTCTTGAGGGGAACATGCGATATGCGCTGGTACGTGTGCGTGAGTCTGCAGAGAGCATCGCGTTCTACGGCGGAGAAAAGGCAGAGGCACGAATGGTGGGTTCAGGAAAGCAGGCTGGTGTGTGAGTGTACTTGTGTGTGTGCATTGTGCGTGTGTGCGTGAGTCTGCAGAGAGCATCGCGTTCTACGGCGGAGAAAAGGCAGAGGCACGAATGGTGGGTTCAAAAAAGCAGGCTGGTGTGTGAGTGTACTTGTGTGTGTGTGTGCGTTGTGCGTGTGTGCGTGAGTCTGCAGAGAGCATAGCGTTCTACGGCAGCGAAAAGGCAGAGGCATAAATGGTGGGATTAGAAAAGTAGGCTGTGTGTGAATTTCTGTGTGCGTTGTGCGTGTGTGCGTGAGTCTGCAGAGAGCATCGCAATTTACGGAGGAGAAAAGGCAGAGGCACAAATGGTGGGTCCAGAGAAGCAGACGTGTGTGTGTATGTGTGTGTGCGTGTGTGTTTGTGCGTGAGCGGTATGTGTGTGTGTCAATGCGTGTTTGCGTGTGTCTATGTGTGTGAGTGCGTGTGTGTGCGCACGGATCTTTACTAGAGGTTTGGAACAAAGATGGCACATGAGGGTAACATAAGTTAAGCTCTTTGATTATAATGAGTGCGCGGCACCTTGATAGCACCCTCATTCTGACACATACATACCTTAAGTATTTACTTGGATGCTTATTTGACACTCGATAGCACCCTCGTTCTGACCAGTGTTGTGCACATACGGCGTCATTCAAAAATGTCACCGTAAATAACGATTGTAAGTAACGGCGTTACCGTCACTAAACTCTGACGATTGACGGCATAATTTACTATTTTCACCGTCAATTTGTCATAAATAACGCTGTCAGCAGCATTTACCATTGACGCCGTCAAGCGTCAGGTGCACAACACTGGTTCTGACACATGCATACCTTACGTATTTACCTAGACATTTACCTGACATTGACATTGTTTCTTTCACAGCTTAGCTAGCTTGAGTACGGAATTTACCCCACCTTACAATTGATGTTTTCTACCCTTGTCTCTTGCTCAAATTTGTGTAGCATTGCATGCGTTGTGCTTACATAGAGGCACATGCACACACACAGTAGAGTGCCGCTACTTGCACAGTCTATGCACTTACCTTGCACCTCTTGGCATTTCATGTGTTGTGTGTACACACAGAAACGTGCACACACACAGTAGAGTGCCGCTACTTGCACGGTCTATGCACTTACCTTGCACCTCTTGGCATTTCATGTGTTGTGTGTACACACAGACACGTGCACACACACAGTAGAGTGCCGCTACTTGCACGGTCTATGCACTTACCTTGCACCTCTTGGCATTTCATGTGTTGTGTGTACACACAGACACGTGCACACACACAGTAGAGGGCCGCTACGTGCACGGACTGTGCACTTACCTTTTGCACCTCCCCCACTACTTTTGCAGGTCCACAACCGCCTTGCAGCTGTACTAGCTGCGGCAACCACACGCATCCGCATGTCTGGCTACTACGACCTCTGGACATCAATGTATCAATACGCGGTGCGTTTTTCCTTTTTCCTTACCCCATTAACTTTTTTCCTGCAAAGGAAAATTTGCTACTTTTACTGCAAGGAAAGAGTGGGACTGAACTGGGGAATTCTGCTGTCCCTTGCAATTTTGACAGACACATGCTGTAAAGTTTGACGAACTCTTAAAGTTCGAACGGCATTCTTCAAATTTGTTTGAATGCGTGAAAGTTCGCGAACCCGGACTTTTAGCCGAACCTCGAACTGAACAACCCTGTTTGGCCATTCAATGTTAGAGTTGGCCAGAACCGCATATGTGAACTTCCCTGCCAAAATACTGTATTTATCAACTTGAATATACGTATGTTTGTATGGTTTTGGCCAACCTTAGCCATTGTGCACGCTGAAAGGTCTATCCACTGCCGCTGACTCAGAACTCAACCCTGGCATAATCTTAGGGGTTATAGGGGTTCGGCCATTATGGCAAGCTGGGTTGAAATTACAGCACACAAACTCTCAGGCGTTTGCAGGTATTTGTTTGCAACCGTTTTTGGGGTACTACCTTACCACACTACTGCTCAGTCTTCTGTAAGCATGCGCTTAATAAACTTGATGAACGACCTTTGGAGAGCTGGGTAGGCTTTGATGCAACTCTTTTAGTGACATTCTCGACACACAGCATCTTGGGATATCACCACTAAATGCTCCGGTATTTTGTGCATGCCGCCTCCGGCCATTCTGGTGGGTTTGGTCGATTATAAGTCGCAGCAAATGTAGATTTACGTCACACCAAATGTCAGACAACACAAACATTGTATGCAGCAAGTTTGGGGCACTTCCTCACCACAATGCTGCCCAGCCCCCTGCACAAACAGGCTAGTAAATATATTCAGGCCCCCTGCACAAACACGCTAGTAAATATATGACTGCTGCCCAGCCCCCTGCACAAACACGCTAGTAAATATATTCACGCTTAAGTAGTAATAGTAAATTTTGATGTAACCTATGGACAAATCTTTTCTCCTGTGCGACACACACAAATAAACCTGCAATGCTTAGCCTCAATCTCACGTCTCACGCATTTCTTTGCTGATTTTCTTTTGCCCGTGGATGAACATTTTCAGTTTTCGTACCTGGTCCATGCAAAAACATAAATGTTTTTGCCACGATTCAGAGGCATGATGTGGAATGTAGCTAAAAATAGGAGGGCAATGCTGTTGGATGAACATTGTAAGTTTTTGCACCTGGTCCATGCAAAAGCTGAAAATGTTCATCCAACAGCATTGCCCTCCTGTTTTTAGCTACATTTTACATCATGCCTCTGAATTGTGGCTAGAATATCTAGCTGCCAACAAGCCTACAGTATGTAGAAGTAACATTGGCATGCCTTTGCAGTTTACATTAAAACAATTAGAAGAAGCAGTAAAAAGTATCTTGAACGATTACAATGACCCCTCGACACTACCTGATCCTTATCCAATGTCCGCAAAGGAAGTTCTGAATGCATTGCGTGCGGGCAAAGATTACCCCAGATTGCACCCATATTCCTATCGTGGCATTCCCAATGTACTGCATGATTTGATGCTAGCAATGCGGAACAAGGAAGTCCTGTTGGATGCAGCAAGAGGTGTGATTGATCTGGTTTCCACGTCTCTAGTTTTCTTAAGCAAAGCAGGAGTGCAGACTGGCTTCCATATGGACTGGACAGAGGCGATCAACTTGGCTTGATCAGTCAAGGTTAGTTTCATCTCGTTGTCTCCAGTCGTCGAACAGCACCCGCCAATCTGCCCTATACACTTATTCGCTATTGACATCATTCTCTTGAATGACTCATTTTCAAACTACAATTTATTCTGCCGCTCTCTTGTACTTTGTTGCAATTGCAGACCATCTTGGCTCCATCCCTCCTCACAGCGCCGCGGTGAGTGCCAATGTGTAGAAATGAACTGCACATCGGTGTAGGGAAGATCTAGAGTTGAGGGGGACAAGATATAGAGTTGTTGGGCATGTGACATTGCTTCAGAATGCACTTCATTGTCTGCGTAAACTTTGTTTTCCCATTCCTAGAAGGCACGTGTAGGGATAGAAATGCATCGCACATCTCTGCAGAGTGAGACGGAAGCTTTGTTTCAGTTGACTAGGTCAACGCAGCATGTAAAGGCATTACGTTTTGTTGGAAAGTTGGAATCGGTCATCACAGCCTGCATGTCTTTCTCCTCCCTCTTGAGGCTCTCTCTTTTTTAAGGCATGATGGCTTTGGGGTTTAAAAAATATATATATATGCTGTGTGCGCCCTGAACAGGCACTGCTCAAAACCAGTGAGAGCAAAACGACGCAGGCAGGGCATCACTCCACAATAAATAGGAAAAGGAACCACTTTGGTATCTGGATTTGTATGATCTGATCTGTGCTGATCTGTGCTGGAAATGTATGGTCTGTTCTGGATTTGGATATCTGGAATTGTTTGGTCCGGGATTGTGTAATCTGATCTGTGCTGGTCTGTTCTGGTGAATTGTATGTTCTGGTCTGCGCTGATCTGTGCTGGTGAACATTCTACCACGTATGGGAACCCCCTGTATGCACTGAGCTCCTACAAATGCATCATTAGTTGGACACAGACCCCTTTCTGCTGCAGCCTGTGACCTTGCCTCCTGCACCACAAAGCATCGTGATAATGCTGCTTACTGAGCCTTTGATGCATCGCAAAAGTGCTACTTTCTGAGCCTTTGATGCATTGTAAAAGTGCTACTTACTGAGCCTTTGATGCATCGCAAAAGTGCTACTTTCTGAGCCTTTGATGCATTGTAAAAGTGCTACTTACTGAGCCTTTGATGCATCGCAAAAGTGCTACTTTCTGAGCCTTTGATGCATTGTAGAAGTGCTACTTACTGAGCCTATGATGCATCGCAAAAGTGCTACTTACTGAGCCTTAAATGCATCGCAAAAGTGCTACTTACTGAGCCTTTAATGCATCGCAAAAGTGCTACTTACTGAGCCTTCTATGCATCGCAAAAGTGCTGCTTACTGAGCCTTTCATGCATTGCAAAAGTGCTACTTTCTGAGCCTTTGATGCTTCGCAAAAGTGCTACTTACTGAGCCTTTCATGCATTGCAAAAGTGCTACTTTCTGAGCCTTCATGCATTGCAAAAGTGCTGCTTACTGAGCCTTCATGCATCGCAAAAGTGCTGCTTACTGAGCCTTTGATGCATCGCAAAAGTGCTACTTACTGAGCCTTTTATGCATCACAAAGGTGCTGCGTACTGAGCCTCCTATGTACAGACTGAGAGCAATTAGGATCAGAGGCCTGGCAGTGCATGCGGTAGAATGTACAAGCAAGTGGGGATAGCACTAACACCTATAGCATTGTTTGTAGGGTTGGCCAGGACCATATATGTATGGTGTATATACGGTATTTTTGGCAGGGAAATCACCAGATATACGGTCATACACGGTGCCTGTACGTTGCCTGATTATTGGCAAAAACAGAGGCCGCCCCTGCCAGGCTAAGCACTCATTTTACCAGGCAGGTTTAAACACTCTACTCCTACGAGCGCTTAACTCCTACGGGCACCCGTGTCACATCTCTGTGTGTTTGTGTGTGTGTGTGACTGACAGTAAGGGCAAACTCACACCCTAAGGCTTTTCCCTGTGCGCCAGGAGCATGCACATCGCAATGTCCGCAACCCACCTGTGCATGCTTTTCCCTGCGTGCCAGGAGCACGCATCTCACAACGTCCGCGACCCACCTGTGCATTCTTTATCCCTGTGCATGCTTTTCCCTGTGCATGCTTTTCCCTGTGCGCCAAGAGGGTGCTTCTTTGCCTCAGAAAGATGTACCGGGTAGGAGACGTCGCGCTTTCGCTTGATGTTGGGCAAGCGAAAGCGTGACGGCTCCTACCAGGTGCAACTAAGGGGTGTGATGTGTAATGGCCTTGGGCGTGTGCATTCTGTGATCACAGCATAGGGCCCATTTGGATTTGAGCAGCGTTTGGCCAGGCATTATTGTCGCACTGTAGCAAGCAATCATAGACATAGACACACTTTGTTGAAGATGTGCGTGGACAGGCATCCACTGCCTTAGCTCCTTTGACTCCCAGCGTCCTTGCCACTCAGTTTTACCTGATTCCTGACCGTTAGGCTTGCAGGGCAGCTTCTCTGCGTCAGACACTGAGCATATAAAGCGTTGGCCAGAAATGTATATATCAGGGATGGGTCAAACGGACTTTTGAGACGTCCCATGCGGATTAATACGCCATTAATACGACATACGCGTATAATACGCAAACGTATTTTTGCTATATTGGGGGGGTACCCTGGGCTTGCACCAACCACCCTCCAACCACCACGAATTGTCCCCCCAGCCTCCAGAACATTATAATGCCTCCTGGTAAAGACCCTAAGTGGCATCGTGTTGTTGTTATGGGACCGAAGGGGCAGATACGAGATGCCAGATGCCAGATGCCAAAATTCCGAGATTTCAGCAGCGGTGCCCCCCGCATCCGCGAGCACCTCATGAGGCAGAATCCCAGCGTAGGTGTAGCAGCATGCAAAGCTGACCCGGCAGGAATCCTCGGGGCGTAGTCGCAGCGCTCGCTAGCAATGGGAGAAATTGCCGACGCTAGCGCGGGAGGAGCATGCAGGTAACGAGAGGCACCTGCACAGGACTACAGCAAGCACATCAGCAGCAGCATCTACACAGTCATTGGACACCTGCAGCAGGAGGGCAGTGACCAAGGCTTGTGTGGATGCAGCTGTTGCACAATTCATCTACGCTACAGGCACCACCTTCTGGGCTGTGGTAGCAATAAGCAAGTGATCATGCTACGTTCTGAGGGGCTGGGAATTCCTCTGGGGGGCTTTAGAGGGCTTGGAAGTGCCTTTGTGGGACTCTTGAGGGCCTGGGAGTGCTCTGGGGGGCTTGTGGCTGCATAATTCGTTAAGTGCCCAAATTCGTATTATACGGAGCAATTCGAAAAATACGGATATATACGTGATAAATACGATACGACGTATAATACGCCTACGCCATATGACCCATCCCTGGTATATATACACCGTATATGATTGTATGTTTGGTGATTTCCCTGCCAGAAATACCATGAATAATGTATACACCGTATACAAACGTTTCTGATCAACCCTAAGCATATACGTGTGTGGCAATGTTTCACAGGTACTTTGCCGGAGACATAGAGTTTGGTACCATTTCGCAGACGTCCTTTGCGTTCTCAAGCATAAATGGTACTGAGCGTATACGTGTGTGGCTATGTTTCACAGGTACTTTGCCGGAGAGATAGAGGTGGGTACCATTTTGCAGACGTCCTTTGCGTTCTCGAGCATAAACGGTACTGAGCGTATACGTGTGTGGCTATGTTTCACAGGTACTTTGCCGGAGACATAGAGTTTGGTACCATTTCGCAGACGTCCTTTGCGTTCTCAAGCATAAATGGTACTGAGCGTATACGTGTGTGGCTATGTTTCACAGGTACTTTGCCGGAGAGATAGAGTTTGGTACCAATTCACAGACGTCCTTTGCGTTCTCAAGCATAAACGGTACTGAGCGTATACGTGTGTGGCTATGTTTCACAGGTACTTTGCCGGAGAGATAGAGTTTGGTACCATTTTGCAGACGTCCTTTGCGTTCTCAAGCATAAACGGTACTGAGCGTATACGTGTGTGGCTATGTTGCACAGGTACTTTGCCGGAGAGATAGAGTTTGGTACCAATTCACAGACGTCCTTTGCGTTCTCAAGCATAAATGGTACTGAGCATATGCGTGTGTGTCTCTGCTTCACAGGTACTTTTCCGGAGAGATAGAGTTTGGTACCATTTCGCAGACGTCCTTTGCGTTCTCAAGCATAAACGGTACTGAGCGTATACGTGTGTGGCTATGTTTCACAGGTACTTCGCCGGAGAGATAGAGTTTGGTACCATTTCGCAGACATCCTTTGCGTTCTCAAGCATAAACCAGGCCCTCTCCATCATCATCACAAACCTCGGCCAGGTGGGTACTAAGCCCCTTCACAAGGAAGGGTGAGGAAGTTAACTGTGTTAGAAGTATGCACATACCCTGGAAGTGATCGCGGCAAAGACCTAAGAAGGTTCCTGATAATTTGTCGGTTTTCATTCGCTACCTTGCTGCCTGGCAGTATTGATATACCCTTCGTTTATTGATGCTTGAATGTGCCGTTGCAGCTTGCACATAATGTTGAATGGAGATCAAAAGGGGCCAAGTTCAAAGGCAAAGAAACTTGGGTCTGTCCATTCCTGCCACAGAGGTGCAAGCAGAGCTGCAAGAAGAGAGTTGCTAACAGAATTGCAAGCAGAGTTGCAAGCACGACTGCAAACAGAACTGCAAGCAGGAATGCGAGCAGAGTTGACCCTCTCATGTTGCATTTCTACCCTCTCGTGCTGCATGGCTATCCTCTCTTGTCGCATGGCTATTCTCTCGTTTTGCACAGCTATCTTCAAGTGTCACATGGATACCCTCTCATGTTGCATTTCTACCCTCTCGTGTTGCATGGCTATCTTCTAGTGTCGCGCGGCTATCCTCTCTTGTCGCATGGCTATTCTCTCGTTTTGCACAGCTATCTTCAAGTGTCACATGGATACCCTCTCTTGTCGCATGGCTATTCTCTCGTTTTGCACAGCTATCTTCAAGTGTCACATGGATACCCTCTCATGCCGCATGGCTATTCTCTCGTGTTGCACAGCTACCCTCAAGTGTCACTTGGCTATCCTCTCAAGATTGTTGCATGGATACAACCTTGTGCCACAAAGCTAGACTATAATGCCGCGCTGCTGTGCTCTTGTGCCACATTGCTATCCTCTCATGTCTTGGGTTGGCCAGAACCGTATATATACACCGTATATGACCATATATTTGGTGATTTCCCCAGTGCTGGATGAAGCTTAAGATCAACAAAGGGATTGATCTTGGTCATGTACGGAGGGTTGGCCAGAACCATATATATACGCTGTATATACGGTGTTTTTGGCAGGGAAATTACCAAATATACGGTCAAATACGGTGTATGTGTACAGTTATGGCCAACCCTACATGTACGTCAACTTCTGGACCTTCCTTTCTTTTGCTTGCGTAGAATGTAGAACGTACTAGACAACACCTGTAGTAACATTTGCATGGCCTTTGGGTGCTTATGTGACACATACACATATATGCACACACATACACACGTAGATCACCGGCCTTGCAGCTGAGACAGATCGTTTAGATGCTCTGCTTCAAGCGCTGGAGGCGCACCACTCAAAAGGCAAGATTTTCGATTTCTTCTGACTTTATTTTTTTGTTCACCCTTCACGCAAAGGCAACATCGTACACTCCCAAACTAGTTGCAAAATAGGTGTACACATGGGTAAACTGACCAAGTTTTTTTGTTCATTCTGACCTCATCTTCTCATGCACTCCTCGTGCAACGGCAGCATTTTACATCCTCACAGCAACCACAAAGAGGGTGTGTGTGCATTTTTAACCAATCTTTAGTAACCTTTCTGCGCTCATACTTAATGACACAAACACCCAAGGTTTGCACCATTGCTTGGGCGCAAATCGTGATGGGAATCTGAATACCTTTATGTGCAACATCACTACTACAACAGGAAATCGTGATTGAGCACTGCTGGTACTCAGTACTCAGTCAGTTGGGTCTGTTTGAAAAGAAAAAAAAACTACGCAGGCAGTGAAAGCCACTCCCCACATGAAGTTAAGGAAAAGTAAGCTTGTTTTATTTTTTTCTTTACTTTCTTTATTTTTTATTTTCTTTATTTTTTTAATCAGGCCCTATACCTCAAGGGCCAAACAGAGCCACTTATTCAAATTCAAGGGCTTGGCACAGTTTTGACTTTTCTCCCGGTACTTACTTGACTAGCATGCTAACTCAAACAGCCTTGCGTTGTCCCCTCCCTTCAACCCCTCTTTTTCCTTTAGAGGAGGCAACTCCTCGCACCCTTTGAGCCATGGATCTACCCATAGGCAGAAAATCGACCATCCAGCTCACCCCTTCTTTCCTGGCTCAGAGGGCCATACCTGATCCCATACCTGATCTGAGTCTGATCAGTCCGCTCCTTTTACACCACAGGAGCTGTAGACCTGCCCAAGGGCCAAACCGCCATCCAGCGTCACCTCTCTCCTAATATGGAAGGCCTGGCTCTTGAGCACCTGACTGTAAGGATACCAGGGCGTCCAAACGACACGCTGTGCGAAGATCTCAGCTTTGTGCTCAAGCCAGGTGCGGACGCTGTGTGCCTATGTGTGCTTTTATGTGTCAATGCCTGTTTTGTGTGTGTTTGTGTGTATCTGCAGCCAGAACCATATAAATAATGAATGCGGTGTGTATATGGTAATTTTTGCTGGGATCTTTTCAAATATATGGTCATGTACGGCGTATACACATGGTTCTGGCCAATCCTACATATACTATACCTTCATTAAGCTTTGCTGCTCAATATGCACTCTTCTTACTCCCTCGCACCTTGCAGGCCAGTCACTGCTGATTGTGGGAGCCTCAGGCTGTGGAAAGAGCAGTCTGTTGCGAGCCCTGTCTGGCCTGTGGTCTCAAGGTGCGAGTGTGTGTGCTTTGTGCACATTCACTTTGATTGTGGGAGCCTCAGGCTGTGGAAAGAGCAGTCTGTTGCGAGCCCTGTCTGGCCTGTGGTCTCAAGGTGCGAGTGTGTGTGCTTTGTGCACATTCACTTTGATTGTGGGAGCCTCAGGCTGTGG